>OIWQ01002337.1_pt1 | contig 19734 bp, 19 predicted proteins | sample 1587571 | NCBI WGS metagenome assembly OIWQ01 (sample SAMEA3888910, study PRJEB22519) | human gut metagenome | biome: human gut; feature: human-associated habitat; material: faeces | place: Denmark | collected 2010 | reverse complement strand
CATGCTCTATTCCAAAGCCGCTGTGGTGAATTCACTTATGGATAAGATCGCAGCCAAATGCAGGACCAACCCTAAGAAAACTGAAAAACCCAACCCCCAGGGCCGCTCTGTAGACAGTCTCTACGAGCGGCTCAATCTTTTGAAGCATTAAGGAGGATACGACTATGACGATTTTGGAACTGCGCGAGAAGCGCGCGAAAGCCTGGGAAGCCGCCAAAGCCTTTCTGGATTCCCACAGAAATGATAAGGGCGTCCTGTCTGCCGAGGATGACGCCGCCTACACCCGCATGGAGCAGGAAATTACCGACCTTGGCAAGGAGATCGCCCGCCTGGAACGTCAGGAGACGCTGGATGCGGAACTGAACCGTCCGGTGAACAAGCCCCTGACGGGTAAGCCTATGAACGGCAAGAAGGAGACTAAGACCGGCCGCGCCACGGATGAGTACCGGCAGAATTTCTGGAACATGATGCGCTCCAAAGCGCCCATGCCCTCTGTGGTAAACGCCCTGCAGATCGGTACGGACTCCGAGGGCGGATACCTGGTGCCGGATGAGTACGAGCGCACCCTGGTGGAGGCGCTGGAGGAAGAGAACGTGTTCCGCCAGCTCGCCAAAGTGATCCAGACCTCCAGCGGCGACCGCAAGATTCCGGTGGTGGCAACGAAGGGCACCGCATCCTGGATTGACGAGGAAGGCGCCTATACCGAGAGCGACGATTCCTTCGGCCAGGTATCCATCGGGGCCTACAAGCTGGGGACGATGATCAAGGTTTCCGAGGAACTCTTGAACGACAGCGTTTTTGATCTGGAAAGCTACATCTCCCGTGAGTTTGCCCGACGCATCGGCGCCAAGGAGGAAGAAGCCTTCTTTACCGGGGACGGCTCCGGTAAGCCCCTGGGCATCCTGGCTTCGAGCGGCGGCGCGGAAACCGGCATCACCGCCGCGTCCGCTACCGCCATTACGGCGGATGAGCTGATCGACCTGTTCTACTCCCTGAAATCGCCCTACCGCCGCAACGCTGTGTGGGTGCTGAATGACTCCACCATTAAGGCCATCCGCAAGCTGAAGGACAGCAATGGCCAGTACCTGTGGCAGCCTTCCCTGACCGCAGGCACGCCGGATACCATTCTGGGCCGTCCTGTGCGCACTTCCGCTTATATGCCCGCCATCGCCGCCAGCGCCAAGACCATCGCTTTCGGCGATTTCAGCTACTACTGGATCGCTGACCGCCAGGGGCGTTCCTTCAAGCGCCTGAACGAGCTGTACGCGGCAAACGGTCAGGTGGGCTTCCTCGCTTCCCAGCGCGTGGACGGCAAGCTGATCCTGTCCGAGGCCATCAAGGTGCTGGCACAGAAAGCATCGACATAACGGAAAGGGGGCGGCGGTGATGGACACTCTGCTGGAAAAAGTCAAGGCAAACCTGATTCTGGAGCATTCGGCGGATGATGCGCTTTTGCAGGGCTACATCACCGCCGCTGTTTCCTATGCGGAAAGCTACCAGCACGTCCCGGAAGGGACTTATGCTGAAAATCCCATGCCTGCTACCACCGAACAGGCGGTGATCATGCTGGCATCCCACTTCTACGAGTCCAGGGACGGTTCCACGGGCGGCTTTTTCGCGGACAATGTACAGGCCGGCCAGCAGGTCTGGAACACGGCCAACCTTCTGCTTCGGCTCGACCGGGAATGGAAGGTGTGACATGGGCTTTGGAAAGATGAACACCTTCATTTCGCTTGTGGAGAAACAGTTCACGCAGGATGATGAGGGATTCAAGACAGAAACGGATGTGACCGTGGCGGAGGTCCGGGCTTACCGGGAAGGCCGACATGGCAGTGAAAAATGGGCCAATATGGCGTCCTTTTCTACCGCCACCGACCTGTTCCGGTTCCGGGTAATCCCCGGCGTAGCAGTCACAACGGATATGCGCATCCTCTGCGATGGGCATACCTTTGAGATCACTTCGGTGGAAGACGTCAAAGGCCGGGGGATGTATCTGGAGATTATGGCACAGGAGGTGAAACCCGGTGGCTAAGGTTCAGATGAAAATGCCGGACGACTTTCTGATGAAGGTGTCCAGGCTGGCGGACAAGACGGATGAGATTCTCCCGAAGGTGCTGGAGGCAGGCGCGGAGGTTGTGGAGGACAAGGTGCGCTCCAATTTGCAGGCGGTCATCGGCAGCGGGACGAAGTATGAGTCCAGAAGCACCGGGGAACTTCTGCGCTCCCTTGGCACTTCACCTGCCCTGCAGGATAAGAACGGTGATTTCAATGTGAAGGTGGGTTTTTCCGAGCCTCGTTCCGATGGCGACAGCAACGCCAAAATCGCCACCATCCTGGAATACGGCAAAAGCGGCCAGCCTGCCAAGCCATTCTTAAAACCGGCCCGGTCCTCTTCCAGGAATGCCTGTATCAACGCCATGAAGGCGAAGCTGGATGAGGAGGTGGAGAAGATTTGATCCTTTTATCGGAAATCAAGGCTGCGGTTACCGGCTGCGGCCTGCCTGTGGAGACGGGCGTGTTCTCCGATGAGCCGCCGGAGGAATATGTGGTGGTCACGCCTTTGGCGGACACCTATGAACTCCATGCGGATAACCTCCCAGAGTTTGAAACCCAGGAGGCACGGCTCTCCCTGTTTACCAAAGGCAACTATCTGAAGCGGAAGGAGCAGCTTTCAAAGGCGCTTCTTGCCGCTGATTTTGTGATTACAGACAGGCGGTACATCGGCCATGAGGATGATACCGGCTACCACCACTATGCCATTGATGTGGCAAAACTGTATGGATTGGAGGAATAAACTATGGCTACCATTGGCCTTGATAAACTTTTCTACTCGAAGATTACCGAGGGTGAAAACGGCGACGAGACCTATGCCACCCCTGTGGCTTTGGCAAAGGCCATGACCGCCGAGCTTTCCGTAGAACTGGCGGAAGCTACGCTGTACGCGGACGATGGCGCGGCGGAGGTCGTGAAGGAGTTCCAGAGCGGGACGCTGACGCTGGGTGTGGACGACATCGGCAAATCTGTCGCAGAGGACCTAACCGGGGCGGTGATCGATGAAAACGGCGTCCTGATCTCTGCGTCGGAGGACGGCGGCGCTCCGGTTGCCATCGGTTTCCGGGCAAAGAAAGCCAACGGCAAGTACCGCTATTTCTGGCTGTACCGGGTGATTTTCGGCATCCCTGCCACCAACCTGACCACCAAGGGCGAGAGCATCGAGTTTTCCACCCCGTCCATTGAGGGAACGGTGACCCGCCGCAACAAGGTGGACGGCCAGGGCAAGCACCCCTGGAAAGCGGAGGTGTCCGAGGATGACTCCGGTGTGTCTTCCACGGTTATCACGGGCTGGTACGATGAGGTCTATGAGCCGTCCTATGCGGATCAGACAGCGGGCGCAGGCGGCGAAGGATAAGGAGGTTTGAGGTATGGATGAAAGAACAGCTACTGTCAATATCGGTGGGCAGAAATACGAAATGCTCCTGACCACCAGGGCGACCAAGGCCATTGCCGGACGCTACGGCGGATTGGAGAACCTGGGCGAGAAGCTGATGAAGGCGGAGAACTTTGAGATGGCGCTGGACGAGATCGTGTGGCTGATTACCCTTCTGTGCAATCAGCCCATCCTCGTTCACAACCTGAAACACCCGGAGGACAAAAAGCCGGAATTGACCGCCGAGGAGGTGGAACTTCTCACCTCCCCAATGGAACTGACGGACTATAAGGACGCCATTATGGAGGCTATGTACCGGGGGACGAAACGCAATATTGAAAGTGAGCCGGAGGGAAAAAACACGGCGGCCGGGTAAGCGATGAGGAATTGTTTACCCGGCTTTTGTATTACGGCATGGCGCACCTCTCCCTGCGCATGGACGAGGTGTGGCTCATGCCGTTTGGCCTGCTGATGGATTTGTGGGCGTGTCACCGGCAGTTCTTGGGGCTTGCAAAGCCAAAGCAGGAACTGACCATTGACGATGTGATCCCATACGGAATTTAAGGAGAGGGGGTGCGGCTTGTGGCGGATAATTTTGGCCTGAAAATCGGCATTGAGGGCGAGAAGGAATTTAAAAAGGCTCTTTCAGAGATCAACCAGTCCTTCAAGGTGCTGGGTTCCGAGATGAAGCTGGTTTCCTCTCAGTTTGACGCCAACGATAAATCCATCCAGGCGCTTTCCGCAAGGAATACCGTTCTGAACAAAGAAATCGACGCCCAGCGCCAGAAAATTGAAACGCTGCGGGCTGCCCTCCAGAACGCTTCCGAGTCCTTTGGGGAAAATGACCGCCGGACGCAGAACTGGCAGATCCAGCTTAACAATGCGGAAGCCGCCTTAAACGGCATGGAGCGGGAGCTTTCCGCCAACGAGCGGGCGATGGAATCCCTTTCCCAGCAGGAAACGGAGGCGGCGGACGCTACAGAGCGGCTCTCCCAGGAGATTTCCCGGCAGGAGGATGAACTTGCCGGGATGAAACGCGCCTATTCCAACGCCGTGCTGGAGTATGGAAAAGGCTCCAGCGAGGCAAAGGAGCTGGAAGGGCGTATTTCCCAGCTTTCCGGGGAACTGCGGGAAAACCGGGAGCGGATGAAGGATGCCGGGGATGTGGCGGAGGATTTCGGCGATTCCCTGGAGGACGCATCCAACGGGGCGGATAAATTGGGCTCCGGCCTTTCGGTCGCTACGGTGGCGATGGGCAACCTCATCTCTTCCGGCATCCAGGCGGCATTGAGCGGAATCCAGGAGCTTGGCAGCGCCATCTGGAACCTGGACGAAGCTACCGAGGAATACCGGGTGGCCCAGGGCAAGCTCACCACCGCCTTTGAAGCGGCGGGATACAGCGGGGACGCAGCGCAGAAATCCTATACAGAATTTTATAAAATCCTGGGCGATACGGATACCGCCACCGAAGCATCCCAGCTTTTGGCGCAGCTCGCGGAAAACGAGCAGGACATTACCAAGTGGACGAATATCGCGGCCGGCGTTTACGGTACCTTCGGCGATGCACTCCCCATCGAGGGCATGATCGAGTCCGCCAATGAGACCGCCAAGGTCGGGCAGGTCACCGGTTCCCTGGCGGACGCCTTAAACTGGGTGGGTATCAGCGAGGATGCCTTCAATGAAAAGCTGGCGGCTTGTTCCAGTGAAAGTGAACGGAATCGTCTCATCATGGAGACCCTCTCCGGGGCCTATGACGAGGCAAGCGGCGCGTTCTACCGCAACAACGAGGCGCTGGTGGCGTCACGGGAAGGACAGGCGCAGCTTGACGAGACGCTGGCGGGGCTTGGGGAGACCATCTCCAATGTGAAGAACAGTCTCCGGGCGGAGTTTCTCCCGGCAATCTCAGAAGTCATCTCCGCCTTTACCGACATGGTAAACGGCGTGGACGGGGCGGATGAAGCCTTTGCCGGAGCCATTACCGGGCTGGTAAACACGGCGGTTTCCATGCTGCCACAGTTTGTGGATACCGGGATGCAGATGCTGACCTCGCTGCTCTCCGGTATCATCCAGAGCCTTCCGGCTGTGATGGAGGGTGCGGCGCAGATCATCGTCACGCTGGCCCAGGGCATTGCGGCGGCGGTTCCCACCCTGGTCCCACAGATTGTCCTGGTGGTTACCCAGATCGTGCAGACCTTAATCGAAAACCTGCCGATGATTCTGGACGCGGCATTGCAGCTCATCACGGGGCTGGCCCAGGGGCTTTTGAATGCCATCCCGGTCCTGATTGCGGCCCTGCCCGCTATTATTACGGCGATTGTGGAGTTTATCGTGGGGGCGATCCCGCAGATCATCAATGCCGGGATACAGCTATTGACCTCGCTGGTCTCCGCGCTGCCGGAGATCATTACGGCCATCGTGGCGGCAATTCCACAGATTATTGACGGGCTGGTGACTGCCATCCTCGGCAGTATCCCCCAGATCATTGACGCGGGCGTGAACCTGCTGATCTCTCTGATCCAGAACCTGCCGACCATCATTACCACTATTGTGGGGGCAATCCCGCAGATTATTTCCTCGCTGGTAAACGCTATCCTGAACAGCATCCCCCAGATCATCCAGGCAGGCGTCCAGCTATTCGTGTCGCTGATTCAAAACCTGCCCACCATCATCGTGGAAATCGTAAAAGCAGTGCCGCAGATCATTGCGGGAATTGTAAACGCCTTTACTTCCTCAATGGGGCAGATTGTCAATATCGGCAAGAACATCGTGCAGGGGCTGTGGCAGGGTATCCAGAGCCTTGCCGGTTGGATCTGGGACAAAGTATCCGGCTGGATTTCCGGCATCTGGGACGGGATCTGCAGCTTCTTTGGCATCAACTCTCCATCCAGGGAAATGGCCTGGGTGGGCGAAATGCTGGGCAGGGGTCTTGCCGGCGGCATCGAGGACAGCGCCGGCGAAGCGGTCAGCGCCGCAGAGGATTTGAACAACGGTATTCTGAGCGTGATGAACGGGCTGGCAGCGGATATGCAGTCCGCTGTTCCCTCGAATTTTGCCTTTGACGCCGGCGGGACGATCCGCTCTGCGTCCGGCGGCATGAACAGCGGGGGCGCGTCCTTTGGAACCCTCATTACCATCCAGCAGATGATTGTCCGCAGCGAGGATGACATCCGCAGGATTTCCCAGGAACTTTACAATCTCATGCAGGTCGGCTCCCGCGCACAGGGCCGCATCATTACAGCCTAAGAGGAGGTGGGATTTATGGGCTTTCAATACAACGGAATTTCTTCTCAGTCCATGAATATCAAGGCCCGTCTTACCGGCTGGCAGATGGTTCCTGCTCTTCGGAGCAATACGGAAACTGTCCCCGGCAAAGCGGGCCTTGCGGACTTTGGGCAAAAGCGCGGCGATCATGGATGAGATCCGGCGCGGCGCGGACAGCGGCGAGCGGTACATCGATGTTTCCTGCAATGTCTATCCGCAGAAAACCTTTGCCGGTTTGGTGGCAGTTTTAGATCGGGCGGCGGCATGGTTAGACCCTACGGTGGGGACAAAACAGCTTGTACTGGACGATGTGCCGGACCGGTATTTTATGGCCCGGCTTTCCGATACGGTAGACTGTGAACGGCTCCTGCGGTCGGCCGGTTCCTTTACCCTCCGTTTTCTTTGCCCTGACCCTTACGGATACGCGCTGGATGATGAAACCTTTACCCTCTCCCAAGCGGGGGAGCATGAGGTGGAGCGTGAAATCGGAAACACAGACTCCGAGCCGGTGTATTCCCTGCAGGGGACAATTTCCTCCGGTGCGGTTGTACTGACGACCAATGGAGAAAACCTGCGAGTGGTTGGCCCGCTGGCTGCGGGGGAAGTGCTGGTAATCGACACCGGCATGGTCACAGCCAAAGTGACGGACAGCGCGGGCAATACCCTGCGAAACGGCCTGCCCTGTTTGGAGGAATTGAATTTCCCAGTGCTGCGCCGGGGTGTGAATGAAGTGGAAATCGCGGTTGAGGGCAGCGCCGTTTTTACCGAACTTCACATACAAGCCAAGAGCCGATGGAGGTAAGCGATGGCAGTAAAAACTACTTTGACTGCGCAGGAGGACTTTACCGGGGAATTTCCATCTGCATGGGCAGGCTCCGGCCTCTGGCGCTTTAACGAGTCCGAACCGGACAGCAATGACCGGCTGATGGATTCTTCCGGCAATGGCCGGGATTTCAATATTGTCAACTGGAGCGGCACCACAGCCAATCTGCTGGAAGGTTTGCGTGGACATTTTTTCCGCTTTAACATCAACAATCCTACCTCGGAGAAGACCTATTTGTGTGCAGTAAACGATGGTTCCATCTTCTCCGAGCTGGGACAGCGCATCGTGGTGGGCGGCTGGATGAACCCCACCATTTACTCGGTAGGTAATACCTTTTGCCCTATTTTTAACACAAGGCAGGGTCCGGGCCAGCCGATCCTGTATCTTTCGCTGTATTCCGGGCGGCCCCGCCTAATGCTCTATAATTCCTCCGGCTCCCTGATTTTGGACGAGTCGGTAACGCCCCCGTTTTCTCTGGTAAACAACGGCTGGTATTTCCTCGCCGCTGTGATCGAGCCGGACGCATACAAAGCCTGCTATGTGGTAGGCGATCGCAGCACCGGTACAGTCTGGATTTCAAACGAGCTGACGATTGAGGGTGAACTGAACCGTTCCTGTACCGCCGACCTTATCATGGGGATGCACGCTGACACCTATTATTACGCAGGCGGCTTTGATGATTGGTTTCTGGATACGGATTCCTCTTTGACTGCCGAAGATCTGGCGGAATATTTTAAGGCCACTCTGTTTGCCAACGGCGGAGATATGTCCGGTGATGTGGATGCGCTCACCGAGCCGGGGAGCGTTACCCTTAGAAGCTCGGACGGAGCCTATCCATCCAGCGGGCAGCTTATTACAAAGGCGGCAGCCTGCTCCCTTTCCGGTACGGGACGCGTGGCTGCAACCAGCGAATATACAGCGGGCGTGACTGCCATTGAACAAGTGGAAACCTCCACTTCGGACGATTTGGAGGAATGGTCTGCCTGGCAGACTATCGGCACCAGCGGCGAGCTGCAATCTCCGAACCGGCAGTATATCCGCTTCCGTGTGACGCTTGCCACTGAGGATACCAGTCGAACTCCGAAGCTGTTGGAAATCCAGCTCCACGATATACCGAAGGCCCCCTATGAAAAGCTGGGCTTTGCGCGCCCGGTAGTGCTGGATGCAAACGGCGCGTGGGAAGCGGTTCTGGAAAATGCCTTTGATATTGTTGTCACCAGCGAAGTCAACGGGGCCGATACGATGGAATTTTATCTGCCTTTCCATGATCCCAAGCGGGCCATGCTGGACAATGAAAAGCAGGTGCAGATCGTCAATGACATTTACCGCATACGAACCCTCACCGATACGAAGGACGCCGATGGGCGGATTGTGACGCAGGTCTATGCCGAAGCTGCTTTTTATGACCTGTCCTTTTCTGAGGAAAAAGAAACGGTGGACTTTAACGCGGATACAGCGGACGCGCCGATGCGGTACGCGCTGGAAGGCACCGGCTGGTCGGTGGGAACGGTCAACGTCACCACTCTGCGCACATGGCAGTGTACGGAGAAAAACGCCCTTTCCATCCTGCGGGCCACGCAGAATATCCACGGCGGCGACCTGATTTTTGATTGCCCGAACCGGCTCGTCCATCTTCTTACCTTTGGCGGGAATGACAGCGGCGCTCTGTTTGCATATCGCAAAAATCTCAAAAGTATTGAGCGGGTGGTGGATACCCGAAGCTTGGTAACAAGGCTCTATGCCTATGGCAAGGATGGAATGACGTTCGCCTCGATCAATGGCGGCAAGGACTATGTGGAAGATTTCTCCTATACCACCGAAGTACGCATTTCCACGCTGGACTGCTCGAACTTCACCAATCCCTATCAGATGCTGGAATACACGCAGATGCGGTTGGCGGAATATGCGCAGCCCCGCGTTTCCTATGTTCTCTCCGCAATGGATTTGTCGGCCCTTACCGGGTATGAGCATGAGGCGTGGGCGCTGGGCGACATTGTAACGGTGGATGATAAAGACCTCAACCTGTCGGTAAAAACCCGCGTGGTGCGCCGCCAGTACAATTTGCAGGAGCCGTGGAAAACTGTGCTGGAACTTTCCACTACCCTTCGGGAATTGGGCGATTCCTCCGCACAATGGGATAAGGCCGCCGATGTGCTGGCATCCACCGATGTGATTGACCGGCAGGAAGTAAAGGACATGGTTCCTTTCAACCATCTGCGCAATTCCCGCGCTGACAGCGGCATGAATTACTGGACGAACTCCGGCTTTGAGGTGGATGCGGAAAACGGCGTTTCCGGTACGGCTTCCTTCAAGGCAGAGGGTGTTTTGGGTATGACAAAAAGCCTGACACAGACGGTCTACCCGGCCAGCCGCCGGAGTTATACCTTTTCAGCGCAGATCGCCTCGGAGGATTTGCAGAAAGGCCCCAGCGGGCAGGTTGGCATCGAAGTAACCTTTGAATATGAGGACGGTTCCACGGAGACGCGGTTCATCGACCTCTTTTAATATAGAAGGGAGCGGCCTATGGCTTTTTTTTCGCAAACTGCCACCGACCTGTCCCCCAAGGGGTACGGGCGGCTGCGTTCCATCACCATCCGGCTTTGTATTACGGATTGCACCGGCAAGGTGTATTTTACCGACATTATGGTGCAGGGTGGCTCCATTGCTACCGGCTGGGTGGGCCATCCCAGCGAAATCCAGTGGACGCTGGACGGGTAAGGAGGCTGGCATGGCGGAATTTACTCGATTTTCAGAAACAATTTTGACAAAACAGGATCAGCGGGTGGTAAGCATCACCGTGAAGCCGATGATTTCTGATTGTACAGGCCGGATTTACTTCACCGACCTGATGGTACAGGAAGGCGACCGGCTGACCGGTTATGTGATCCATACGGAAACCCTGCTGCAAAAATACCGGGAGAACGGGGCCATTGTCCCGCCCCGGTTTTATAACGGCGTGGTGCGCTCGGCGGAAACGGTGGTGCTGTTCAACCTCGGCTCCGATACGGCGGGGCTGGACTGCTATCTCTACCCGGTACAGGACATGGCGGCTGGCAGCATTTCCGTGGCTTTGGGCGCGGGCGCACACAAGGCAGCTTTCCCTGCTGCGGTAAGTGCCGGGGATGAGCTGGCCCTTCTGGCTTCTTCCCGGAAATGCCTGCTCAACGGAAGCCCCACGGAAAAGCGCGGCTTCTTTCAATACACGGCTGCCGGGGACAGCAAGCATCCGGTGACAGTAGAGGAGCATAAATCCGCCCGGCTGTTGTTTGAATTTCAGGAAATGCAGGAAGGCGGTGATCGGTTTTGAACCGGGACTATCTAAAAGGAAGGCGGTGCATGGTCTGGTCGTTCATGCAGAACGCTCGGATGTACGAGGCTTTGCGGGACTATGGCGACCGGCTGGATACGGTGGGGATTTTTACTTTTGAGGTGGATGCCACCGGAACGCTCTCGGAAACTGGCACAAGCATTTCCTCCATGATGACCTACATCAACAAGTGGCCGCACATTCGCTGGATGCTGACCGTGATGAACCACGGGACAGCCAGTATTTTCACGGCTCTGCGCAATAACACAAACGGAGCAAAAGATAAGTTTTTAACCGAGCTGGTGCGCATCATGGAAAAATACCCGTGGTGTGCTGGAGTGGACATTGATTTGGAGCGCGGCGGCGGATATGAGAACCGGGAAGCGGCAAACTCCTTATTTCAGGCTATTTACCAGACGGTCAAAGCCTATGATTCCTCCAAACTCGTCAATATCTGCCTGCCCGGCATGACCGGCGTTCAGGGCAGTGTCGGCGGTGAAAACTGGTGCGTCTATGCCGACCTCAACCCGTACTGCGACACGGCTTCTATTATGTCTTATGGCATGGCGTGGGCAGGCAGCGCCCCCGGCCCGGTATCTCCCCGGAGCTGGTTGGAGGGAATCTATGATTACGCGGTCACGGCCATGTCGCCGGGGAAGATTTTCATGGGCCTGCCGGGATACGGCTGGAACTGGCAGATATACGACACCCCGGAGAACCTGGGCGAAACCTACCGGGGGATTTCCAACACCTACTATGCCGCCAAGCTCTGGATGACCGGCGGTTACAACTTCACCGGGGATGCGCCGCCTCAGCCCATGATCCCCATTATTGCCTATTGGGACGATGTAGATATGGTGCCGTGGGCGCTTCCGCAGGTATATGACTACATGGAAGGATGGGATGCTTCCTCGGTAACTTCGCCCCTGCAGCAGGAAGTCTATAACCGCAGGCGGTATCTGACCTGTTACGGGAAGGAGCAAAAGACCTCCTTCGGCACAATCTACATTGACCGTGGCGGCGGCACACCGGATTCCTACACCGGGCTTGCCACTGTGTCCGATTACATGACGGTTCTCGGTGAGGGCGCGACAGCAACCTTTCATTTTACGATTGAGCAGGCTGGCACCTATGACATAGCGGTACGGCTTGCTTTTCCTTTTTGGGATAAAAACGCGCTGAATGTGGCTGTGGACGGAAGCTCAAAGACCTTTTCGGAGAGCCGCCTGTGGTGGCCATACTGGCGGCGCACCTGCTGGCTTTCCTTTGCTTCCGGCAGGAGCCTCTCCGCAGGCAGCCATACGCTTACGATCAGCGGCGGCGTTCCCGGTGTACAGTTTTACGGTTTCCGGGTATGCAGCAGCTTTTCTGAGGAACCTTCCGCCGGTGAGGCGGCGTTTACCCTCTCACCCCGGCAGTTTCTGGACGTGAACGGCCAGCCAGCCACACCAGACAAGGGCTTTAAGCTCACCTGTGAAATGCTCCGGCGAAAACCGGATTCGGCGCTGGTATGGTATGAGGACTTCCGGGATGATACCCCTCTGCCGGACAGCTACTGGACGACGCTCTCCGGGGAATGGTCGGTGTGGAGGGAAAGCTACACCACCGAGAACCGGCCATATTCCTTGCTGGAAGGCTCCGGCAAGCTGGCATGGAAATATGATGGATTCTCCGACCTGCATATCCGGGCGCGGGTGGGTTTTCCACAGAATGGCGGCGGACGGGCCGGGGTATTCCTTGGAAACCTGTTCTGCTGCTTAAACTACGATACTCAGCGGGTGGAGCTATACCAAGGCTCCACGCTTTTGGAGAGCTACTCCACCAGCTTTTCCAAGACCCCGGATGCGCAGCTCCACAGCGATCCGACCGTCTATACCATTGAGATGCGAAAGCGTGGGAACAAGGTCCGGGTGTATTCCGGTTCCAGCTACACCCTGCGGTTTACCGCAACGGTGAGCGCCACCTCCGGCTATGCGGGGATACAGGCGGACAATGAGATCGTTTGCGACCTGCTGCGGGCCGGTGATGCCTGGGCTTATGAACCCTATGAGTGTTTTGACGTGGTGTATCCGGACGGGGTGCGCACCAGCTTCGGGAGGATCGCCCGCTCTGGCGTGACGTGGGACGAGGAATTTCAGATTTTCTCAGTGAACAGCGACGTGGATGAGGGCTCCACCCGCAGCGAGGATATTTCCCTCGACTATGATTTCTTTCACTCCCACCTGCTGGAAATTTCCTGCGGGAATGATTACACAGCCAAGGTGATCCCACGGGATATAAACGTCTGGACTGCCCGGCTGTTCTTGGGCGATGCAGATGGTTTTTCCATTCTGTATTATCAGGACGTGGATTCGCTGGTATATTGGGCCAACGAGGCTGCTTACCGGTGGGGCCTGCGCGGCATTGCAATTTGGTCTTTAGGACAGGAGGATATGCGGCTGTGGGAGGTCATGCCGAAACAAATAGAATAAATCATGGGAACTGGCGACTGCCCTGCGGGGCGGCCGCTTTTTTTTCATACTCAAAAATTAAGAAACGGAGGTATCAACATGAAGGAACTTTGGAACACGGCGCAGGTGATCTTTGCGGCAATCGGCGGATGGCTGGGCTACTTTCTGGGCGGCTGCGACGGGTTGCTCATCGCCCTGGTGGTGTTCGTGGCGGTGGATTACATCACAGGCGTGATGTGCGCAGTTTCGGACAAGAAGCTGTCCAGCGAGGTGGGCTTTAAGGGAATCTGCCGGAAGGTACTGATCTTTCTGCTGGTGGGAATCGCCAACATCGTGGATGTACAGGTCATAGGCACCGGCTCGGTGCTTCGCACGGCGGTCATCTTCTTTTATCTCTCCAATGAGGGCGTGAGCCTGCTGGAGAACGCGGCGCACCTGGGGCTTCCCGTGCCGGAAAAGATGAAGGACATCCTGGCGCAGCTCCATGACCGGGCGGAAAATACAGAAAGCGAGGGAAAATAACTATGGCTTATACGAACAGTTCACTGGTATCTTACACAAAGCTCAGCCCGAACCACTCCGGGCAGCGGACGCACTCTATCGACCGCATCACGCCCCACTGTGTGGTAGGACAATGCTCAGTGGAAACACTGGGGAACATTTTCCTGCCGGTTTCCAAACAGGCAAGCTGCAACTACGGTATCGGCGAGGATGGCAGAATCGGAATGTATGTGGAGGAAAAGAACCGCTCCTGGTGTTCTTCTTCCAATGCAAACGACCAGAGGGCCGTCACCATTGAGTGCGCGTCCGATACGACTGAGCCGTATGCCTTTAAGGATGTAGTCTACCAAAAGCTGATCACGCTCTGCGCGGATATCTGCAAGCGAAACGGCAAGAAAAAGCTCCTGTGGCTGGGAGAGAAGGATAAGACGCTCTCTTATGAGCCGAAGTCGGACGAGATGGTGCTGACCGTCCACCGCTGGTTTGCAAACAAGTCCTGTCCAGGAAACTGGATGTATGCCCGGATGGGCGATCTTGCGGAAAAGGTTACGACACAGCTTGGCGGCAGCGCGTCCGGGAACACAGAGACGGAGCATCCCGAAAAGCTGACAGAAGGCTATTACCGTGTCCGCAAGACATGGGCGGACAGTAAGACACAGAAAGGCGCATACAAGATCCTATCCAACGCCAAGAGGTGTGCCGACAGCAACCCAGGTTACAGCGTGTTTGACGATAACGGGGTCAATATCTACTCGCCGGGCGGGGCTGCTTCTGCGCCGTCCGAAGATGTGCCGTTTCTTGTCCAGGTCAGCATTTCTGACCTGAATATCCGCAAAGGGCCGGGAACGGACTATGCCAAGACCGGTAAGTTTACAGGAAAAGGCGTATTTACCATCATGGAGGTCAAATCCGGGCAGGGTTCCACGGCTGGCTGGGGTCGGCTGAAATCCGGCGCGGGATGGATTTCGCTTGACTACACATCTAAAATTAAATAACCAAACTGCTGAATGCCCATCGAGCCATAACCGCTCGGTGGGCATATTTTTTTCGGCCAAAATTCGCTCTTCTGTCCAGATGGGTCATTGAGGGTAACCCTCGGAATGGAGGAACCAAAATGACCCATCAGCAAAAAGAACAGATAACTGCCCTACGCTCCCAGGGCTATGGATATGCAACCATTGCAAAGGCGATAGGACTGAAGAAAGATACCGTTGTAGCATTCTGCCGTAAGGTGGGGCTGACCGGCACGAAGGCCGCAGATAACAGCCGCATTGAACTGGACGCCGGATTCTGCCCGCAGTGCGGCGCTCTGCTTACGCAGACTCCCGGCAGAAAGCGCGTCAAGTTCTGCTCCGATAACTGCCGTACCGCTTGGTGGAATGCACATCCTGAAAAGGTTAACCGCAAGGCCGTATACCACTTTACTTGCGTTCACTGCGGAAAGCCCTTCACCGCCTACGGCAATACAAAAAGAAAATACTGCTCTCACGCCTGCTATATTGCAGACCGCTACAAAGGCGGTGACGGGCATGAGTGAGGATAAATTCCGCTCTGAAATGAGCTACCTTGCCGCCCTCTCCATCGCAAAGAATCTCAGGGAAAAGGGGCTTCTGAGCGAGGAGGAATATGCCGTAATTGATACAAATCTGCGGGCTGAGTTCTCGCCGTCTTTGGGTACATTATTATCGGAAAACGACTTGATATAATTGGCTTTCAGAGTGATATATAGTGTCGGAAAGGAGTGATTTCATGCGGATTGTAAATAAAATCGAAGCAAAAACACCGCAGATGCCGCGCCGCAAAAGGGTCGCTGCCTACGCAAGAGTCTCAATGGAGTCCGAGCGGCTGCAGCACTCCCTTTCGGCACAGGTCAGCTTTTACAGCAGTTTGATACAGAGCAACCCCGCCTGGGAATATGTGGGCGTATATGCCGACAACGGAATAACCGGCACCAAAGCCGAAGCCCGCGAAGAGTTCAATCGGATGATTGCCGACTGCGAAGCCGGAAAAATCGACATTATTCTGACAAAGAGTATTTCCCGTTTCGCACGCAACACCGTTGACCTGTTGAATACAGTGCGCAGGCTCAAGGAACTGGGCGTTTCCGTGCAATTTGAAAAGGAGCGCATCGACTCCCTCACTGAGGACGGCGAGTTGATGCTGACCCTCTTAGCATCGTTTGCTCAGGAAGAAATACGCAGCCTGTCGGACAATGTCAAATGGGGTACCCGGAAACGATTTGAAAAAGGTATTCCCAATGGTCGCTTTCAAATCTACGGATACCGCTGGGAGGGCGATCATCTGGTTGTCCATGAGGAGGAGGCAAAGATCGTTCGGCTCATCTACGACAATTACATGAATGGTTTATCAGCGGAAACCACAGAGAAGCAGCTTGCCGAGATGGGTGTGAAATCCTATAAGGGCCAGCATTTCGGCAACACCTCCATCCGGCAAATTCTCGGCAACATCACTTATACGGGCAACCTTCTGTTCCAGAAGGAATATGTGATGGACCCCATCAGCAAGAAAAGCAAAATTAACCGTGGGGAGCTGCCGCAGTATTTCGTGGAGAACACCCACGAAGCCATCATCCCGATGGAGGTCTACCAGGCGGTGCAGACCGAGAAAGCGCGCCGCCGGGAGCTTGGGGCTTTGGCAAACTGGAGCATCAATACCTCCTGCTTTACCAGCAAAATCAAGTGCGGTCGGTGCGGAAAGAGCTATCAGAGGTCTAACCGTAAGGGGCGCAAAGACCCAAATGCCAATTATACTATCTGGATCTGTGGAACTCGAAGAAAAACCGGAAACACCCATTGCCAAAATAAAGATATCCCGGAGCAGATGCTCAAAGAAGCCTGTGCTGCGGTTTTGGGACTGGATACGTTTGATGAGATCATCTTTTCGGAGCAAATCGACCGCATTGAGATTCCTGCTCCGAATGAGATGATTTTCTATTTTAAGGACGGCCACATTGTACCGCACCGCTGGGAATCCACCATGCGGAAAAACTGCTGGACGGATGAGCGCAGAGCCGCCAAAGGACGGTATGTGCAGGAGCATCAGCTCGGTCCCAACAGTTCCTGCTTCACTAGCCGCATTCGCTGCGACAGCTGCGGCGAGAACTACCGCAGGCAACGTTCACGGCACAAAGACGGCAGCTTTGATTCCGTATGGCGGTGCGCGTCAGGCGGAAAATGCAATAGCCCCAGCATCAAGGAGGAAGTCCTTAAAAACCTCTGCGCTGACGCTATGGGGCTGGAATCATTTGACGAAACGGCTTTCCGTGAGCAGATTGCCTGCATTCATATCGTTGCTCCGTTTCAACTTTCCATCCGCTTCTTTGACGGGCATACCTTTGAAGCGGCATGGGAAAATAAGCGAAAAATGCCCAAGCATACGGAGCAGCGCAAGCAGCATATGCGGGAAGTAATGATACAGAAATGGAGGGAAAAATGTGGCGAAAGTAACGACTATACCGGCGACGATAAGCCGGTTCACGGCAACGCCGATCAATGAAAGGAAAAAGCGCCGCACCGCCGCCTATGCCCGTGTCTCCACGGACAGCGAGGAGCAGCTTACCAGCTACAGCGCCCAGGTGGACTATTATACCAACTATATCAAGAGTCGGGACGATTGGGAGTTTGTTTCCGTATATACGGACGAAGGTATAACCGGTACGAATACCAAGCACCGCGAGGGCTTCAAACGCATGGTAGCGGATGCGCTGGCGGGTAAGATAGACCTTATCGTTACCAAATCGGTCAGCCGCTTTGCCCGCAATACGGTAGACAGCCTGACCACGGTGCGCCAGCTAAAGGAAAAGGGCGTGGAGATCTATTTTGAAAAGGAAAACATCTGGACGCTGGACAGCAAGGGAGAACTGCTTATCACCATTATGTCCTCGCTGGCGCAGGAAGAAAGCCGCAGCATTTCCGAGAACTGCACCTGGGGACAGAGAAAGCGGTTCGCAGACGGCAAGGTCACCGTACCCTTCAAGCGATTTCTTGGCTACGACCGGGGTCCCGATGGCAATCTCGTCTTGAATAAGGACGAGGCGGTCATCATCCACCGCATCTACAGTATGTTCCTGCAAGGCATGACGCCGCACGGCATTGCCGCCAGGCTGACCGCCGACGGCATCAAGTCGCCGGGCGGCAAAGACAAATGGAACGCAGGAGCAGTTCGTAGCATTCTCACCAACGAGAAGTACAAGGGCGATGCGCTCCTGCAAAAGAGCTATACGGTGGATTTCCTCACCAAGAAGAAAAAGGTCAACGAGGGCGAAATCCCGCAGTACTATGTGGAGGGAAATCACGAGGCCATCATTCAGCCGGAGGTGTTTGAACTGGTTCAGCAGGAACTGAAGCGCAGAAAGCAAGGTCGGGGCCCGCACAGCGGTGTCCACCTTTTCTCCGGCAAGATACGCTGCGGACAATGCGGAGAGTGGTACGGTTCCAAGGTCTGGCATTCCAACAGTAAGTATCGCAGAGTAATCTGGCAGTGTAATCACAAGTATGACGGCGAGGAAAAATGCTCCACGCCGCACTTGACGGAGGATGAGATCAAAGCGATGTTTATTTCAGCGGCGAACAAGCTGATTGGCAAAAAGACCGCAATTATCTCGCCTCTACGGGCTTCGCTGGACATTGCCTTCGACACCTCCGCACTGGAAGCTGAAACCGAAAAATTGCAGGAAGAACTCATGGTCGCCTCAGACCTCATCCAGAAATGCATCTACGAAAACGCTCATGTGGCGCTCGACCAGAGGGAATACCAGAAACGCTATGACAGTCTTACCGCCCGCTTCGACATTGCAAAAGCACGGCTTGAGGAAATCGAAACCGCCATTGCTGATAAGAAATCCAGACGGGCGGCGATTGAATCCTTTCTGGGCACGCTGGCGCAAGCTGACCTGATGGGAAAATTTGACCCTGTCCTCTGGTGCGGTCTGGTGGATCATGTAACAGTCTACAGCAAGGACGATGTGCTTTTTACCTTTAAGAATGGGCAGGAAATCCGAGCGTAAGGGGAAAAAGGATACTCCTCACTACCAATTGCGGTGGTGAGGAGTATCCTTTTTCCATAAGCATCCTCTTCAGTTGAATACTACGATGTAATCTCTTGCGAATCGGTCAAAGGTTGCTTCGGCTTCCGAGAGGACATCATCCAGTTCTTCATTGATTTTACCACGCACATAGGCTTCTCGTAGGGCAGGTCTTTCGAGCAGTGCCCATTTGAGTTGGCTATAGGTGTATTTAGCAAAGGCTATCCATTGAGGATAATTGATTGCAACAGGGTTGTGCGTAAAATATACCTTTCCGGCATTTGCTGCCGTAGCACCGGCATGAGCAATGAAGAGCATTGTTGCCAGTTTAGGGTGCTTCTCTCGGTTTAAGGAAAACGGAATAGCATCCTTTATTTCGTGTCCTTCCTTTATGCGCTTAATAGAATAACCCAAACGGACAATAACCTCTACAAGCATTGCGGGAATGGACATGGAGCAGAAGTGGATGAAATCATAACCCTCATAGTACATACCTTGAACGATTTCTGCTATGGTTTGTTCCTCTTCACCGATGCTGCCAAATTGAAGAAGGTTAAAGAGACTCATCAGCGGTACAGGGAGTCCCATAGAAGTGGTTACGTCCGATTTGAAATGAATGACCTGTTTTGCCAGTGCTGCGAAGATATCTGATTCTTTGCGGTCGGCATAATTCTCCATCACCTGAGATACGATATTTCCGGCTTTGTCGATGGTAGTCATTCTGCCGGTCAAAATATCCGCTACACCGAATACGAAACCGAGGAGAGGATCATGCCCCAATTGAAGCAGTCTGTGGTAGTAAGCAGAAAGTCCTTCCACACGGATTGTTGTGTGGCGATTATCCTGGGCATCATAAGGAACCTTGCTGACTTTTGAATTGGCAAGTTTCTGCATTTCTTCTTCTGGGAATTTTTTATCGAA
>OIWQ01002328.1_pt1 | contig 19801 bp, 17 predicted proteins | sample 1587571 | NCBI WGS metagenome assembly OIWQ01 (sample SAMEA3888910, study PRJEB22519) | human gut metagenome | biome: human gut; feature: human-associated habitat; material: faeces | place: Denmark | collected 2010 | reverse complement strand
ACCCTGAGTTACGTTAGTTATTTTATTCTCTGCTTGGTATATATCAATTGAAGCATTGCCAGATTTACCATTAAGAGTAACGGTTAATGTACGGCTTCCCAATTTAGTTCTTGCCTTTGCAGTCGTGCCCAGATTAGAACCCGATATGTTTTCGGACCATACTACTGAAGCTCCAGAACTTATAGTACCACCATCATTGGTTTTACCATTCCATCCCCAAAGTTGAGAATAAGTATAAGTAGGTGTAGCTGCAGTTCCTCCAGATGCAGGGATATCAGCGATGCTTCCTAAATATACAGTAGGTGTACCATAGGTTTTTACACCAGCTGCCTGAGACAAAACTGGTGTTAGTTTCTTACCGGATTCTGCCTGAGTAAGAGTATCAGTATAAGAACGAGAACTTTCAGACTTATTTTCTAAAGCTTCGTAATACCCACTCTCTACTGAAAGCCATGATGGTAGACTAGGCCTTGAATAATCAACATTTACTGGACTACCCACAGCTTTACCATTTATATACTTTTGCTTATTCGAAGTAATAGTTAATTCCGTAGGTGTACCTTTACCACCTATAGCATTAAATACTAATGAATTATTCTTACTTGTAAAAGTATATTCCCAAGTTTCAACTCCTGCATCCTGAGTAAATTGAACTGTTATCTGTTTACCTGACTCATTCTGAGTAAAGGTTAAACTTGCAGAACGTTGATTTAGAGTTGTATTTTCTGAAGCTTTATAACCTTCATCATAAACAATCCAGTCCGGATAAGCAGATTGGGTATAACCCACAGAAATAGTATCTCCGATAGCTACTCCATCTATCTGTTTTTGTTTAGTAGTACCTAAACCAAACCACCGAGGAGTAGGATACCCTCCCAAAGCTGGGAAGTTTAAAACTGTGTCTACTACAGTAAAAGCATATCTATAGGTTACCTTATGAATATCAGAAAGTTGTACGGTTTCATTGTTTCCATAGGAACTGGCATTGGATATTTCCAAGCCAACGTAATTTTCTCCCGTTCCTGTAGGAGAGAGTGCCAACAATTCAGCCTTGGTAGGGCATTCGTTTGAATCCTTACCAAGGCCTACTTTAGTTTTGACAGCACTCCATGTTGCTATCTCACCCATATTAATCTAAGTTTGTGAACAAAAGTTTTTCTCTTAATTCATCAATCTCGGCTTTCAGAAGTTTAATACCTTCGATTGCCAATACTGACATCTTAGAATAATCTACCTCTTTAACCAGGATATAGGTTTCTCCATCCTTTTCTACCTTTTCGAAGGCTTCTGGATTAGGAACTGTTTCAGGTTTAACCGTATTCTCAGAAACTAATTCTGGGAAATATTTTTCGATTGTCTGAGCAATTGTACCTATATCGTGATTACCACGAATCATAAATGAATCCGTAGGTATAGAGCAGATTTCATCGAGAGTATGTTCCAATGGTTTAATGAAAGTCTTAAGTCTTTCGTCAGATTCTTTCCATAAACCAGAAGGAGCAGATACCTTCTTAAAGATAATCTCAGCAGTAGTACCCAATCCCAACTGGTCTCTTGTTACTCCATGAGGATTACTCATGTTCTGCATGTGAGTAGTAAGATTGGTTTGAGCATTGGTACCTGCAGCCTTGGCATCTGCAATAGCCGTAGCTTGAGCAGTAGATACTGGTTTATCTGCATCTGATGTATTGTTAACATTACCCAATCCCACTTGAGCTTTAGTTACTCCATGAGGATTAGATTTATTACCAATATGGGAATCTACTTTGGCATTCACAGTAGTATCTGCTTGAGCTCTTGTTGCAGCTTCATCTGAAATTAACTTCTCTACTCTTGTAATCTCACCTTTTCTGTCATTGACTTCTTTAGTGATATTATTCTGGAGAGTAGTATCTGCACCTCTTAAGTCTTCAGCAACTAATTCAACTGCAGCTTCAAGGTCAGTTCTTACTTGAGTATCTGCAGCTTTTCTGTCGGATACCTCTTTATTGATAGCAGTAGTGAGTTCTGTTTTAGCAGCAGCTATTGCAGAATTTCTATCTACTACCTCTTGAGCAATATCATCAGCCAATTCTCCTTGCAAAGCATTAATAGCCTCAGTTCTTGCTGTAACCTCATCTGAGATTTGTTTTGGTAAAGTAGTATCAAGCTTAACCTTATCTGCAGCAGCCATAACACCAGCTTTAGCAGATGATGCAGTAGGAATTTGTAATCCTTGGATACCAGTACCATCTGCCCTTTCATAATTTATGGCAGCTTTAGAGGCATCTGTAACAATTGAGATTAATCGTATAGGATTAAAAGCCATAAGAGCATTAAGATTGTCTGTAGTAGTCTTACCCTTAGCTCCATCATAAGCAGTACCAGTAATCTCTCCAATTACTACTCCACCAGAAACAATCAGAGACCAAGTAGTACCAGTCCATCTGAATTGATAACCGGGTTCTCCCGTAGTTACATTCTGATAAATCTTTCCTGCCTCTCCCGTTATTGGTGTATTATGGTCGGCATCTGCAAAGAGAGAGATATTAGAAAGATCTCCAGTAGGAGACTTATCGTATGTTGCATATACATCGATTACATCATCTACATATGAGGGTAATTGTTCAGAAGGTACTTTACCATTTTCATCCAGAGAAGCTAATCCACTAGCTTGTGCCTTAGTTGCAATGAAGGCATCTAGGGCATCCTGAACTCCTTGTATGTCCTCGGTTAATTCAGTTTTCAAGGCAGCATCTGCTTCTGTTCTTGCAGTTACCTCATTATCAATTCGAGTACCCAATGCAGTATCAGCAGCAATTCTATCCTGAACTTCTTTATTGATAGCCGTAGTTAACTTGGTGTCTAAGGCAGTATCGGCATCTTTTCGATTCTGAACCTCGGTAGCTATTGAAGCTTCTAAAGTGGTCTTTGTAGTTTGGATTAATTCTTTGAGTTCTGTTTCCAGTCCTGAAGTATCAGTTCCAAGACCATCAATCAAAGCCTTCAAAGCTTTACCTTGTTCTGCACTTAATGGTACCTTAGTTCCACCTGCAGTTAAGTTATTTACTACATCCCCTTCGATAAGAATTTTACCAGCTCTTACTGTAGAAATAGACCAAGCACCTTGAGCAGTTCTCTTGAACTCTCTGTAGAATTCCATACCAGCCAATTCATACATAAATCTCAAAGTAATGGCACCAGTAGTAGGACCACTAAGTTGTAAACTTAATCTAAATTGTTGATAGAAATTGTTGCCGGTATCTACCAATATATAAGGACGGTGTGTAGTGTTATTTGCAATCTCATTAAGCAATTCATCAGTAAATACTGCTGCAATCTCTTCTGAGGTTGCCGAAGCAGATATATTGAATGCTGCTGCCGAGATAATAATTGGTTCTAATTGAGCATCAAGTTTTTTCAAAGAATCAACTACATCAACTGAACCGCCCATATAATTCGTATCAGTAAGAGCTGGCATTCCCAAATCATTGGTAAGACCTACTGCAGCTTTTACCTTATTGAATTTAGAATCAGCATCTGCTTTATCGACTTCAATTCGTTTTTGTACTTTACCAAAAGCTGCCGAAGTAGTATCTGTTACCTTTACATCCAAATCTGCAGGAGTAGTACCGGTTGCCTTTACATAGCCATCGAGTTTGATATCAGTACCATTAAGTATAGGATTAGAATCCAAACGATGAGTATTGATAGTATGAGCATTGGTGGCATCGATATTTTCTTGCAAAGTAGTATCAGCTTCAGTACGGGCAGTCTCTTCAGCAGTGATATTTTCTTGCAGAGTAGTATCAGCTGCTTCCCTTGCATCTTCTTCGTTATCGATACGAGTACCCAAAGCCGTGTCTGCAGATTCCCTGTCTGTAACTTCTTTATCAATACGAGCTCCTAAAGCAGTATCAGCTTCTGCTCGGGTAGTTGCCTCTGCAGTGATATTATCCTGCAATGTTTTATCGGCAGACTTACGTTCTGCAATTTCGGTATCAATACGAACTCCCAGGGCAGTATCAGCAGCAGTTCTTGCAGCTTCTTCTGCATCTAGAGCATCTTGAAGAGCCTTATCAGCAGCCTTTCTTTCTTCTCTTTCTGTTCCCAAGTCTGCAGTATTCTGGTCGATTTTACCTTCTAACCGAATATCTTCTGCCTTACGAGCAGCAATCTCGGTTTCAAGTAAAGCCTTAACTTCCAAGTAAGAACCAGAAATATTATTCTGAATGCCTTGAATCAATTCCAAGTTTCTTTGGATATTGGCAGCATTCTGAGTAATAAGAGCATCTTGGTTATTTGCTCTTGCCAACAGTTCAGTACGAGTTTCAGTAACATAAGTTCTTAAATCCTCTACTATCTTGGTAAGATTAGTACCCAGAGTTGTAAGCTTAGTATCCAAAGCTGCATCACCTTCAACTCGTTTTTCAGTTTCTGTCTCAATCTTCGTAGTTAACTCATTTAACTTCTGAGTCATAGTTGTTGCGAAGTTGGGGTCATCACCAAGAGCCTTGGCAATTTCCTCAAGTGTATCCAATACACCCGGAGCAGAACCAATGATTTTCTGGATTGCAGCCTCTACCTCAGCCTCTGTTTGGAATCCTGAATCATTCAGGAGTTCAGAAACTTTAGTGATATAGTTAGCATGTTCTTCAATACCGTTCAATTTGTTCAGAAGAACATCAGTAAAGTCATTTGAAGAAAGTACCTTGCCATCTACTTTATCTACCTTCTTAGATTCAAGACCTTGGATAGCAGTTGTACGGTCTGAGATTTCCTGAGCAATCTTATTATCTAATAAGGTATCAGCATTGGTACGGTCTGCAACTTCTTTATCAATATTTACCTGAAGAGCAGTATCTCCGGCTAAACGGGTATTAGCTTCATCTGAAATATCTTTAGATAAACCGTTTACTTCGTCTTTATGATTTGCTATTGCAGTATCCAAATTGGCCTGTATAGCATTCTCTCTAGCGGTTGCTCGGTCTTTCTCAGTATTGATTGCTACCGTATTAGCCTCTACCTTTGTTTTAAGTTCATCTACCTTTTCATTAGATTCCTTCTTTAGAGAATTAATCTTCTCTTCTAATAAAACATCGGCACCTCTCCTTTCATCTATCTCCCCATTAATCTTATTAGTAAGGATAGTTAATTGCCCACCAACTTCAACCGTTAAAGTTTGAATCTTGCCATCTATAGCAGTTTCCAATGCAGTATCTGCAGACTTACGGTCTCCAATTTCCTTATCCAGGTTTACTTGAAGGATTTGGTCTGCTGCCTTACGTTCAGCTGTTTCTGTACCCAAAGCAATGTTGGTAGTATCAATACGAGAACTCAGATTACTGTCGCCATTAGTACGGTCCACAATTTCCTCATTAACCATATCCTTAACTTCTTTGTAGTTATCAGCAATGGTTTTATTCATGGCAGTGATTGCCTCAGAGTTCTTTGTGATATTTGCTTGGTTAGTAGCAATAGCCGTAGTATTAGCATTTACCTGAGCAGTCAATTCGTTCTTAACCGTATTGATAGCATCCTGCATTGACAAAGCCAAATCCGAAACTCTCTGAGTAAGAGCAGCAATATTATCGGTATGGGTTTTATCTGCTTCCTTTCTATCAACAGTTTCTTTGTCGATATTTGCCTGCAAGATTGCATTGGCATCTTTACGGTCTTGGATTTCTTTTGCCAAGTTATCCTTAACTACCTGAAGAGCAGTATCTCCGGTTGCAGCAGAGTTATCTACATACTCCTTAAGTTCTTCCTTAAGAGCAGCATCAGCTTCCTTACGTTCTACAACTTCTTTATCAATGTTTACCTGCAATGCAGAATCGGCAGCAGTACGGTCTTCAATCTCTTGGTTTACTTTTTCGGTGATTGCTGCCAACTTCTTGGTGATAGTTGAAGCAAAATTAGGGTCATCTCCTAATGCCCTAGCAATCTCTTCCAGAGTATCGAGTACTTCCGGTGCAGAACCAATAATCTTTTCAATTGCTGCCTCTACTTCGGCTTCAGTCTGATAACCAGCATCGTTTGCCAATTGTGATACCAGGGTAATGTAATTAGCATGTTCCTCGATTCCATTCAACTTGGCAAGCAAGAGATCTGTAAAGTCATTCTTGGTTAAAGAATAACCTTCTCTTTTATCTACTTTCTTGGAATTAAGGTCGGCATCTGCAGCAATACGAGCTTCCTTCTCAGCTTCGATAGCAGCAAGTACATCTGACTTATCACCATCAGTCTTTTCACTTAAGGCAGTTATCTTCTGGTCAAGGATTTGGTCCTGAGCAGTACGAGTTGCAGCTTCGGAATTAATATTAGTCTGAAGAACTTGGTCTGCAGATTCCCGAGCTTGAGCCTCTTTATCGATATTTACCTGAAGAGTATTATCGGCATTAGTACGGTCAGCTACCTCTTTGGTAATTGAATTCTGAAGAGTTTCATCGGCAGCTTTGCGATTTACTACCTCATCAGAAAGTTTACTTTCTAAGGCAGCATCACCAGTTTGACGATTGGTGATTTCTTCAGTTAGTTTCAACTGAATATTTGCATCGGCATTTGCTCTCAATTGGGCTTCTGCCGCAATATCTTGTTTGAGCTCTGCCTTATCATTGATATGCAAGGTGTTCAGTTGGTGAATACTTTCTGATAAAGCATCATCGGCAGTTTTACGAAGCTCAGCTTCTTTATCTACCAAGTCTTTAGCATATGCCTTAGCTTCTGCCAATGAACCAGTAGTTTCATTTCTGAGGTCTGCAATGTCAGCAGTATTCTTATCGACTTTTGCTTCTATCTTATCTATCTTATTGATAAGGTTAGTAACTGCAGTGTCGATTTTATCATTAAGTAAATCCACTGCCTTAATGAAATTAGAGTTAACCTCACTAATTTGGGTACTCAGTTTCCCTTCCTCCTCCTTAGCTCGGTTAACTTCATCTGTCAGTGCATTACGTAAATCCGTTAATTTGTTGGTAATTGTAGTAGCAAAGTTGGGGTCATTTCCCAATGCTTCTGCCAATTCCTTTAATGTATCAAGTGCATCATCGGCACCATCAATCAAATCACTGATAGCTTGTCTTACCTGTTCTTCAGTTTGGAACTTAGTATCATTCTCCAACTGAGAAAGCTTAGTGATGTAGTTTGCTCTTTCTTCAATGCCTTCCAGTTTCTCTTTGAGTTTATCCGTGAAGTCATTTTTAGATAAGTCGTATCCTTCTCTCTTATCTACCTTATTGGCAATAGAAAGAACGAATGCCCAGAACTCATTAATAGTTCCAGCAAACCCAGCCTTTACGAAGTCATCAAAATAACCTTGTAAAAGTCTTTGGTCAATTTCTTCATTTGTGTAATACTTACTTACGTACATATTGTTATTATTTTAAGGATTGATTACTTGCTTACCACAGAAGAAGTCAGAATTCTTATCTCTGAATGGTTCTCCTTCTTTTCCACAGAAGGCATTCATTGGAATATCTGGATGTTCTGGGTCTGGGTCTCCCCCGTCTTCAATATCACCTCTGATTATTGCATAATCTGGAAGTTGATTGATACGGAATTTTATCACCTGGCCAATACCCGGATGAGGTATTATCTTATCCCAAACTTCTCCAAAGTAATCTTGAAAGCAAGTAACGAACTTACCTCCAGTCATAGACTGAAATGTAGTAACGTCTAAATTACTTTTCTTACTTTCAATATGTACTCCAGATGTACCGTTCAAGACAATCAGGTTACTATCAAACCAAATACCGTTTCCGGTATTAATTGGTTTCCATCGTAACATTAACATCTTTGCCATATACTTTTCAATTTTATTCTACGAATTGTATTTTGGTATCTCGGTCCCTTTTTAGGATAACCATGAAGACTAATGCTTCATCCTTGGCCTGAGCAACTTGTGTATCTCCAGAAGGTTTATAAGTAATACCATTAATTACGAACCTATCTTCAGACCAGTTAAAATCCCAATAGCCTTCTGGAGTTAAATGTCCCAGTTGTTCTATATATGATTTAGTAACCAGTATTGATAAATTCTCATCATCGAGTTCTCCAGTTACTGTTGCCTTATTAATAGGCCAGTTTCTGAAGGCATTGTAATAACATAATGCCTCGATTGGTATATTATAATATTTAGGGATTTCATCTTCTCCATGACTTAGGAGTTGATTTACATTCTTTGCCCAAGTTATAGTTTGCCTACCAGCATCTATATCCAAGAAATCATTTATAATCTTCTTGTATCTATCCCAAGACCGGTTCTTAACCAATCTATGAGGAGTCTTGGTCATCGTTTTCTAATTAAGGTTCTACCATTACGTTTTACTGGAGAGCTGGGGTTTGGCCCATCTATTAATCCAGGTCTTCTTCTGTCTACTACTCTTGGAACTACTACATGACTTGATTGGTCACAGAATGGTAAGTAGATTTCCAATCGTCCAGCTAACATACAAAGGTTTTTTCTTAACTCGTCTATGATACCACCAGGTTGCATTGCTTGAGAAAATGTTTTCCATAGGGAAGATGTTGCATCGGCAAGTGTATCATAGTACTGTACTTCAGTAGGCCCAGTTGTGATTTGTTTGATTCTATCACCTCGAGCTTGTTCCGGTTTAGAAGAACCATCACCAACTTGTTCTTTGGTTGAAGTAAGTTGACTTAGGTATTCTCCTGTACTTGTTAATAAATTAAGGAGCTTAACATTGAGATAATCCCATGCTGCCAATTCCATAATTAATTGGTTTTCTAGAGCTTCATACATTAACTCATCATTATATTTATCCAGTGGGATAATATGATTTACTAGCGGTTGGATATATAACTGCCATTTAGTTATGTACATTGCTTTCTCTTCTGATGACATACCATCTGAGATTTCTGAAGGAATGTAATAATTGATTAGGTTATATATACTATCAGTTAATGTAGTTTTGGACTCGGTATTTACAATTATGGTTTTAGTTGCATTTAAGTTAAGTCCTTCGGAGTTCGTTATGTTCAACGCTACTGTATAGAATCCGGACTTTTCATAAGTATAAGTAGGTTGTTTAACATCATAAACGGACCCCTTATCATCACCAAAGTCCCAGTCAAAAATGGCCTTGGCTGGGACTTTGGTTAATACTCTAAATGAAACTTCCAGACCATTCGCAATAGCTACAAAGTCTAGATTGTCCATGGTATCTTATTTTTTAGATTCTTCGAACTCTTCCAACAGAACCTGAATCAGAGTTTCAACTGTATCACCTTTGTCGGCAACAATTTCGTGACGAGCAGCGATAAGGGTTGCTTCTTCGAGAGTATAGGCTTTGGCAATCTTTTTGATTTCCATACCTTTTTCGAACTGAGCATTCAGTTTCTTTTCCAACTTATCGATGTCATCATTGGAGTATTTGTCGACAGCTTTCTTATCAAGAACCAAACGCAGGTGACCTGAATTCAAAGCCATCTGAATCTTTTTAGTTCTGTACTGTCGAGCACTCAATTCTTTTTCTTCTCCTCTACAAATTGTAATACCTGTAGATTGGTCATGGAAGCTGTAAGCTTTAGCACCTACAGTTACTTTATATTTATCCATAATTTTACTAAGTTTTTAGATGTTTAAAATTAGGGGTAGGTCCTCGCAAAACCTACCCCATCAAGAAATGGAATTATTTGTAAAATAAACCAGGTGTATTATTACTCAAGGTTAACCAAGAGATACGGGTCAATGTTCATAAATTCGGGGAATCCAAATTCTGAGAACTTCTTCTCTGCAGACAGAATCAATGCAGCATCCTGATACATCTTAGAGAAGCCTGTAGTCAGAGTAGCATAGATTGCCTGAGTCTGATTTGATACGATTCTTTCTGATTCAAGCATCAACTGTTTTGCAGTCAGTTTAATCAAAGCAGCAGTTGTATCAATCAACAGCAAACCTTGGTCAGGTGTTCCCGGGTGAATATAGAAGTTAGCATTCTTAGGTACCGGAGACTTCACGTTCAGTGTAGCTTCAGTTGTACCAGAATGACGTTCTTTGAATTCTGGCAAGTTCAGCATTTCGATTGCCTGGTCTTCACCACCAATCATAGTAGTAAAGTTACGTCCCATACGAGCAGCTCTTACCCAGATATGTAGCAAGTCTTTGTAAGTGATACCATTCGTAGTTTCATATACACCGATAACCGGAGCAGATTCTGAACCATCAGGTTTGTTACCGTTGATAACAACATCCATTGCCAGAGTATCCATTGCATAACCAAGCTGAACACCGAAGTCACGAAGGTAGATTGCCAATACATCCAGAGATACGTAGTTACGAACTTCATCAGTAAGTTTGAATCCCTTACCAATTTTGAAGAGACTTACTGATTTCTGTCCAAAGCTTACATCTCCCAATGGGATAGTTTCTGCTTCGTTAACCTTTGCAGGTGCAGCATCGGACATATTAATCATCGGCATGATTGCGCTAAGACCACTGATTGACTGGTCAGATGCAATAATCTCCGGATAGAACGGAGCTTGACGCATACCAAGAGTGATAGCAGAACGAATGATTTCCGGAACAATCCAACGAACATCTTGCTGAGGCATCGTGAAGATGTTTTCCATTGTGTCGATTTTCGGATTGATATCCAACTTCTCGAACAATTCATCTTGGGTAATACCCCATTTACCAGTGGTAAGTTCACCTAATGTGATGTCCACAGGTTTTTTGTTCTGTGAACCTTGACGGTAAGCATCCAACTGCTGTACCATTTGAGGAAGTTCTTTTGCGAAGTCTTCTCTCTTCAATTTTGAAATATCAACTTTTTCCATGTTTCTTCTTCTCTTATTTAATAAGTACTTGAATTACCTCGTTTGCCTCATCTGCAGGTATGATGGCAATGAAAGGTGTAGCATCTGTTGACTGATTTGCTTTTACAAATCTGTCGTTCAGCAAGTCACCAGAGGGAACTACATATCCTGCTTTTAAGTCAGCAGCATTAGATACCCAGTTACAAATCATGTAACCTTCTACAGCAACAGTTACCTCTACTGGGAATTTGTTCTGTGCCTGGTAAGCAGGATTTACATTGTCGGTTACTGCCACTCCGATATATACCTGAGTAGATTCAGTGTAAGGTTCAATTAAACCGTCTTCTCCAAGAGCTACCGGCATACCTTGCAAAATTGTTTCACCATCTTTTACACAGAAAGCTTGGTGCAATTTGTGTGATTCACTTTTGTAAATCACCGCTCTTGGGGTCTTTTCCCCAAACAGCGTCATTGGCTGGTCTTTATTTACGATTTTAGTCATAACAGTGATATTTATCGATTATTACTTGAATTTCTTCTTATACAAGTCTTCGAGGGTTTCCGAAGTAGACTTGGCTTCTGCATTCGAAGTAGTTGCAGGTTTCTGAGTTCCAGTCTTTTCATCAGTCTCTGCAACAGAAGAAGCACGGCTTACATCATGAGAACCACAGCTTGCACATACCATTGGGAATTTTTCTTCCAGACGACTCTGATAATCCTTAGTTAAGGAGATGAGAGTAACGATGCCAGTAGTTTCGGCATTCAACATTGTAACAATAGTTTCATCGGCTTTGTCACCCATCAACTTCTTGTAAGTAGTAACAGCATTTTCACGGAGAGAAGCAATGTGATTCTTTCCTACAGTTGCCATTTCCTTCAAGTTTGCAACTTCTGCATTCAGGTTGGTAATCTGTTCTGTAAGAGAAGATTTCTCTGTAGTAAGATTATCTACCGTTGTCTGAAGACTGTTTTTGGATGATACCAAGCTTTGAATACAAGAAATAACTTCTTCCTGAGTCATTTCTTTGCCCTCTGCCAGAGATAACATATTATCTCCGAAAAGCTTTTCTAAAAATTCTTGCAATTCTTTGTTCATATTTTCTTTATTAGGATTATGATTTTCTTGGGTACCATTATCATTAAAAGAATCTGGAGTATTGTCCTTTTCTTGGAATGAGTTGAAATCCGTTTTGTAGTCAGTAAAGAAGTACTGTTTGGACTTGTCATCCCGATATTCCTCATAAGAAGACCAGGTTCTTTTTGCAAAAGTTGGATTAATGATTTTACCATCTTCACCAATCTTTTGAGCAAAAGAATCAGCTCCATGAGATACCAGAGATGTTTCCATATAACGAACTACTTCAGTAACTATTCTACGAACCATTTCACCCTTAGAGTCATAAGTACCAAGCTTCTGGTAGAATTCACCATCTTCCATTCCCGGATGTGATTTATTCCACTTGAATTGTACTGTTACTGAGTTACTGTGAATTGAAGGAGGTTCCATAAGAATACCTCTAGCAATTCTTGGGTTAGCTTTACCATCAATCTTCAGAATACCATTGATACCTGCAGGTATAGTAAAGCTTCCATCCTTATAAGACTCCTGCCACATTACTTGAGATACAGCTCCAATTGCATTACCAATATTGGTTTCATGGTCGCAATTTACTGTTTGTCCAAGTAACAATCTCATAGAAGCCTTAAGTACTCCATTCTGACCAAAGTCAGTAGGATTCCAGTTCTTAGATACAATCGTTTCAGAAAGTAATCTGAACATAGGTTCAATGAACTCTTCATCCTTTGGAGTAAGTTCTGATTTATCAAGGTTTGGATAATAGGTATTATAATCTATATCTCCTCCCCAAAATCCAAATTGAGCAATGGTATCCGGTGTCGGAGTCTTCCATTTGTAATAATTCTCTGAGAAAGCCTGGGCTCCAACTGATTCTGGGATATACCCAGCCATAATGGTATGACCCTGGCCAATCACCATTGAATCAAGATGCTCTTTGTTTTTCTTAGTAAATTTACTCATCTTGCTTTTGTATTTTGGTCTCCACGAGATGGAGACGGATTAGTTTTATCTCTTGACCTACGAGCAGATTGGTTTTTATCATCTTGCCTTTGCTTCTTCTTAGTTCCCTCTTGAGGGTCTGAATTACCCTTAGCAAATTGGTCCTCAAGTGAAACTCTTGGTTCGTCTTCATCAGGAGAATCATAACCCATTGCCCAAGCATATTGGTCTTGGCTAATGATACCAGCCTTATATAATAAATCCAGATTTTGGATTTTATACTGAAGACCTTGTTGAACCTTAACTTCGTCGGAGATAGTTGAAGTTCCCCATGATATCTTTATTCCCTTATTATCAAAGCCTGCCAGACGCAGTTCTAGAGAATAAAGAAAATCCAATACATAAGTTACAAGCATTTGGATATTTTTTAACTGGCTGATTAATTTAGACAGCATTATACCCGTTGCTCCCTCTCCCGTTGTTGAACTAACTCCAATAAGGTTTCCATTAACTCCCAAACCATTTGCAACTGATTGCTGATTCATGTTCCAGGGTTTCTCAATATTACCAAGCTCCTTGGTAGTTGAATTGAGTTTAAACTCATGGTCATCAATGTAACCAGTTACTATACCGTCTTTCATACCATTACGAAGATTTCTTTTCAAATCTTTTAATGTACGTTCAAGACGGGATTGATAAGCTTGTAAGCTTTCATTTGGATTCTGGTCTGGTTTAGTCATCTTAGCTTCCAAGAATCCTACCATACCAACCATTTCCATGATGTGTTTGAAGTTAACCTTCATATCATGTTGGCCTTTTAATGAATCCAATGCTGCCATAAATGGTGGAATCCCATAAGGTTCATCGGTATCATTAAACATACCAGCATACACATAAGTTTCTGGGTTTAGTTTGATATAATCTTGGTGCTTTACGAAGTAATTCTTATTCCTCTGGTAAGGAGAATATACTCCATTGTTCTCTCTTTTGAAAACAATGTTCTCGGGTCTAAGGAATAAGACTGTATCCAAACCATCCAACATATCATTAGGAACTCCTTCAACGGATATAGCTCCACTAACAAGGCATTGTACAATCATCTTATTAACTAGACCGTCTATACCAGCAGTATACCTGGACCATTTCTTTGTAGCTTCGGTAAGATGTTTTCTCATCTTATCTGCTTCGGCATCTGAATTATTTGGGAATGTTACCGTATGACCTGTGTTTGCCAACTTAAACATATCCTGCAAAGCAATGCCCATATCCGGATTTACCTTATATAAATCACGAATCAAAGGGATTACTTCAACACGAAAAGAAGGATCTACCATTACGGTCATCCCTTTCAGAGTACTGAGTAAAGAGTTATCTTCGTCTACTGATACTCTACCAGGAGATATAGCAGCAGCTTTTGGCTTGCTTGGCTCCTTGTTTGATTCAGGAGGTGGGTCTTTCTTTCTACCCCAACTCCAATTAAAATTGAGCTTTTTCATTTCGGTTGTACTATTACGTTAGTTTTTCCTTTTCTTATGTGATTACAGATTGCTTTACCGAATATAGAGTCATCTGCATATACATCCCCCTCTAGGTCTACATCTACTGTAGAATTATTAGCTCTATGCTTACCCATTGCAACTGGCCTACCTAAACCATCATATATGAAGGTATATGCTTCTTGAACAAAGAAAGGGTCTTTAACAGTAATATTATCTTCTCGAATATCCTGTTCAAGTCCCTCTACAATAACAGAACGGTTCTTTTGTGTAGTTAACCATCCTGGAGATTTATCTACCTCAGGTCTAGATTTACCTTTCTTCTTAAGCATTTTCTGATAATAATACAGTTTAGGATAACCTTCAGTTTGAAGAGCAGAAGTTACTGCTAATCCAACATCATTGGATTCTGGAGCAATGGTAGCAAAGTTAAACAAATGCCCTGTATCTCCAAGTAACCTTGCATACTTATCTACTGAAAGTCTACCTTTGAATACTGCTTGTTCTTCTCCTTGTTTATCCATGCAAGTAAATGCAGAGTAGTCAGAAGACCTACCAGTTGAAACGTCAGCACCAATGAAATATTCCTTATCTGGTGCTGGTTCTAAGAATTGCCGATATTGACCATTGAATCTTTTCTTAATAACCGGATAATCACTAAGACAGTCTTCGATAGCTTTTATGTCAGCTAAGTCGAAGACCGTATTTCCAGATGATAAGAAGTCACCATCAATTTCTTGTGCAGTTCTTTTGGTTCCCAAAGCAGAAGACATTTCATTGTACCAATTAATATCTCGTTCTGGGTGCATTTGCCAATACAATCTGAGTGGGTTAAATGGATTCCCACCTGCAATAGCATCAACCCAAGTAGAATGGTAAAAGTTACCAACTCCATAAGGAGTGGAATTGATGATAGCAGCTCCACCAGTGGAAAGAGTAGGAAAAGCGGCTGCCCAAATCTGGGCTGCCCATCTAACTACTGCTGCTTCATCAATTACCAGTAAGGATAGAGATTCTGAACGACCGGCTTCTGAAGACGTTGGGATAGATTCTATGAATGAGCCATTATCGAACTCTATCATTGATGCAGAACCATATTCTCCCGAACGACCATTTATAATTGGTGTCTGTAAATACCATGGCAGGTTTTTGTACATGAACTTAATTTTTTTAAGTACCTTCTTTGCTGTTGTGTCCTTGATTGATATAATGTTAATCTTCTTGTTAGGATGATACATTGCCAACCATAGGCAGTACATAGAAATAAGCTCCGTAATACCTGCCTGCCTGAACTTAAGCAGAATATTGAAACGTTCTTTTACAAAGTTATACAGAACCGATTTTTGATACGGGTAAAGTTCGAATCTTACCTTTCCCCTCATAGGGTGTATCACATAAGTGAAAAGGCTAAAGTAAAAAACATCATTACTAACTTTAGCAAGTGTTGCTAGTTCTTCCCTTGTAAGAGCAGGTGTGTTAGTTTCTATGTTAATCTTCTTTGCCATAATCAAAAGTTATATGTTACTGAAAACTCTAAGTCAGCTTTTATTCCCGAAAAGAACTTCGGATAATGAAAAGCATTTATACCTAGTTTATAATTGAAATTAGTAGTCTTGATTGAAAGGCCTGTCCCTATGTCTAACATTTGATTAAAGACCCTATATTTACCATAAACGTATGGACTTAGAGTTAGTTTTCTAATTCTTTTTTGAGTTAATTGACCTTCATACCAATTGTACTTATACTTATCTAAGTCCATGTTAAACATTCTCGTTGAATAGGAGTTTGTTTCTTTGTTGAATAAACTTAGATTCAATTGGTTTTTATCCAAGGTAAATTGGACCAGAGAATCTTCTCTACTAATCCTATTCGAAGTAACCGCTGTTGAATCAGAAGCCTGGGGTTTAGTCGAATTGCTACTGTTTCGATAGAAGTCGTAGAGAAGAATTCTCTGGGGCTGAACCAATTGTGTATAGGGTATCACAGGTTTGAAGTTCTCTTTCAATTTGATTGTATCAGGAATGCCAATGACCGATGAATCAGGAAGTTGTCTGATATATGAATTCAGTTTGTAATTCCTGAAGCAAAGGTAAATAGTAAATCCTAGTAGCAAAAGGAACACAAAGTTCTTCCACTTGTTTTTATCTGTTTTCATCATCACGAAAAATTTAATTATTACTAACTATCGGTAATCGCTAAGCGATTACCTTTTATCGAACGTAGTGAGATAAATTTCCTATATCCTAAAACATATATTCAATATCTACTACAAACAATAGCTATATACGTATATAAAAATATAGATATATATACGTAGTATATTATATATCTATATTTTTCAAAGGGCAGTTTGGAGTAATATATACTTTAGTATATATTAACATGAAAGTGTACCTAGACATTTTTGATACATTTCTTAAACCAAAGCCCTACTTCGTATACCGAACCTTTGGCAATTGTATACCTTGCCTTATTCAACCAATAAAGGTAATTTTCTTGGTCAATGTAAATCTTAAATTTTTTAGGAAATCCCATAATTACCTTGAAATCATTAATCCCAAGAGGATACCCATCGGGTCTAAATTGCCTATCTGCAGGTCTTAAAGTTAGAGGTGGTTTATCTAATTCTAATCGATATACTCCCGGGAGAGTACTCATCTTTGCAGTTTTAATGGGCCATTTCTTCTCGTTCTTGAAAGCACTATTCCATAATACTTGAATCTTCTCAACAGTCAGATTCTTCTTTTCAGGGAGTTTTCGATAATCATACATCGCCAAAGTTTTTTCTATTGGGATATTATAATTACTCCCGTAAGGAGATACAAAGAGCAAGTCTCTAGTAAGTTTTGGAGTTTTTACTTGGAATACTTCATCAAAAGCATTCAAGTATTTCTTACCGGTTTTCTTATGCACTCCAATGATGATTAGACGTTTCCTTGATACTTGAGAGTTCCCATAGTCAGAAACTGACCTTTCATGAAAAATAAGTTTATAGTCCTTAAAGGTTAAATTAAAGAACTCATAAGGAAGCAAAGATAGCAAACGAGGAAGATTTTCAATAAGAAAAATCTTAGGCTTATATTCTAATATTGCAGCAGTTACTAGATTTAAACTCCTGTTATCCTTAGGGTTACCCAATTCTTTTACCTTTGAAAGCCTCATAATGGATGATGCCCCACAGTCTGGAGATGATATAATAACATCTACTCTCTCCTCAAATTGAGGTAAGTTATATCCTTTGTAGAATGGTATATCACCAAAATTAGCTTTCCATTGCTCTTCACCAGGAGTATGGAATACTCCTCTTACTTCTATATTCCCAATCAGATGTTTTCTGAAAGGGAATAGTAAAGCTCCCTGGCCAGCGCATACACCTAATACTGTGTATCTATTTATGTTCATAAACTAAATATTTTATAATATGTATAAAGATATAATTTTACATGGTCTTAAAGTTAGAGTATTCGGTAATGGTAAGTCTATCCAAGTGTTCAGAAATAAATCCTGGGTTCCTTTAAAGTTTAAAGAATCCTACGGATATCCTTTAGTTACTCTAAAACATAAATCATTAAGAAAACATTATAAGGTATCAAGATTAGTAGCAATGGCTTATATACCCAATCCTAATAATTTACCAGTAGTAATGCACTTAAATAATATACGTACTGATAATAGAGCCGAGAATCTTAAGTGGGGAACTCAGAAAGAGAATACCCAACAGTGTATTCAAGAGGGTAGATTCTATTTTCATGGAGGTTATAATAAGATAAGTCCTCGTAAAATACGTAGAATAATCAGGTGTTTAAGATTACATAGATATACTACTATACGAGGACTTTGTCAAAAATTTAAGATATCTAAACCAGCCCTATACCGAATTAAAAAGACCTATTTTTGTAGCTTCTAAGTTTTACATACTTAACCCAGGAATAATGTTTACGAGTTCGGATATACTCCAAGTCATGGTCATTATTATGGGCTTCTTCTTCGAAGCTTACATCATGATATCTTTCGCTTTGTTTGTTCCACTTAGCAAAGAACATGATGATTAAGTACTCGATTGCATACCATAAGTAGTAGAATATCCACAACATCTCTTGCATTTGTTTGAGATGAATGTGCTCATGGTTGTAATCATAAGTATCAAACTTAGCACCTTTTCTCACAAAGACAATTCCGAATAGGTTCATTGCCTTGTATCCCTTGAAAGGGATGAATTTGTTGTAAATTACCTTCATTATATCTTGTTTTTAAAGTTTTCGTAAGCGTTCTTTAACTTCTGGTCATAGGCATTTTCAGCATAACCAGGACCATTATACTTCCGAGCAAAGCCTGCCCAGTCATGTTCTTTCAGATTTTTCAAGCAACTGGTATTATTCAGGTAGTAATACATGAGTTTTAACTGACTTTCATGAGATTCCTGCATCTTTTTCACGAATTCGAAGACGTCTTTACAGCCACAATAGAGGTGATTGAAGCCCATAATCTGAAACATTCCCCAAGAAGCTGACTTCAAAGCACATTCTTCGTCGATTTTCTTGGCAATTTCGAGTCTTTTGTACTCACTTGCTCCTCCTAAGTACTTCGATTTATCCCATTTTGGGAAACAAATCGTAGGGTAACTCTTTTGAGCAGCTACTGACTTGTCTAAACCGAACTTATTTTTGATTTCTTTGTACATAATGTGACCTTCAAACAGAATTTGAGGTCTACCATCTACTAGAAATCCATCTCTACCTGCTCCTTCAACCAGTTGTACTGCCTTTAAAAGAGCTGGCTCCAGTCCTAAATCATTGGCCAGAGCCACAATCATTTCATTAGTTAACTTATCCATAACGTTATATTTTAAAGTTCATTAAAGAAAAGAAAGTATTGCGTATACCTTATCTGGATGATAGTTAGGAGTTCTATTATCTTATATAAAAATTTATAATAATATATAATAATATGGAAGAGAAACTCACATGTCACCTATGTAATTCACCATTAGATTTGGATGATTACGATTTAGCCAAAACAGTACCTCAGTTAATGAAGGAAAAACAACTTTGTTTTCAATGTGCTTTTTGGCATAGAATTATTGAATCGGATAAAAACTCTGATAGAGGATTCTAATTACGAAATGATTCCCTTGGTTACACCTTATTTTCAGCATTATTCTATTCACTTAAATAAGATTTGGTTAGAAGTCGCTACCTTTAGAAGAGAGTCATTAGGTTCAACCAAGAAATATATTGCTGCAATGGTAAATAATAAATTGTATATAGGTTCATATAATAATTGGGGATTCCAGGGAATAATTCCGGCACACTTAAGAGAACTTTTTACTCCAAATGGTATAATTCTAACTCCAGAACAATTGAATAACTTACTTAACAGGAAATCCTTTACCGCAGCAGATTTAAAAATAATGATTAATAATTGCATTAAATCAGATTAATTTTGTATATTTGCATAAACTAATTAATAAAGATATGAAAAAGAACAAAGAAACCAAAAAGCTAAATGAGGGTGAAGAAGTCATTTTCTCTGA
>OIWQ01002315.1_pt1 | contig 19907 bp, 17 predicted proteins | sample 1587571 | NCBI WGS metagenome assembly OIWQ01 (sample SAMEA3888910, study PRJEB22519) | human gut metagenome | biome: human gut; feature: human-associated habitat; material: faeces | place: Denmark | collected 2010 | reverse complement strand
TCTTGTATGCGTAGTCAGCCATCTTGATGCCCTGGAACGGGTCGGTGAAGGTGGCGCGGAAGACGTTTGCGTTCACGGTGTCGGTCTCGGCATCGTAGGTGACAGCCTCAGCGGTAGCGGAAGCGGTGACCATGGGCATATTGTAGTCTGCGCTCTCAGCAACGACTGCCAGAGTCGGGGTGGTGGTAACGTCGCCGATCAGAGCGGTCATGCCCTCGTCCACCATCTTGGTGAAGCAGTTGACAGCCTGCGTAGCGTCGCCCTGCTCGTCCTCGGTGAGGATCTCGATCTGCTTGCCGTTGATGCCGCCGTTGGCGTTGACCTGCTTCAGGTACAGGGTAGCACCGTTGACAACAGCCTGACCGTAAACGGAGACGTTGCCGCTCAGGGGGCCCATAACGCCGACCTTGATGGTGTCGCCGGAAGCAGCGGCACCAGAAGCTGCGGTAGAGGCGGAAGCAGCAGTGCTGTTGGAAGAACCGCCGCATGCAGTCAGAACGCCGGCTGCAGCAACAACACCTGCAGCGGCCAAGAAATTACGACGAGAAATCATCTTTTTCATAGTGAATATCCTCCTTAGGAGCATTCGTGCTTCAGTATAAAAACGGAAGCAAGGCCCTCTTTCCCTCAAAGCGACCTTGCTTCGTTATCAATATTATAGACCTGTGAGCCAAAATCCGCAATTCACAAACCGTCCATACTTTTCCGGGCATTTTCCGGCATTTTATGTGAAATCCACCAAAAAATCCATGTTGTTTTTGGTTATTTTTTCATTTTGTTCACTTTGTTTCATCGTGAAATGAAGGGCTTTCACCCATGTCAAAAAAGTTACAGCGTCGTTTTTTCTTCTGCCTGCCGGTAAATAGAGGTACGATAAAACACCATGGAGAGCACAGTGCCCACAAACCAGCCCACAGGCCAGGACAGCCAGATGCCGTTCACGCCCAGCCAGCGGGAAAACAGCATGGCCAGCACCACGCGCAGGAACAGGTCGGAAAGGGTGGTCACCATAAAGCGGCCCATCATGCCGCAGCCGCGCATCAGGCCGTCTGAGGTCAGCTTGAAGGCCAGCAGCAGGTAGAAGGGTGCGATCGTCTGCAGGAAGGTCAGGCCGGTGTTGATGGCCTCGCCCGTGGGGCTGTTCATAAAGAGCATGAGCAGCTGGCGGCCTGCCAGCAGGTACAGGGCCGTGAAGCAGAGGCAGATGCTGCCCAGCAGTCTGACACCGGCCCCAAAACCCGCCTTGACACGCTCGTTCTTCCCGGCACCCAAATTCTGGGAGGCGTAGTTGGAAATGCCGCTGCCCAGCGTGGTCAGGGAGGAGATGAGCACATTGTTCAGCTTGGTGGCCGCGGCAAAGCCCGCGATCACGCTGGCACCGAAGGAGTTGACCACGCTCTGGATGATGATATTGCCCACTGAAACAAAGCTCTGCTGCAAAATGCTGGGAATGGCCACCACTGCGATCTGGCCCAGCATCTTCCAGGAGAACCAGACCCGCTCCCCCTCACTCGGGACAGCACGCACCCGCCGGGCCACCACCCACAGGGAGAGCACGCAGCTCACCCCCTGGCACAGAAAGGTCGCCCAGGCCACACCGGCAACCCCCAGATCAAAGGCAGCCACGAACAGCACATCCACCGCGATGTTTGCGGTAGAGGAACCCGCCAGAAACAGGAACGGGGTGCGGCTGTCGCCCAGCGCCGTAAAAATGCCCGTTGCCACATTGTAAAGGAACAGGAAGGGCAGGCCCAGGGTGTAGATATCCAGATACTCTGCCGAGTCGGCCATCAGCTCCGCCGGGGTGCGGATGAGCACCAGCAGGCTCCGGCAGCCCAGCAGGCCCACCGCCATCAGGGCACCGCAAAGCACCACCGTGCCGATGAGCGCCGTGGAGACGGCGGTTTTCATGGTGTTGTAGTCCTTTGCACCGAAGTACCGGGAAACGATGACAGAGCCGCCGATGTTGCAGCCGAATGAGAACGCCAGAAAGATCAGGGTGATCTCGTAGCTGTTGCCCACAGCGGCCAGGGCGTTTTCACCGATCAGCTTGCCCGCCACAAGGCTGTCGGCAATGTTGTAGAGCTGCTGGAACAGGATGCTGCCGAACATGGGCAGGCAGAACTGCCACAGCACCTTGGACGGGGAGCCCACGGTCAGGTCTTTGTTCATGTAAAAAAATCCTCCTCAATCTTTGGTTCTCTCTTGTCCATCTATCATTTTACCGTCCCCTCTTCGGAATGTAAACTCACAAATCCACACACTCCCCCATCCTTTTCCCGCTTTCTGCCGGATACGCACCCGCCCCGGCGGGCATCCTATCAATGTTTACAGCAGCAAACATCCGCAGACCCTCTTGCGCAAGGGTGCAGGACGTGGTAGGATAAAAGCAGTTAGTTAGTTTTGACTATCTATATAATATCTCATCGAAAATCGGGAGGTTACTGTGATGAACTATCTGGAAATTGAATCTGTGATCGGCCGCGAGATCCTGGACTCCCGCGGAAATCCCACCGTTGAGGCCGAGATCACTCTGGCCGACGGCACGGTTGCCCGCGGCTGTGCCCCCTCCGGCGCTTCCACCGGCGAGTTCGAGGCTCTGGAGCTGCGCGACGGCGACAAGGGCCGCTATCTGGGCAAAGGCGTGACCAAGGCTGTGGAGAACATCAACACTGTCATCGCTGACGCGGTGGTGGGCATGGATGCCTCCGACATCTATGCCATTGATGCCGCCATGCTCCGGGCCGACGGCACCAAGGACAAATCCAATCTGGGCGCAAACGCCATTCTGGCGGTCTCCATTGCCGCCTGCCGCGCTGCCGCCGCTTCTCTGGAGATGCCCCTGTACCGCTTTCTGGGCGGCGTGAACGGCAACCGACTGCCCGTGCCCATGATGAACATCCTGAACGGCGGCGCACACGCCACCAACACCGTGGACACGCAGGAGTTTATGATCATGCCTGTGGGTGCGCCCAGCTTCAAGGAAGCCCTGCGCTGGTGCGCCGAGGTGTTCCACGCTCTGGCTTCCATCCTGAAGGCCAGGGGCCTGGCCACCTCCGTTGGCGACGAGGGCGGCTTTGCCCCCAATCTGTCCAGCGACGAGGAGACCATCGAGACCATTCTGGCCGCCATCGAAAAGGCCGGTTATCAGCCCGGCAGGGACTTCATGCTGGCCATGGATGCCGCTTCCTCCGAGTGGAAGAGCCCCAAGGGCAAGGGTTTCTATAAGCTGCCCAAGGCCGGCACCGAGTACACTTCCAGCGAGCTGATCGCACACTGGAAGAGCCTGGTGGAAAAGTATCCCATCATCTCCATTGAAGATGGCTTGGATGAAGAGGACTGGGAAGGCTGGCAGGAGATGACCCGGGAACTGGGCGGCAAGGTCCAGCTGGTGGGCGACGACCTGTTCGTTACCAATACCGAGCGTCTGGCCAAGGGCATCCAGCTGGGTGCAGGAAACGCCATCCTGATCAAGCTGAACCAGATCGGTTCTGTTTCCGAGACGCTGGAGGCCATCAAAATGGCCCACAAGGCCGGCTACACCGCCATCAGCTCTCACCGCTCCGGCGAGACCGAGGACACCACCATTGCTGATCTGGCTGTTGCCCTGAACACCTGTCAGATCAAGACCGGTGCCCCCAGCCGCACCGAGCGCGTTGCCAAGTACAATCAGCTGCTCCGCATTGAGGAGGATCTGGGTGCAAGCGCCGTTTACCCCGGCATGGCCGCCTTCAACGTAAAACGCTGATCTCCGCAGCTGCAGCCTGCTTTCTTTCCTGTTTCCGCGCAGAACAAAAGGGAGCGTCCCATGGTTTTCCACCGTGGGACGCTCCCTTTGTTCAATCCAGATGGATCTGCCGTTTGGCTGTCTGCAGCGCTCTGCGCAGAGGGCGGTAGAGCAGCAGCATGATGACAAAATTTCCCACGCCGTGCATGGCATCGTAGGAAAGGCCGCTGAGCCACCAGCTCAGGGCAAAGGCCGGAGTTTTTGCCACCAGATACACCGCCGCACACAGGCCGCCGAAGCACAGGCCGTAGATGCCGCTGAACACCGCCCAGCCAAGGGCATTGTCCATCCGGCGCAGCAACCATGCCAGCAGGGCCAGCAGATACCAGACATACAGGTACATGGCCCACCACAGCCCAAAGCCGTACAGCACACCCTGCAGCAGGATGAACACCGTAACAGCCCCCGGCGTTTCCCGGGGCAGCTCCAGTGCAAACAGGATGACGAGCAGCGTCACCGGTTCAATGTTGGGCAGGCCGCTCATGGCCTGCTTGCTCACCACCAGCAGCGCACCCATCAGGCCGCTAAGCACCAGCCGCAGCACCCGGATGTGCACAGGCTCCTTACTTCGTGTAGGTAAAGGCATAGCTGTCGCCATCGTGCAGCGCAATGTCTGCCACACCCACGGTGGTCATCTCGCCGGTGGCATCGGTCAGGCACCACCATGCCTGATCCTTATCCCAGTCGGCAGTCTCGCCGTTGACGGTGGTCACAAAGCCTGCCGCAGCCTCTTCCTCGCTGATAAAACCGGCTTCCACCAGAGCATCGCTCAGCTTCTCGCCATCGGTCACTTCCAGCGTAAAGGTCTGGCTCTCGCCATCCGCGCCGGTCACGGTAAACTCTGCCTTGACCTTGGCATCCTCGGCCTGCCCGGAAGCAGCCTCAGAGGAAGCGGCTTCACTGGAAGCTGCCACAGAGGACACGGCCTCAGAAGAGGCGGCACTGGATGCCGTGCTGGAAGCTGCACCGCAGCCTGCCAGCAGCCCGGCAGCCAGAGCGGCACTGATCACAACGGCCAGAAATTTATGCATGGTTTTCATAGAAAAAGAACTCCTTCGTTTGTTTTCCGCGCGCCCTGCGCGCAGGGTCTATCATATCATGGGTGCGCCCAAAAATCAAGGCACAGCGCAGATACGATGATGCACCAGCGCTGTGCCGTTGTGTTTTATTTCAGGATACCTTTTCCAACGGGTCAACGACCACCGGACAGGTCTCATACAGCTCTATCGGGTCAAGGTCGATACAATTGCAAGGGTCCATGTCACCGCTCACATCCCATGCCGCCGTATCATTCAGCACCGTCAGCCGGTCACGGAAATAATCCGGGTCGCGCATAGGCTCGAACACTCCCCCCAGCTGCAACAGGGGCTTTGCATCATACAGGCGGACAGAGCCATCACTGAAATACAGGTAGATGGTAAAATTTTCTCCTGCAACAGCCTGCAATACTTTTGGAATATATTCCATACTGTACTCCCCTTTCAAATCAATGGTGCCACATGATTCAAAGGCTTTGCATCCCTGGCAAGTTCCCAGTTCTGCATCAGCTCATCTTTATGCAGCTCACACCATGCCAGAATCAATTTCAACTGGCGGCTGGGCAATGCACCACGGATAACACAGGAGTGCTGAATATCCACCAGTGCTTTATAGCCACCATATTCCGCATGGAAATGCGGTGGGTTATGGTCACTGTAAAACATTGTGATCCGAATCCCGCAAAACAAACTGATCTCCGGCATTGTTCCGCCCTCCTGTCACGCCCAGTATAACACAGCTTCGTGCGTTTTGTCCATCAATTTTCCAAAAACGCCTTTTGGTAGCTTGCAAAGGCACCGATCTGGTTGGCCTCGCTCAGGAACCGGCAGGGCACGATCTCCGGGCGGGGCAGACAGCGGGCCTGCGCTTCGCTGAAGGGATGGCCCCGCAGGATGTACTCCTCATACACCTCGTTCAGGGTCTCCACAAGGATGGGCTGCTTGCTGATGCCGCCGCCGATGGCCACCTTTTCCAGATCCAGCAAAACGTTCAGGTTGTAGATCTGCACGGCAACGGCCCGGCAGAAGCTGCGCAGAGTCTCGTTGGCCTCGGTCTCCCCAGCGTGGACCGCCTCAAAGAAGATGCGTCCATCCATGGGTGCATCGGCGGGCAGGCCCTTGCGGGCGCGGTAGCCGCTCAACAGGCCGCTGGTACTGCACTGGCAGGCAACGCTCTTTGTGGGGTCGCTCCAGGCATCGGCGTTGGTGTTCATAAAGCTGTACTCGCCTGCCGTGCAGTCCCGGCCGCGCACCAGCTTCCCATCAATGATCAGGCCGCCGCCCACACCGGTGCCGATGATGAACACCGCTGCGTTCCTGCAGCCCTTCAGCACCCCCCGCTCCAGCTCTGCAATGGCGGCCGCTTTGCCGTCATTCTCGATCCAGACACGGCAGCCGCAGGCCTCGGCCAGCCGGGGGCCGACAGGCGTGCCCACATTGTAGGCCAGCGAGGGTGCTCCGCCGCCCCTGACCACGCCCTGCTCGGCATCGATAAAGCCGGGCAGGCTCAGGGCAATGCCATCCACCTCGTCCTTGTGGGGCAGGTAGATTTCCCGCAGGGTGTCCAGGAAGTGTTCCTGCGAATCCGCCGGGGTGGGCGTGCTGCCCGTATCGGTCCGGTTCAGCTGCTCATCTATCACAGAATACTTGATCCCGGTGCCGCCCACATCAAAAACCATTACTTTCATGTACAGACCCTCCTGCGCTTTTTTTCTATTATTGCAAATCGCTCTCCAAATGTAAAGAGCCATACGCTCCGCCATGCCCGAAAACAAAAAATCCCGCGCTGCGGCAAAGCAAAACGCAGCGCGGGAACGAAGATAGCTTAATTCAGGATCGTGTCAGCGCTCAGCGGGCGACAACATACTTGTGCAGGGTCTTGCGGACTGCGCCGTTGCCAGCGTACAGCTCCTTGACCATGCCCTCGATCTGCTCACCCAGGCCGACCTCGTACAGGTCAACACCGAACACATCGGCACGGCTGTACAGGTTCTTCAGGCAGCTGAAGTCCTGCTCGCCTTCCTTGACTTCCAGAGGAGCCACGATGGCCTGCAGCTCAGCCAGCATCGGATCGGGAGAGATCTCGAAGGCCTTGCCGTTGTCATCAATGCCCTTCAGGTAGCGGGCATAACCTGCCAGCACCAGGGGGATCAGCACCAGGTTGGACTTGTCCAAACCGCGTGCCTGATATGCCTTGATGGTCTCGCCAAAGCGGATGGCCAGCTTCTGAGAGGTATCGGTAGCGATACGCTGGGGAGCATCGGGCATGAAGGGGTTGGGCAGGCGGCGGTTGATGACAGCGCCGATGAACTCGTAGGGGTTCAGGACACCGGGATCAACGACCACGGGCATTGCCTCGATATAACCGATCTTCTGGATGAAGGAACGCAGATCCTCGTCGGCCATCTCGGCGCTGATGAGGGTGTAATCCAGCATGCAGCCGTAGATGGACATTGCGGTGTGCAGGGGGTTCAGGCAGGTGCACACCTTCATCTTCTCGATCTTGTCAACGGTCTCGCGGTCGCAGTACAGCACACCGCCCAGCTCCAGCGGAGGACGGCCGTTGGTGTAGTGATCCTCGATGCACAGGTACTGGGTCTCCTCTGCGTTGACAAAGGGAGCAGTAAAGGTGTGCTTCTCGGTCACGATGGTGTAGTTGTCCTCAAAGCCGTCCTTGGCCAGCATATCCTGGACCTTTGCGTCGGGACGGGGAGTGATCTTGTCGATCATGCTCCAGGGGAAGGTGATCTTGGTCTCGTCCTTGACGTAGGCCAGGAACTCGGCGGGGACCAGGCCCTGCTCGACCCACTTGGAAGCGTAGGCAAAGACTGCGGCCTTGACCTTATCGCCGTTGTGAGAGCAGTTGTCCATGCTCTGGACGGTCAGGGGCAGAGCACCGGCCTTGAAGCGCTCGTACAGCAGAGCAGTGACCTTGCCCATGGCCAGAACGGGGGTCAGGCCGCGCTCCAGGTCAGCAGGAGCAACGCCGTAGCCCTTCTCGGTGATGGTGAAGGAGATCATCTGCAGGCTGGGTGCCTGGAAGATCTCGACCAGACGTGCCCAGTCAGCGCCGAAGGAGTAGTCAGCCTTCAGGCTCTCGGTGACGGAGGCGATGACTTTCTTCTCGATGTCGCCGGTGGACTTCAGGCAGACCAGCAGGCTCAGGTTGTCGTAGGGCTGGTAAGCCTTGTCGATGATCTCGTAGTCAAAGCTCTCAGCAACAATGACACCGCGGTCATACTTGCCGCTGTTCAGGGCCTCGTTCAGGATGGCAGCGGGGAAGGCACGGAAGATATTGCCTGCGCCGAAGTGCACCCAGGTGGGCTCTGCGTGGGTTTTGGCCTTGACAGCCTCCACGTCAAACTTGGGCAGCTCGTAGCCCTTTTCTGCCCACTCGGCGGACAGATTGCCGTTCTTAATATCAGTCAGCTTCATGATATATCAGCCCTTCTTCTTCTCTTCGTCCAGACGGTCCAGCAGGTCCCAGACGCCCAGCATATACTGGATGCCCAGCGCACGGTCATACTTGCCGTAGCCGGGGCGGCAGCTGCCAGGGCCTTCCTCCCACAGCTGACGGCCATGGTCGGGGCGGATGTAGCCCTCGAAACCGCAGTCATGGTAGGCGCGCAGGATCTCGATGATGCCGGTCTCACCGCAGCAGTCGCGGTGGGCAGCCTCGGAGAAGTCGCCGTTGGGGAAGTGATGGATGTTGCGGATGTGTGCGAATGCGATGCGGTCGCAGTGCTTGCGGACGATCTCAGCCACATTGTTGTTGGGGTTGGCGTTCAGGCTGCCGGAGCACAGGGTCAGGCAGTTGTACTCGTCGTCCACCATGCTCAGGAAGCGGTCGATGCTCTCAGCATCCACCAGCAGGCGGGGCAGGCCAAAGATATCCCAAGGGGGATCGTCCATGTGGATGGCCATCTTGATGTCGCACTCGCGGCAGGTGGGCATCAGAGCTTCCAGGAAGTACTTCAGGTTCTCCCACAGCTTCTCCTTGGTGACAGGGGCGTAGGCCTTGAACAGCTCGTCCAGCTTTGCCATGCGCTCCGGCTCCCAGCCGGGGAAGGTCATGTTGTACTTCTCAGTGAAGGACATGATGTACTCGGCCATGGACTTGTAGTCGCCCTTGATCTTGTCCTTCTCGTAGAACAGTGCGGTGGAGCCGTCGCCGACGGGGTGGAACAGGTCGGTGCGGGTCCAGTCGAAGATGGGCATGAAGTTGTAGCAGATGACCTTGACACCGAACTTGGACAGGTTGCGGATGCACTGCTTGTAGTTCTCGATGTACTTGTCGCGCGTCGGCAGGCCGATCTTGATGTCGTCGTGGACGTTGACGGACTCGACGACGGTGGCGTCGAAGCCGGCAGCATGAATCTGGTCTACGACCTCCTTGATCTCGGCCTCCTCCCAGATCTCGCCGGGCATTTTGCTGTGCAGGGCCCAGACGATCTCCTCAACACCGGGGATCTGCTTAATGTCGCTCAGGGTGATGGGGTCGTTGCCCTCACCATACCAGCGCCAACCCATTTTCATAGACATGTGGTGCTCCTTTTGTTTGTATAGTCGTTTGCGTAGGGGCGAGGCATGCCTCGCCCGCAAGTTTCCGGTTGCGAACCCGTGAGCGGGTTATACATTTTACGTGGCGGGCCGGACATGTCCGGCCCCTACAGCGTAGCTGCTCTTAGCCGTTCACGGCCTCGTGCAGGGTCTTGCGGACGGCACCGGCACCGGCGATCTCGGCCTTGAAGTACGCCTTGATCTTGTCGGCCAGGACGGTCTTGGTCAGGTCGCTGCCGAAGATGGACGCATTGGACAGGATGCCGTCCAGCTGGTCGGTGACGGTCTCGGGCTTGCCGAACTCGATGCCGGAGAGCTTGGCCTGCAGCTCGTCCTTCAGCGGGTCAGCACTGACCTCAAAGGCGTTGCCGTTGTCGTCGATGGCCAGCAGGTAACGCAGCCAACCGGCGATGGCCAGAGGAATGGAAACCAGCGTGTTCAGGTCGCGGCCCTCGGCGACGTAGCTCTTGATGGTCTCGCCAAAGCGGATGCCGACCTTCTGAGACGTGTCGGTGGCGATGCGCTGCGGCGTGTCGGGCATGAAGGGGTTGGGCAGGCGCTGCTCGATGACCTCGTCGATGAAGGCCTTCGGGTTAAGGATCTTCGGGTCAACGACGACGGGCAGGCCCTCGACGTAGCCCAGGCGCTTGATGAGGGCGACGATGTCCTCGTCCTTCATCTCGGCGCAGATCAGGTCATAGCCCAGCATGCAGCCGTACACGCTCATGGCGGTGTGCAGAGGGTTCAGGCAGGTGGTGACCTTCATGCGCTCGGTCTTGTTGACGGTCTCGCGGTCGGTCATGTAGACACCGGCCTTCTCCAGCGCGGGGCGGCCGTTGGGGAACTTGTCCTCGACGACCAGATACTGCGGGCGCTCGGCGTTGACGAACGCGGCAATGAAGGTGTTCTTGGAGGTGACGATGGGGGTCATGCCCTCAATGCCGTCCTTCTCCAGAGACTCCTCGACGATCTTGTGGGGGCGCGGGGTGATCTTGTCGATCATGGACCAGGGGAAGGTGATCTTGGTCTCATCGGACAGGTAGTCGATGAAGTCCTGACCGACGAAGCCCTTCTCCAGCCATGCCTTGGCAACGGTCATAACGCTGGTCTGCAGCTTCTCGCCGTTGTGGGAGCAGTTGTCCATGCTGACGACGGCCAGAGGATAGGCACCGTTCTGGAAACGCTCCAGCAGCAGGGAGGCGACCATGCTCATGGCGTGGCGGGCGTGGGCGGGACCCTCGTCGATGTCAGCCTGCACGACGGGCATCAGGCTGCCGTCGGGACGGTACAGAGCGTAGCCCTTCTCGGTGATGGTGAAGGAGATCATCTGCAGGCTGGGATCGGTGAAGATCTGCTTGAAGCGGGCCATCATCTCCGCGTCGGCAGAGTTGGCGCGCAGGCCCTCGGCCACAGAGCCGATGATCTCGCGGCTGGTGGTGCCGTCCGGGTTCAGGGTGACGTTCATCGTCAGGTTGTCATACGGGGTGTAGATCTTGTCGATGATGTCGTAGTCGAAGGTGTCGGCTGCGATGATGCCGCGGTCAGCGGCACCCTCGTTCAGCAGGCGCTGCTGCAGCGCGGCGATGAAGCCGCGGAAGATATTGCCCGCACCGAAGTGGACCCAGATGGGGTGCTCCTTGGTGGCGGCAGTCATGGCAGCGTGGTCAAAGGCGGGCAGCTTGACGCCCAGCTTTTCCCACTCGGCTTTCTGGTTGACGATGGAAGACGCATTCATCTGCATAATGATTTGCTCCTTTTGTTGCTGTGGGGGTGGGTGGCACACGACCGCCCGCGATGTTTATAGTATACCGCGTGATTTTTTGCAAGAAAATAACGCTGATTGCTTGAAAAATTGCGAAAATTGCGGTAAAATCAAAATAAATAATAAAGAATAAATATGGTGGAGTTTTTGCCCAAAAGGGCAAAAACGAACATCGTAGGGGTGGATTTCATATCCGCCCGGGATGCTGCCGGAGACTGCACGGGCGCATATAGAATGCGCCCCTACGGGTGCAGAGGAATTTGGTTTCCGACGCAGGAGGAAGCCCCACAATCTTTATTATTTATTATTTCTTATTTTTTATTTGCAAGCCGGAAACTTCCCCAAAGGAGCACCCGCCTATGTCAAACTACAACCCCTACACCAAGCGCCAGACGATGATCGCGCCGGATTATGAGGTCTACCGCTATCGCTCGACCTACATGAACGAGGTCGAGCTGCACCACCACGACTTCTATGAGATTTACCTGCTGCTGCGCGGGCGGGTGGAGTACATCGTCGAGAACCAGCTCTACCGCGTGCGCCCCGGCGACTGGATGCTGTGCAGCCCGCTGGAGCTGCACCAGGCGCGCATTGCCACCGACGCCGACGCCTATGAGCGCATCGTGCTCTGGATCGCGCGGCCCTATCTGGAGGGCTTGTCCACCCCGCGCACAAGTCTGACCCGCTGCTTTGACACGACAGTCCCCGGCCACACGAACCTGCTGCGGCTGCCCGGGGCCACCGGCGCGCCGCTGCGCACAACGGTGGACAAGCTGTGCGCGTTAAAGGCGGACAAGGCGTACGGCAGCGACCTTTTGGCCCAGAGTGCGCTGGTGGAGCTTTTGGTCGGCCTGAACCGTGCCGCAGCCGAGCGCGGCGACGCCCGCCCCACCGGCACGAGTGACCAGGTCGTGGACGCGGTGCTGCACTACATCAACGAGCACTACAGCGAGGCCCTGACGCTGGACCAGCTGTCGGAGAAGTTCTTCATCAGCAAGTATCATCTTCTGCGGAAGTTCGATGCGCAGGTCGGCACGACGGTGCATCGCTATATTTTGCAGAAGCGGCTATTAAACGCGAAGCAGCTTTTAGCCGGCGGCGTCCCGCCGAATGAAGTCTGCCAATACTGCGGTTTTGGCGATTACGCAAACTTTTACCGCGCATTCCGGGCGGAATACAACCAGACGCCGCGGCAGTATATTCAGTCAGCGAGGGGGAAGTGAGAGATTGCCCGGGAACGGCAGCCCCCCGGGAACTCGCTTTCTTTTGGCAGCAAAAGAAAGCTCGCAAAGAAAACTGCCGCTGTTTCGACGCAGCGGACCCGCGACTTAGGGGCTGCACGCCCCTAAGAACCCCAAAAAGGAAGTCGGAAGGCCCACAGGCTACGCGAACGCAGTATTACTGTTCGCGCTTAACGCCTGTGGGCCTTCCTCCACCTTAAACTCGGGAGTTCCCCCGAACCCCCGCAGGGTTAAACGGCTGCTGCTTTTGGGATGGACTCTGCTTTAAATCATTGCTCTGTAGGGGCGGCATATATGCCGCCCGCGGCCTTGCCGTTACCGCCCCTGCATCTTTCGTCACGAGCTTTCCGCCATCCGTAGGGGCGGGATTCCTCCCTCCCGGGCCGTATCCCAATATCTCAAATAAAAAAGGTCGTGCCGACGATCCATCGTCAGCACGACCTTTCGTATTTATACCAATTTACGCCTGCCGGAACCGGCTCAGGAACTCCACGGTCTTTGCATTCTGCGGGTGCTCAAAAATGTCGGCGGGGGTGCCTTCCTCGCAGATGACGCCGTCGGCCATGTAGACGACGTGGCTCGAAACGTCGCGGGCAAAGGCCATCTCGTGGGTGACGACGATCATCGTCAGGCCCTCTTTGGCCAGCTGGCGCATGACGGCCAACACTTCACCGACCATCTGCGGGTCAAGGGCGGACGTCGGCTCATCGAAAAGCAGCACCTCGGGCTGCATCGCCAGGGCGCGGGCAATCGCAACGCGCTGCTTCTGGCCGCCGGAAAGCTGGCGCGGCTTGGCGTGGATGTAGGGGGCCATGCCGACCTTCTCCAGATTCTCGAGTGCGGTCTTTTTGGCGGTCTCTTTGTCCTGGTGCAGCACGTAGCGCAGGCCCGCGGTGCAGTTGTCCAGCACGGTCATGTTATTAAAAAGGTTGAAGCTCTGGAACACCATGCCCACCTTGGCGCGGTAGGCACAGGGGTCGCTCCCCTTGGCTGTGATGTCACTGCCGTGGAACAGCACCTTGCCGTTCGTGGGCGTCTCCAACAGATTGATGCAGCGCAGCAGCGTGGATTTGCCGCTGCCGGACGCGCCGATGATGCAGGTCACGTCGCCCGCGTTGACGGTAAAGTCCACGTCACGCAAAACAACATGGGTGCCGAAGCTCTTGGAAAGGTGGCGCACCTCGATAACAGGCTCAGACATGGGCTGCGCCTCCCTTCATATCCAGATTCTGGGACTCATGGTTCGGGTCCGGGGCATTGTACATGCCGCTGGTGTAGGCCAGCGAGTCAGTCGTGTTCAGGTCGTAGTTCTGCGGGCCGTCCAGCGCTTTTTCCCACAGGCGCAGCAGGTAGCTGGCGAACAGCGTCATCGTCAGGTAGATGACCATGACGATGGCCGCACTCTCAAAGTAGGTGTACAGCGCACCGACAACGCTCTTGTGTACAAAGAACAGGTCGGTGATCGAGATAACGCTCAAAACAGACGTGTCCTTGATGTTGATGATGAAGTTGTTGCCGATCTGCGGGATGATGTTGCGCAGCGCCTGCGGCATGATGACGTGCAGCATCGTCTGCCAGTGGTTCATGCCGATGGCCTTCGCGCCCTCGGTCTGGCCGGGGTCGATGGAAATGATACCGCCGCGGACGGACTCGGCCATATACGCGCCGGTGTTGATCGAGACGATCAGGATGGACGCGGCCCAGATATTATCGAAACGCAGCGCGTTGTCGGTGAAATACGGCAGCGCGTAGAAAATGAACACGGCCTGCAGCATCATCGGCGTACCGCGGAAAACCTCGACGTAGATGCGGATGATGACGCGGAGAAGTTTCAATAGGATACGCTTGGGCAGCGGATCATTTTTGGCGCACGGGATGGTATTGAGAATGCCGCAGAGCAGGCCGATGATACAGCCGATCGCGGTCGCGGCCAGCGCAAGGCCGAGCGTGTTGAGCATACCGTTCAGGTACATCATGCGGTATTTTTCCCACAAGATCCCGATATCCTGCATGAGTTTGGCGAACTTATCCACGGGGTAGTCTCCTTTCACTTTTACTTTGCCCGCGCCGGAGGCGCGGGCAAACAGTTAAACCTCCGGCTGGATGCGGATGGCTTCGTCCATGAGCTGGTTGAAGTCGTCCTCCGTCATCTGAGAGAGGACCTTGTCGATTGCATCCTTCAGGACCGTGTTGCCCTTGCGGACGGAGATGCCGATGTTGACGTTTTCGGCGCGCTCGGCCTCGGAGGCAAACTGGAAATCGCCGGGCGTGCCGGAGAAGTTCAGAATGACGAGGTTATCGTCCTGCGCGGCAGCGCCTATGGCGGTGGGCATATCGGTGCAGATGAAGTCGACCGCGCCGGTCTGCAGCTGCATGATCATGGCCGGAGCCGTCTCAGCGGGAGCCAGAAGCTCGGCGTTTTCGATCTGCGGCAGGCAGGAATCGTACCAGATCGTGCCGGACTGCGCGGTGCACTTGCCGCCCGCGAGGTCGGCAATGGAGGTCGCACTGGCATAGGGGCTGTCCTTCGTGGTGACGCAGACGATGGTGGCGTAGTAGTACGGGCCTGCCATGTCGACCTCCTGCATACGGTCGGCGGTCATGGACTGACCGGCAATGTTCGCGTCCATCGTGCCGGACTGCACAGCCGGGCAGAGGGAATCCCATGCGGAGGAGACGATCTCAAGCTGCCAGCCGTTGGCCTCGCAGATCTTCTGGGCGATCATAACGTCATAGCCGTTGGCGTAAGCGCCGGGAACGTTGGAAATGGGCACCGCGCCGTTGGAATCGTCCATCTGGGTCCAGTTGTAGGGCGCGTAGGCGCACTCCATGCCAACGGTGAGCACACCGTCCTCCAGGCCCGGAATGGCGCTGGTGTCCGTGCCGGTCAGATCCTCCACAGGGGGGATCTCCACGGTGGGAGCGGCGGGGGTGGACTCCGCAGGGGTGCTGTCATTGCTGGAGGAACTGCTGCTGTCGCCGCCGCAGGCGGTGAGGGCCAGAGCCATGGTCAGGGCCAGAATTGCGCTCATCCATCTTCTTCTCATACTGTCTCCTTCTTGTCCGGCGTTTTTCTTCCCCGCCGGCGAGGAATGATGAAAAAAATGAACCGCTTTGCCAAGCGGTTCATGGAATATACGGAAAATCTGTCCCTTGAAAATAGGACGTCTCCGAACAGCCAATGATAGCGCTTCACAAAAAATTCTTGTGACAGTCCGGCAGATCTTCTCTGCCGACCCAGCATCCGGACAACAGGCATTGTCCTGACACTTCGGCGGTGGCCCCTTTCCCACTCCACGGCTGCGCTGGCCTTGTGGAGAGTACTGATGGATACCGCGCCTCTATCAAGCGATTCAATTTTGACTGCATATTAGCACCGCTTTTCGCCATTGTCAACCATTTTTCCAAATTTTTAGTATCTTTAGCAGGTGTTGGCAAAAAACGGATGCTTTACAGGCTGATTTATGGTATGCTTTCACAATAAGTCTTGTCATTAACGTTGCTTATGTTGGAAGTCCAGACCGCTCTTGTCTTTTCTGCTCAAGTCCCGTATAATGAACAGCGTAACAATATTCCTGTGCCGAATTGCGGCGAAAGGAGCCAACCATGAATGTCATCGTTATCGGCGGCGGGGCCTCCGGCCTCATGGCCGCCATCACCGCCGCCAAGGGCGGCCATAGCGTCACGCTGCTGGAGCGGCAAGCCCGTGTTGGCCGCAAGCTGCTCTCCACCGGCAACGGCCGCTGCAACCTCACCAACCTGAACATGGGCCTTCCCTACTATCACGGACAGGACGCCGCTTTCATCCGCCCCGCCTTTGAAGCGCTGAGTCTGGATGCCACGCTGGATTTCTTTCACGGTCTGGGCCTGCTGACAACGGCGGAGGACAATGGCCGGGTCTATCCCTACTCCGATCAGGCAGGCAGCGTGGTGGACGTGCTGCGCTTCGCCGCCGACGCCGCCGGGGTCACAACCCGCGCCGGGTTTGAGGTGACGGGTCTGAAGAAAACAAAACAGGGGTTCACCGTCCTCTCCGCCGAGGAAACCCTCCCGGCGGACCGGGTCATCGTCTGCTGCGGCGGCATGGCCGGCGGTAAGCTGGGCGGGACCCGCAGCGGCTATGAGCTGCTGCAATCCCTGGGCCACAGCGTCACCAAGCTGTATCCCGCACTGGTGCAGATCAAGACGGACAACACCTTTGTCAAGGCTTTGAAGGGCGTCCGGGCCAATGCTGACTTCCGGCTCTGCCGGAACCGGGACGCCGTGGCCGCCAGCCGGGGTGAAGTTCAGTTTACCGACTTCGGTGTCAGCGGCCCCGCCGTGTTTGAGCTGTCCCGATCCGCCGCCACGGAAAAAGGGCCTCTGACGCTCCACATTGACCTGCTTCCCCAGCTTTCCACACCGGAAATCGAGGAGCTGCTCCGCAGGCGGCTTAGCTCCATGCCGGAGCTGACTACGGAAAATTTGTTGGCCGGGGTGCTCCACAACCGTCTGGGCCGCACGGTCCTGCGGTATGCAGGCTACGGACTGACGGACCCGGTGGCATCCCTGTCTCCCGCCGATCTGCGGAAGATCGCGGGAGCCGCCAAGGACTTCGCTCTGCCGGTGGTCAGCGTACTGGGCTTTGACGGGGCGCAGGTCACGGCAGGCGGTATCCGTACCGCCGAGTTTGACCCCAAAACCCTCCAAAGCCGCCTGGTGCCGGGACTATACGCCGCCGGTGAGGTGCTGGACATCGACGGTGACTGCGGCGGCTACAATCTGCAATGGGCCTGGTCCAGCGGCTATCTGGCCGGCCTGCTGAAAAGCGGAACATAGTAATAGTAAAAAATCAAGGGAACGGAATAACCGTTCCCTTGATTTTTATTTAGGACCAATCTGAACCAATCAGAACCAGTTCAGTGAGAAGAATTCGTTCACCTGTCCCGCCAGCACCAGCAGCATACCGATGGGCGTGATATACTTGATGCAGATCCGATAGAAGGTGTCGATCCTGCCGGTATAGCCGATATGGAGCTCGTCCAGAACCGTCTGAGGACGGATCTCCCAGCCCACCATAATGCTCATCATCAAAGCGCCGATGGGCATGGCCAGGCCCTCAGACAGCATATCCACAAAGTCCAGCATGGAATCGTTCCAGCCGGCGGTCGCAGGCCAGGGGAACACACCGGTGGTACCCAGACCGTCGATCCCTACCAGCACCGAAACTGCGAAGATGGCAAGACAGACCAGAAACGCCACCTTGGGGCGGTTTCCCTTTCTGCCCTTCTGCTCCGCCCGGTCCAGGAAATAGGTGATGTCCACCTCGATCAGGGCGATGGCGGAGGAAATGGCGGCGATCAGCACCAGCAGATAGAAGATCACGCCGAACAGCGCGCCGACGGTGCCCATGGCCCGGAACACATCCTGTAAGGTGACAAACAACAGGTTCGGGCCGCCCAGCTTGATCTGGTCCAGCGGCGTTCCGCTGGCAATGCCGTTGGCCACGGCAGCGGGGATCACAGCGATACCGGCCATAGTAGCCACCAGCGTATCCGCAAACACAATGATGGCGGAGTTTTTCACCAGATCCTCTTTCTGGTTCAGGTAGGAGCCATAGGTGATCATGGCGCCCATCGCCAGCGACAGGGAGAAGAACATCTGTCCGCCGGCGCTGGCAAACACAGACAGCAGGCTGGGCGTCTCCGCCACAAACCCGGCTTCCACAGCGTATCCCGGCACGAACATGAACTTCAGGCCCTCCATAGCGCCGGGCAGGGTCAGGGAGCGGATGATGATGACCACCAGCATGACAAACAGCGTGGGCATACCCACGTTATTGAACTTCTCAATGCCGCCGGAAATGCCGCTCCGGTTGATAAGATAGCACAGAGCCAGAAACAGGGCGGCAAACAGCACCGCTCCGGCAGGATTGGACAGCATGGCGGCAAACAGCTCCCCGCCGGTGGCCAGCGATTCGCTGCCGAAGGCAAAGTTGCTGAGGTTCAGGGCCATATATTCGATGCAGTAACCGCCCAGCACCGCGTAAAAGCCCATCACCGCAAAGGGAGAGAACAGCGCCAGCCAGCCGATCCACCGGAATTTCTTCGTCAGGGCGTGATAGGTGCCCATGGCGCCCTGTCCGGTCTTGCGGCCCATGGCAAGCTCCGAGGCCATGACGATAAAGCCCACGAAAATTGCCAGCAGCGCATAGACCGCCAGATACGCGAAGCCGCCGGACTTACCCATTTTGTAGGGGAAGCCCCAGATATTGCCCAAGCCAACCGCAGAGCCGATGGCCGCCATCAGGAAGCCCAGATTGCTGGCCCAACTGGCACGTTTTGTCTCCATAAACGATTCCTCTCTTCTTCAGTATGCAAAACATATTACTTATACCCTCTTTTTTTCCGTCCGTCAAGACGCTGATTGCACGAAAGCGCAGATCTCCGTCAAAAAAGTCTCCCATTTTTTCAGAAATCAGGTTTCTATTGCCTGCCCCGCCGAAAACGTATATAATAACAGGCAAGAAATCAAACACAGACAAGGAGTGCTTTATGAAGCAGGAATTTATCCGGGTAGGCCGCATCGTCAATGCCCACGGCATCCGGGGTGAGGTGCGGGTGCAGCCCCGCCGGGTCTCCCCCGCGCTGCTGACCCGCTGCAAAACCTTTTATATCGACGGTCAGCCCGTCGCCCCCACGGCGAATCACGTCCACAAGGAGCTGGTGCTGCTGAAGCTCCCCGGCGTGGACGATATGAACGCCGCCCTGACCTATAAAAATAAAGACCTGTTCCTCCGCCGGGCCGACATCGTTCTCCCGGAGGGAGAGTATTTTGACGATGAACTGCTGGGGCTGGAGGTCTACGACTGTGACACCGGCGCCCTGCTGGGAACTCTGACGGCGGTGGACGAGTACCCCGCCAGCAAGGTCTACACCGTCAAGGGTGAGCGGGAGATCCTGATCCCCGCCGTGAAGGACGCCTTTATCCGCTCCGTTGATTTGGACGGAGGACGGATGGAGGTCAAGGTCTGGGAGGGGCTGTAAATGGACATGCAGATCGACATTCTGACCCTGTTCCCGGAATCCGTGGACGCCATGCTGAACGTCAGCATCTTAGGCCGGGCGCAGGAGCGGGGCTATATCGCCATCCGCACCCATCAGATCCGTGCCTACACCACCAACAAGCAGATGCAGGTGGACGATTACCCCTACGGCGGAGGCCGTGGGGCCGTGATGCAGGCAGACCCTCTGTTCCGCTGCTGGGAGCACGTTGTCAACACCTATGGCCCCGGCCGGACCATCTTCATGTCCCCCTGCGGTCGGACCTTCACCCAGTCCGTCGCCAGAGAACTGAAAGCCCAATATGACCATCTGATTCTGGTCTGCGGCCACTATGAGGGCATCGACCAGCGGTTCATCGACGCGTGTGTGGACGAGGAACTGTCCATGGGCGATTTCGTCCTCACCGGCGGAGAGATCCCCGCCATGGCGGTGGCGGACGCCGTGTGCCGCATGGTGCCCGGTGTGCTGCCGGACGCC
>OIWQ01002310.1_pt1 | contig 19935 bp, 10 predicted proteins | sample 1587571 | NCBI WGS metagenome assembly OIWQ01 (sample SAMEA3888910, study PRJEB22519) | human gut metagenome | biome: human gut; feature: human-associated habitat; material: faeces | place: Denmark | collected 2010 | reverse complement strand
CCTCCTGCCAGTCGCCGCCGGCATATTCATAGATGCGGCGGAAGCTGACCTCCGGGGTCAGGTTCTTGTAGTCCTTACAGGCCAGTTCGCAGGTTTTGCAACCGGTGCAACGGGCGGAATCAATAAAAAATCCATACTGAGTTGTCATCGGTTACTCCTTACAGCTTCTCAACCTGAACGAGGTTGGTATGCGACGGGTTTCCCTTCGCCAGCGGCGACGGACGCTGGGTGGTCAGCACGTTGATGCTGCCCGCCTGATCCACACGCGAGGCGTCCGGGTTGTACCAGGCCCCTTCCCCCAGCGCGACGACGCCCGGCATCATGCGCGGCGTCACCTTCGCTTCGATATGCACTTCACCCCGATCGTTGAAGATGCGAATACGATCGCCGTTGGCAATGCCGCGCTTGCGGGCGTCGATCGGGTTAATCCACATCTCCTGCCGACAGGCGGCCTTCAGCACATCGACGTTGCCGTAGGTCGAGTGGACGCGAGATTTATAGTGGAAGCCGGTGAGCTGTAGCGGGTATTTCGCTGTCAGCGGATCGTTGTAGTTTTCGAAACCCGGGGTGTAGATCGGCAGCGGATCGATAACATCCCCTTCCGGCAGCTCCCAGGTAGCCGCGATTTTCGCCAGATCCTGCGAGTAAATTTCGATCTTGCCCGAAGGCGTGGTCAGCGGATTAGCCTGCGGATCCTCACGGAAGGCTTTGTAGGCCACATGATGACCTTGCGGATCGCGCTGCTTATAGATGCCCTGCTGACGGAAGGTGTCGAAATCCGGCAGGTCGGGAATCGCTTTGCGCGACTGCTCATACAGATAGCGCATCCAGCCTTCCTGGGTACGGCCCTCGGTAAACTGCTCTTCGACGCCCAGACGCTTTGCCAGTTCGCTGGTCATCTCATAGATGGTTTTGCATTCAAAGCGCGGCTTGATGGCCTGATCGGCAAAGATAACGTAGGACATGTTGCCGCAGGAGGCATCCAGCGCGAAATCCATCTGCTCGGAGGCGGTACAGTCCGGCAGCAGAATATCGGCGTATTTCGCCGAGGAGGTCATATGGCAGTCAATGACCACAATCATCTCGCATTTCTTGTCGTCCTGCAGGATTTCGTGGGTCCGGTTGATCTCAGAATGCTGGTTAATCAGACAGTTGCCCGCATAGTTCCAGATCATTTTGATCGGCACGTCGAGCTTATCTTTACCGCGTACGCCGTCGCGCAGAGCGGTCATTTCCGGGCCGCGCTCAATCGCATCGGTCCACATAAACATCGAGATACTGGTCTCAACAGGATTCTCCAGCGTCGGCATACGCTCAAAAGGCAGACTATACGAGCCCTCGCGCGCCCCGCTATTGCCGCCGTTGATCCCGACGTTACCCGTCAGAATGGCGAGCATTGAGATGGCGCGGGTGGCGATCTCTCCGTTGGCGTGACGCTGCGGACCCCAGCCCTGGCTAATATAGGCCGGTTTGGCGGTGGCAATTTCGCGCGCCAGTTTAACAATGCGTTCGCGCGGAATACCGGTAATTGTCGAGGCCCACTCCGGCGTTTTGGCGATACCGTCAGTGCCCTGGCCAAGAATGTAAGCTTTGTAATGACCATTGGCTGGCGCACCGGCGGGCAGCGTTTTCTCGTCGTATCCCACGCAGTATTTATCGAGGAACGGCTGATCGACCAGATTCTCGGTGATCATCACCCACGCGAGGCCCGAAACCAGTGCCGCATCGGTCCCCGGACGAATCGGGATCCATTCATCTTCACGCCCGGCGCCGGTGTCGGTATAGCGCGGATCGATGATTATCATCCGGGCATTGGATTTCTGCCGCGCCTGTTCAAGGTAGTACGTTACCCCGCCGCCGCTCATCCGCGTTTCGCCGGGGTTATTGCCGAACAGCACCACCAGCTGACTGTTTTCAATATCCGATGGGCTGTTGCCGTCCGCCCAGCCGCCGTAGGTGTAATTCAGACCGGCAGCAATCTGCGCTGATGAATAGTCGCCATAATGATTGAGATAGCCACCGCAGCAGTTCATCAGACGGGCAATCAGCGTTTTCCCCGGCGGCCAGGAGCGGGTCAGCGTCCCGCCGAGCGTGCCGGTGCCGTAGTTCAGATAGATGGATTCATTGCCGTACTCTTTAATCAGCCGCTGCATATTGCTGGCGATGGTATCCAACGCCTCTTCCCAGCTGATTTGCTCGAACTTGCCCTCACCGCGTTTACCAACGCGCTTCATCGGGTACTTCAGACGGTCCGGATTATAGACTCGGCGGCGCATTGAACGCCCACGCAGGCAGGCGCGGACCTGGTGCAAACCGTCATAGTTATCGTCACCGGTATTATCGGTTTCGACGTATTTAATCGCGCCATCCACCACGTGCATGCGCAGCGGGCAACGGCTACCGCAGTTGACGGTGCAGGCGCTCCAGACCACCTTCTCACTGGCGGGCGCCGGCGTATCGGCAGCATGCGACAGTCGGGTAAAGGGTAACGTTAGTGCGTTGCTGGCCAGCGCCAGGCCGCCTATTGCCGTGGTTTTCATCAGACCACGGCGGCTTACCTCAGCAGCCAGTAAAGCATCAGGGGCTTTAATTTTCATGGATACTCGCTTTGGTTGCTCACAATAAACTGACAAGCGTTATATAGACATATATATAATGCTTTGCGATATTATTGGTTTTTTATGCTGGTTTAATCCAAAGGGAGTATCACTGCATTCGCGGCAAGGATTATTGCCCGGTATCAATAAGGGCGTAAAAAAAGCGCCCGCAGGCGCTTTTAAAAGAAGGAGTGAGAAGTTTAGCCGATATATTCGAGGCCACGCATATACGGGCGCAGCACTTCCGGGATCTCGATACGGCCATCAGCCTGCTGATAGTTTTCCATCAGCGCCACCAGGGTACGACCTACTGCCAGGCCAGAACCATTCAGGGTATGAACGAGACGGGTCTTCTTATCGGACTTGCTGCGGCAGCGAGCCTGCATACGACGCGCCTGGAAATCCCAGACGTTGGAGCAGGAGGAGATCTCACGATAAGTGTTTTGCGCCGGAACCCATACTTCGAGGTCATAGGTTTTGCAGGCGCTGAAGCCCATATCGCCGGTGCACAGCGCGACCTTACGGTACGGCAGGCCCAGCAGCTGCAGCACTTTCTCGGCGTGACCGGTCATCTCTTCCAGCGCGGCCATAGAGTCTTCCGGGCGGACGATCTGCACCATTTCAACTTTATCGAACTGGTGCATACGGATCAGACCGCGGGTGTCGCGGCCATAGGAACCGGCTTCAGAGCGGAAGCACGGCGTATGGGCGGTCATTTTGATCGGCAGATCGTCTTCGTCGATGATTTCATCGCGCACCAGGTTGGTCAGCGGCACTTCCGCCGTCGGGATCAGCGCGTAGTTGCTGCTGTCAGCCTCCTCTTCCAGCGGACGGGTATGGAACAGGTCGCCGGCGAATTTCGGCAGCTGGCCAGTGCCATACAGGGTATCCTGGTTTACCAGGTACGGGACATAGTTTTCGCTGTAGCCATGCTGTTCGGTGTGCAGATCCAGCATGAACTGCGCCAGGGCGCGGTGCAGACGGGCCAGCTGCCCTTTCATCACCACGAAGCGCGAGCCGGTGAGCTTAACGGCGGCGGCAAAATCCAGCCCCCCGTGCATTTCACCCAGCGTAACATGATCGCGCACCTCAAAATCGAACTGACGCGGCGTACCCCAGCGGCTAACTTCAACGTTGTCGTTTTCGTCGCGACCAACCGGCACATCATCATGAGGAATATTCGGGATCGCCAGCGCGATATCGCGAATTTCCGCCAGCAGCGTTTCCAGCTCGGATTTTGCAGCATCCAGTTGTTCGCCAAGCTTGTTAACTTCCAGGCGTAATGGCTCGATGTCTTCCCCGCGCGCTTTCGCCTGGCCAATGGATTTCGATCGGGAGTTACGCTCCGCCTGCAGGTTTTCCGTTTGCACCTGCAGAACTTTACGACGCTCTTCAAGCGCGCGAAGTTTATCTACATCCAGCTTAAAGCCCCGGCGTGCCAGTTTTTCTGCGACTGCGTCTGGCTCGGTACGCAGCAGATTGGGATCGAGCATGCTTATCCTGTGCTTATCGAATTAAAAAAGAAAAGTGGCCGCAGACTACGACCACGGAAATAGTGTAATAACCTTACCGCAACGCCTCAATTAGCGGTAGCGTTTTATCGGGCTATTTTGATCCTGTTCAGCGAGCCAGGCGAGCTTTTCGCCAATTTTGCCCTCAAGCCCCCGGTTTGTCGGGTGATAATAGCGCGTTTGCGCCATTTCCTGCGGGAAGTACTGCTCGCCGGCGGCGTAGGCGTTGGGTTCGTCATGAGCGTAACGATACTCCTGGCCGTAGCCCATCTCTTTCATCAGCTTCGTCGGCGCATTGCGCAGATGCACCGGAACGTCGTAGTCAGGACGATCCCGCGCGTCGGCCAGCGCCGCTTTGAAGGCGGTGTACACCGCGTTGCTTTTCGGCGCGCAGGCCAGATAGACAATGGCCTGGGCAATCGCCCGTTCGCCTTCCGCCGGCCCGACGCGGGTAAAGCAGTCCCACGCCGAAATGGCGACCTGCATCGCCCGCGGGTCGGCGTTGCCGACATCTTCCGAGGCAATCGCCAGACAGCGGCGGGCAACGTACAGCGGATCGCCGCCGGCGGTGATGATCCGCGCGTACCAGTAAAGTGCCGCATCCGGCGCGCTACCGCGCACCGACTTATGCAGGGCGGAAATCAAATCGTAGAACCGGTCGCCTTTATTATCAAAGCGCGCGCTGCGCTCGCCGGCGATCTCGGTCAGCAGTTCCGCCTTCAGCACCCGCTTGCCCGAGTCATCGCTTTCGGCCATATCGGCCATCATTTCCAGGGTATTCAGCGCTCGCCGCGCGTCGCCGTTCACTAGCTCGGCAATGGCCCTGCGGGTCTCATCCGGCAAAACGATATCCTGGCCGCCGTAGCCGCGGGTTTTATCGTTCATCGCCTGGTCAAGCACCTGCTCGATATCGTCGGTGGTCAGCGATTTCAGTAAGTAGACGCGGGCGCGGGAGAGCAGCGCCGAGTTAAGCTCAAAGGAGGGGTTTTCGGTGGTCGCGCCAATAAAAGTAATGGTGCCGTCTTCAATATGCGGCAGAAAGGCATCCTGCTGGCTTTTATTAAAGCGATGCACTTCGTCAACAAACAGGATGGTCCGCCGGCCGGCGTTGCGATTTTGCCGCGCGCGCTCAATAGCCTCGCGAATCTCTTTCACCCCGGAGGTTACCGCTGAGATCCGTTCGACATCGGCGCTGGCGTAGCGGGCAATCACTTCCGCCAGAGTGGTCTTGCCGGTACCCGGCGGCCCCCAGAGGATCATCGAATGCAGGTGCCCGGCCTCAATGGCCCGCGGCAGGGGTTTACCCGGCGCCAGCAGGTGCTGCTGGCCAATATACTGCGCTAAATTTTCTGGCCGCATGCGAGCGGCCAGAGGTTGAAACGCGTTGTCGGAAAAATCGAGCGACAGATTGCTCACTTTCGCCTCTACTTACGTTGATCGTCCACCGTCACCCCTTTCGGCGGCGTAAAGGTGAACTTAGCTGCGTCGACGGCGCCGTTCTGCTGCGATTTCAGCTGATAGCTGCTGCGCTGATCATCCTGCTCGACGGCGCTGAACTGATGGATAGTGCCGTCCCGACCGACGTTGATCGTGAACTGCTTGAGGTTGCCGCTGCCGCTTTTTGGCGTCAGCACAAAATCATCGCCATTTTGCTTGATATTATATTGCTGCCAGTCGCTGGACTGGTTGCGGGCAATCAGCATAAACGGCGTGTTGCTGGTAGCGTCTTTCAGCCAGGTCGCCGTGGCCTGCTCGACGAACGGGTTATAGAACCACAGCGTTTTACCATCCGAAACGAGGACGCTCTCATCCGGCTGGGTCATATGCCAGTTAAACAGGTTCGGGCGTTTCACCCACAGGTCTCCCTGCCCGTCCTGCACGGCGTTACCGCTGCCGTCGGTAACTTTTTGCGTGAAGCTGGCATGGAAGCTGCTCACTTTATCAAGACGGCTTTTTAAGTCGCTGGCCGCATCTGCCCAGACCTGGCTGACGACCATACCAGACAGTAATGCACAGGTGATTGCGAGTTTTTTCATTGTTCTTCCTTAATGTGCGTCACTCCCGACGCGGGAGCCTCTTCTGCCCCTACTGTAGGACCGCCGGCGGCGGTGGGACAGAAGAATTGGCTGATTTTGCGCTTATTTACCCAACTTTGCACTCATTCAAAGGGCGGCGGCGCCAGCACTTCGCGGTTACCGTTATGGCCCTGCTCGCTGACGATACCCTGCGCTTCCATCTGTTCGATAATACGCGCGGCACGGTTATAGCCGATGCGGAACTGACGCTGAACCCCGGAAATCGACGCTTTGCGCTTCTCGGTCACAAAGTTGACTGCCTGATCGAACAACGGATCCAGCTCTTCCCCGCCGTCGAAGCCGCCACCGCCGCCTTCGCTTTCGCTGTCGGAGGTAATGCCATCCACATATTGCGGGCGACCGCGGGCTTTCCAGTCCTGAACCACGGCGTGGACTTCCTGGTCGCGCACAAACGCCCCGTGGACACGCACCGGCGTGGTAGAGTTCGGCCCGGAGTAAAGCATATCCCCCATACCCAGCAGCGATTCCGCGCCGCCCTGATCGAGAATGGTACGTGAGTCAATTTTACTCGACACGGTAAAGGCGATGCGCGTCGGGATGTTGGCCTTAATCAGGCCGGTAATAACATCTACCGACGGACGCTGTGTCGCCAGCACCAGGTGGATCCCCGCCGCGCGCGCTTTCTGCGCCAGGCGAGCGATCAGCTCTTCCACCTTTTTGCCGACGGTCATCATCAGATCGGCGAATTCATCCACCAGCACCACGATGTACGGCAGTTTTTCCAGCACCGGATGTACGGCGTCCATGCTGTCGCCAGGCTTCCAGTACGGATCCGGGATCGGACGTCCCATGCGCGCGGCTTCGGCGATCTTCTCGTTGTAGCCCGCCAGGTTACGCACGCCCAGCGCCGACATCAGCTTGTAGCGGCGCTCCATCTCATTGACGCTCCAGCGCAGCGCATTGGCGGCGTCTTTCATGTCGGTGACCACTTCCGTCAGCAGGTGCGGAATTCCTTCGTAGACCGACAGCTCGAGCATTTTCGGGTCGATCATAATGAAACGCACATCTTCCGGCTGCGCCTTGTAGAGCATGCTGAGGATCATGGCGTTGACGCCAACAGACTTACCGGAACCGGTGGTACCGGCCACCAGCAGATGCGGCATTTTCGCCAGATCGGCTACTACCGGATCGCCAGCGATGTCTTTACCCAGCACCACGGTGAGCGGAGATGGGTTATCACGGAACTTGGCGTTGTCGAGCACTTCACGCAGGTAGACGGTCTGGCGTTTTTTATTCGGCAGCTCAAGCCCGACATACGGTTTGCCCGGGATCACCTCCACCACGCGCACGGCGACCGTTGACAGCGATCGCGCCAGGTCCCGTGACAGGTTAGAGATCCGTGCGGCCTTAACGCCAGGCGCCAGATTCAGTTCGAAGCGGGTGATCACCGGCCCCGGTGAGTAGTTCACCACATCCGCTTTAATGCGGAAATCGGCGAGTCGCGCTTCCACCAGGCGTGCCATCTGCTCGAGAGCAAAGGTATCCACCGGCTCGACTTCACTCGGCGGCGGGGTAAGCAGATCCAGCGACGGCAGTGGCGTGGTCGGCTTTTGCAGCGGTCGACTATCGCCATTGCGCATCAGCAGCGGGTGGATCAGGCTCTCCTGCGGCGCAGGGGCGGCAGGCTGATGCCCCTGAGGGGCAACCGGTTGTTGCGGCTGCACGGGCTGCGACGCAGTCGGATAGGATTGCGGCTGCGGCGGCACAGGCTGATGGTGTATCGGCTGATGCTGCGCAGGTTGATAACCCTGCTGCGGAGCGGCCGCCGGTTGTTGATAGCGCTGGGCCGGCTGCTGCGGCTGGACTTCCGGCGTCGGCGTAAACAGCGGTTCGCTCGGGCCGTCATTGACCAACGTTTTCATCGGCGAGAATTCATAATCTGCCGGCGAGAACGGGTTGGCGCCCGGCGGCTGCTCGGTAGCGTACCGCTGCTGCTGGGTAGCGGCAAACTGACGCGCCAGCTCCGCTTCCGCCGCGGCGTCGGCCTCATCGTCATCAGTCACGTTATCGTCTTCCCAGCGATGACCGTAGCGCTGCTGCTGGGTGGCGGCGAACTGGCGAGCCAGTTCATCCTGCTCCATAGCATCCGCTTCCTCATCCGAGAGCAGCTCATCATCATAATGCGGATCGCGCTCCGCCTGCCGCGCGCGCTGTTCCGCCTCCCGCTGCGACGGTAGCTTGATGCCGTAGGAGGCCAGTTCCCGACGCGTAGGAACACGCACGCGATTGGGCCGCGGTAGTTTTGGACCGATGCCCTCTTTCACCTGAACCCGTGGGCCGCTGGACGCCGGGCTGAACAATGGCGTAGCCGCAGCGGATGCGGCAGTGGACGAGGTTGTTGCCGCCGCGCCGCCGCTGGCGGCGGTAGCCTGATGCACCCCAGCCGCTACCGCAGAGACTACGGTTGTCTCCACTGGCGGTTTGGACGCAGTGGTCGGCGGCGTCAGCGGTTTAGTGGCAATCGGACTTTCCGGCTCAGGAATTGGCTGATACCAGGAGGCCAACAGCTCGCGTTCGCGCGCCCGCTTCTCTTCCACTTCCTCGAAATAATAGAGCGGCGGACGTTTCACTTCCTCCTGCACGACCTCGGGCTCTGGCTCCGGTGGGGGAACTGGCGCGCTTTGCGGCTGATACGCCGCTGGCTCCGGCTGATACGGCTGCGGCGCGGGCTGGCCGGCATGCGGATCGTAAGCTGGCTGCTGATAGGTCTGAGGCGCAGGCTGACCGGCATTCGGATCGTAAGCCGGCTGCTGATAGGTCTGAGGCGCAGGCTGACCGGCATAGGGATCGTAAGTTGGCTGCTGATACGGCGCTGGCTCAGGCTGATAGGCCTGCGGCGCAGGTTGACCGGCATACGGATCGTAAGCCGGCTGCTGATACGGCGCTGGCTCCGGCTGATAGGCCTGCGGTGCAGGTTGACCGGCATGCGGATCGTAAGCCGGCTGCTGATACGGCGCTGGCTCCGGCTGATAGACCTGCGGCGCAGGTTGACCGGCACGCGGATCGTAAGCCGGCTGCTGATACGGCGCTGGCTCAGGCTGATAGGCCTGCGGCGCAGGTTGACCGGCACGCGGATCGTAAACCGGCTGTTGATACGGCGCTGGCTCAGGCTGATACGCCTGCGGTGCGGTTTGCCCCGCTGGCGGCTGATAAGCAGCCTGCTGGAACGGAGCGGGTTCAGGCTGATAGGCCTGCTGCGGCGGATAGCTGGCTTCCGGCTGATAAGCTGGCGCAGCGCCGTGATGGCCCACCGGTGATTCTGCCCACGCCTGCGGCGCGGCAGTAGCCGCCGCCGCTGCGCTTACCGGCTCAGCGATACTGTGGCCATTCAACAACGGATCGTAAGGGTCGAAATCGCCCGGGCGCACGGCGCTGGCGCCGGAGAACAGCACATCATCCTCTGCGGGACGCGCGGCGCTGGCGCCGGAAAACAGTACATCGTCGGCGGCAACAGGGGCCCCGCTGGCGCTGTATTGCACCACCTCTTCGCCGTCATCCATCCGTTTGCCGGAGAAAAGCGCAGCGTCGGTTTTACGCCCCATAGGGTTGGTAAACTTCTCGGCCAGACGCTTACGCCGCGCCAGCGCGCTGCGTAAGATACGGGCGCGACGCGATTCCTGCGGCCTGGCCGCCTCTTCGTCGTCGTACTCTTCCTCGTCGTCTTCGTATTCGCCTTCATCGACCCAGGTATCATCCCGACGGGTACGGTTGCTGGCAAAGGTGAGAACGGACAGGATGCCGCCGCCCAGCTTTTCCGCAATGCTGACCCACGACCAGCCGGTGAACAGCGTCAGCCCGGCCGCCCAGATACACAACAGGGCGATGGTGCCGCCGCTGCTGTGCAGCAGGGGTTGCAGCGTGGTGCTCAGCAGGCTGCCGATCACCCCGCCGGAAGCGAAGTACCAGATATCATCGGCGTTAATCGCCGCCAGACCACAGGAGGTCAGGATCAGGGCTAACGCACCGATGAGGCGAAGGGAAACGGCAAAATAATCAATGTATTCGTCGTTTTCCTGATGCCGCCAGGCAAACCAGCATCCGCCGATGATGATCACCGGGATGGTGTAGGCCATGACGCCAAAAATGAAAAAGAGGGTATCGGCAAGCCACGCGCCGGGGGCGCCGCCTAAATTATGAATAGGCTCATGCCATGCCGTTTGCGACCAGCTGGGGTCCGAGGGGTTAAAGCTCAGTAGTGCCGCCATCAGCCAGATGGCGAAGAGGGAGCAAAGGATGAGCATCGCCTCAAGGAGTCGGCGCCCGCTGCTGAGTTTGGTTAGTTTGACTTCTTTGTCTTCGGTGTATTCCTGGCTCAAGAAAGGCTCTCCAGGTATCAGGCTGTTTCCTGCCTGCTGCTAAAACGGACAACAGCGCCGGGTCTCCCCGGCACTGTTGCTGTATGGATTAACAGGAGTGTAATCAAACTACGTCGAGTTTGCACCTGTTCCGTGTTAGCGCGTCTTAATAACCAGACGATTACTTTGCTTGACTTCTTCCATTACCACATAGGTACGGGTGTCGTTAACGCCCGGCAGGCGCAGCAAGGTCTCGCCCAGTAATTTACGATACGCTGACATATCCGGTACACGGGTTTTCAACAGATAGTCGAAATCACCGGAAACCAGATGACACTCTTGAATTTCTTCAAGTTTTTGCACTGCGGCGTTAAATTGCTCAAACACATCCGGTGCGCCACGATTCAGAGTAATCTCAACAAATACCAGAAGTGATGCATCCAGATAATGCGGGTTGAGCAGCGCCGTATAGCCCTGAATAAAACCCTGTCTTTCAAGACGACGCACACGCTCAAGGCAAGGCGTCGGAGAAAGTCCCACCCGTTTAGAAAGCTCGACGTTAGAAATTCGCCCATCTTTTTGCAATTCATTCAGGATGTTACGATCAATGCGGTCGAGATCTTTGCCAGGGCGCTTCTTGCTATCTACCATTATTATTGTCTCTCTGTATTCCTTCCCTACTCCTGTTCCGGCTCTGAGCCTTCACTGCCAGAGCCCATCCTGTTATCACCCGTACGACATTGGGTAACCCAGGGGTACGTGAGAAGCCCGTTGCCTGACGGCAGTCACCGACATCACGCATGGCGTCTGTCCACACCATGCGTAGATTTCGTTAACCCGGATAAAAATGGCATTTGCGTGCATGAAAATTCGCCGCACGCTAAATACTGCTTTTCTTCTTCCTTGAATGTTTTCGCAAAAGCACAGGTGATTGTCAAAGCAAAACATCGATTTTTAGTACAAGATGCCAGATATTCATCATCCGCCCTGGTTGATTCTCATTTTTTCGTCTTATAATTGTCCCGCCGACAGTAGAAATAGTTATATTCCTTGCCGGGAAAATCACCAATTCATTGGCAGCTTCTATTGCACACATCGTTAACAAAATCGCTGTGCTCTTTTTTTACGACAACAAATTCCCTACAATCCCAGCCCAATGTATGCCAATTATTATGGGGATCTCATGGGCACAGCCAAACACAGTAAACTGCTTATCCTTGGTTCTGGACCTGCGGGATACACCGCGGCGGTCTATGCCGCACGCGCCAACCTGCAGCCGGTGCTGATCACCGGGATGGAAAAAGGCGGTCAGCTGACCACCACGACGGAAGTGGAAAACTGGCCAGGCGATCCGAACGATCTCACCGGTCCGCTGCTGATGGAGCGCATGCACGAGCATGCCGCAAAATTTGAAACCGAGATCATTTTCGACCATATCAGCCGCGTCGATTTGCAAAACCGCCCTTTCCGTCTGACAGGCGACAGCGGCGAGTACACCTGTGACGCGCTGATCATCGCCACCGGCGCTTCCGCCCGTTATCTGGGCCTGCCTTCCGAAGAAGCCTTCAAAGGCCGCGGCGTTTCCGCGTGCGCTACCTGCGACGGATTCTTCTATCGCAACCAGAAAGTGGCGGTGATCGGCGGCGGCAACACCGCAGTGGAAGAGGCTCTGTATCTGTCGAATATCGCCTCTGAGGTACACCTGATCCACCGTCGCGATTCCTTCCGTGCGGAAAAAATCCTCATCAAACGCCTGATGGATAAAGTGGCAAGCGGCAACATCGTGCTGCATACCGATCGTACCCTCGAAGAGGTGACCGGCGACCAGATGGGCGTCAGCGGCCTGCGCCTGCGCGATACCAAAAACAGCGACAATGTCGAGTCCCTGGAAGTGGCTGGTTTATTTGTCGCCATCGGCCACAGCCCGAACACCGCCATCTTTGAGGGCCAGCTGGAGCTGGAGAACGGCTACATCAAAGTGCAGTCCGGTATCCACGGCAATGCGACCCAGACCAGCATCCCGGGCGTGTTCGCCGCCGGCGATGTCATGGACCATATCTATCGTCAGGCCATCACTTCTGCGGGCACCGGCTGCATGGCGGCGCTGGATGCGGAGCGTTACCTCGACGGTTTGGCTGACGCTTGCAAATAATCTTTACAAGTCAGTAACAAAGGTAAAGAAGGCGACGAAAAGTCGCCTTTATTTTTGCTGCGATGTAACATTGCCGTGCCCAATACTCCGATAACGACACCTGCAAAGCGCGCAATGAATAAAACCCGTCAACAAGAGTTAACCCGCTGGTTAAAACAGCAAAGCATTATCTCCCGTCGCTGGTTGATGATTTCCCGCCTGCTTGGCGTGGCGAGCGGTCTGCTGATCGTGGCGCAGGCCTGGTTCCTGGCGCGGATCCTGCATCGGATGGTAATGGAGAATATTCCAGCGACCGCCCTGCTGCTGCCGCTCACGCTGCTGGTGCTGATCTTTGTACTACGCGCCTGGGTGGTCTGGCTGCGTGAGCGGGTCGGCTTTCAGGCCGGGCAGCATATTCGCTATGAAATTCGCCGCCAGGTTCTTGACCGCCTCCAGCAGGCAGGCCCGGCGTGGATCCAGGGCAAACCGGCCGGCAGCTGGGCAACGCTTATTCTTGAGCAAATCGACGACATGCACGACTATTATGCCCGCTACCTGCCCCAGATGACGCTGGCGGCCTGCGTACCGCTGCTGATCGTTATTACTATTTTTCCGATTAACTGGGCCGCCGCGCTAATCCTTCTCGGCACCGCCCCGCTGATCCCGCTTTTCATGGCGCTGGTCGGGATGGGCGCCGCCGACGCCAACCGGCGTAACTTCCAGGCGCTGGCCCGCCTCAGCGGCCACTTCCTCGACCGCCTGCGCGGCATGGAAACCCTGCGTATTTTTCATCGCGGTCAGGCAGAAACCGATAATATTCGCGACGCCTCGCAGGATTTTCGCCAACGCACCATGGAAGTCCTGCGTCTGGCCTTCCTCTCCTCCGGGGTTCTGGAGTTTTTCACCTCCCTCTCCATTGCGCTGGTAGCGGTGTATTTTGGCTTTTCTTACCTTGGCGAGCTGAACTTCGGCCACTATGGCGCGGGCGTCACGCTGATGGCGGGATTCCTGACGCTGATCCTCGCCCCGGAATTTTTCCAGCCGTTACGTGACCTGGGTACCTTCTACCATGCCAAAGCTCAGGCCGTGGGCGCCGCAGACAGCCTGAAAACGTTTATGGAAACGCCGCTGACCCAGGTAGAGCGTGGCGAGAAAACGTTAAATGACAACGATCTGATTAGCGTGGAAGCGCGCGACCTGGTGATCAAATCTCCGGAAGGTAAAGTTCTGGCGGGGCCGCTTAATTTTGCGCTGCCCGCCGGCGCTCGCGTGGTGCTGGTCGGCCAGAGCGGATCCGGGAAAAGCTCTTTGCTGAATACACTGCTCGGCTTTCTGCCCTATGAGGGGTCGCTGATGGTCAACGGCGTAGAGCTGCGCGAGCTGGACGCTGAGCGCTGGCGCCGCCTGCTGAGCTGGGTAGGACAGAATCCGCAGTTGCCTGCCGCCACGCTGCGGGAAAACGTGCTGCTGGCGTGGCCCGAAGCTAGCGAAGCACAGCTTAGGCTGGCGCTGGACAAGGCCTGGGTCAGCGAGTTTATCGCCCTGCTGCCGCAGGGGATCCATACCGCCGTAGGCGATCAGGCGGGTCGTCTGTCGGTAGGCCAGGCGCAGCGTATCGCGGTCGCCCGCGCGCTGTTGGTGCCGTGCCGCCTGCTGCTGCTGGATGAACCTGCCGCCAGCCTTGACGCCCATAGCGAACAGCGAGTCATGCAGGCCCTGACCCACGCTTCCAGTGAGCAAACCACGCTGCTGGTCACCCACCAGCTCGAGGGGCTGGCCGACTGGGACGACGTCTGGGTGATGCAGGACGGACAGATTATCGAACAAGGCGACTACGCCACGCTGGCCCGTGCTGGTGGGGTCTTCTCGGCGCTGCTGGCCCATCGTCAGGAGGAGATTTAAATGCGCGCACTTTTACCCTATCTGGCGCTCTATAAACGCCATAAATGGATGCTGCTGCTTGGCGTCGTGCTGGCCATTGTGACCCTGCTGGCCAGCATCGGCCTGCTGACGCTCTCCGGCTGGTTCCTCTCCGCCTCAGCGGTGGTGGGCGTCGCCGGGACCTACAGTTTTAACTATATGCTGCCTGCCGCGGGCGTTCGCGGCGCGGCAATTATCCGTACCGCCGGGCGCTACTTTGAGCGCCTGGTCAGCCACGACGCTACCTTTCGCGTGCTGCAGCACCTGCGCGTTTTCACCTTCAGCAAACTGCTCCCCCTCTCTCCGGCGGGGCTGGCGCGCTTTCGCCAGGGTGAGCTGCTCAACCGGGTGGTAGCCGACGTTGACACCCTGGATCATCTCTACCTGCGGGTCATTTCGCCGCTGGTCGGCGCGCTGGTGGTGATTGTGGTCGTCACCTGCGGATTAAGTCTGCTCGACGTCACCCTCGCGCTGACGCTCGGCGGTATCATGCTGGCGACCCTGCTGGTTATGCCGCCGCTGTTCTATCGCGCAGGTAAGCCAGCCGGCGAAAGTATGACGCAGCTGCGCGGCCAGTATCGCCAACAGCTCACCGCCTGGCTGCAGGGTCAGGCGGAGCTGATGGTATTTAACGCCAGCGACCGCTACCGCGCACAAATGGAAAAGACCGAGCTGAGCTGGCAGGATGCACAGCGGCGCCAGGCCGAGCTGACCGCGCTTTCGCAGGCGGTAATGCTGTTAATCGGTGGCATCGCCGTGGTGGCCATGCTCTGGCTGGCCTCAGACGGCGTCGGCGGCAATAGTCAGCCCGGGGCGCTGATCGCGCTATTCGTATTCTGCGCGCTGGCGGCTTTTGAAGCCCTGGCGCCAGTCACTGGCGCTTTCCAGCATTTAGGCCAAGTGATCGCCTCCGCGCGGCGGATCTCGCAGATTACCGACCAGCAGCCGGAGGTCACCTTTGTCGAAGATGAAGCCAGTCCGCCAGCGCAGGTGGCCCTAACGCTTCAGGAGGTCACCTTCCGCTATCCTCAGCAGCCCTCCCCTGCCCTGGAGAATATTTCCCTGCAGATTGCCGCCGGAGAGCACATCGCCATTCTTGGCCGGACCGGCTGCGGAAAATCGACGCTGTTGCAGTTGCTTACCCGCGCCTGGGACCCGTCACAGGGAGAGATTCTGCTCAACAATCAGCCGCTCTCCGGCCTCAGCGAAGCCACTCTTCGGCAGGTAATGAGCGTAGTGCCGCAGCGCGTGCACCTGTTCAGCGCCACCCTGCGCGACAACCTGCTGCTGGCGGCGCCTGAAGCGGATGACGCTCATCTCAGCGCTACCCTTGAGAAGGTGGGCCTCGAAAAACTGCTGCAAGATGGTGGTCTTAACGGCTGGCTGGGCGAAGGCGGGCGTCAGCTCTCCGGCGGCGAACTGCGCCGACTGGCCATTGCCCGCGCGCTGCTCCACGATGCGCCGCTGATGCTGCTCGATGAACCGACAGAAGGTCTGGATGCGGCCACCGAAAGCCAGATCCTGCATCTACTGGCAGATGTCATGCGCGACAAAACCGTGCTGATGGTGACCCATCGCCTGCGGGGCCTGGCGGGTTTTAATCAGATAATAGTCATGGACAACGGCCAGATAATTGAGCAAGGTAGTCACGCGGAGCTGCTCGCTAAACAGGGCCGGTACTTCCAGTTTAAACAGCGTCTGTAGGCTATTCTATTATCTAATTTTTGCTGATGCGTATTGAGGTTAAAATGCGTCTGGTTCAGCTCTCCCGGCACTCTATCGCCTTCCCCTCTCCGGAAGGCGCCTTGCGAGAACCTAATGGCCTGCTGGCGCTCGGCGGCGATCTGAGCCCCGCGCGGCTGCTGATGGCCTATCAGCGTGGTATTTTTCCCTGGTTTTCCCCTGGCGACCCGATCCTCTGGTGGTCGCCCGACCCCCGGGCGGTACTTTGGCCAGAGCAATTCCATCTCAGCCGCAGCATGAAGCGCTTCCATCAGCGTTCGCCCTACCGGGTCACGCTCAACCACGCCTTTGGCGAAGTGATTGAGGGCTGCGCCAGCGATCGTGACGAAGGCACCTGGATAACCAGCAGTATCGTTCGCGCCTATCACCAGCTGCATGAGCTGGGTCATGCCCACTCCATTGAAGTCTGGCAGGAGAATACCCTGGTGGGAGGAATGTACGGCGTAGCGCAGGGAGCGCTGTTTTGCGGCGAATCGATGTTTAGCCGGGCGGAAAATGCCTCCAAAACCGCGCTGCTGGTATTTTGCCAGGACTTTGCGCACAGCGGCGGTAAATTAATTGACTGTCAGGTACTGAACAACCATACCGCGTCATTAGGCGCAGTGGATATTCCCCGCCGCGATTATCTGGACTATCTGTCGGTATTACGCGGCTACCGACTGCCCGAGCGATTTTGGGTGCCGCGGGTGCTATTTCCTGGCGGATAATAAAATGTTTTCAGCACATTTTGCGTCAGGATGGTATAATTGCGCGGTAGAGTAGCTTCTGCCTGTTGCCCCGCCGCCGTTTGGGAATAATAAGAGTCAGATAACGCCCATCGTTCTGTCACTCCCCTTTACGTTTGCGCCTGTCACGCGGCATGGCCGTGTGTGTCCCGGGCAATGCGCCAAAACTACTTCGGCGATTCATACCCGTCATATTTCCGTAGCCGCTGCGCTGACTATGCGCCTTGCGGCAAGGTGAATGATTCAGGGTAGATACGTAAAACTTTACTTACATGATGAACTTCGGCATTATCTTGCCGGTTCAAAACTACGGTAGTGATACCCCAGAGGACTAGATGGCCAAAGAAGACAATATTGAAATGCAGGGCACCGTACTTGAAACGTTGCCTAACACTATGTTCCGCGTAGAACTGGAAAACGGTCACGTGGTAACCGCGCATATCTCCGGTAAAATGCGTAAAAACTACATCCGCATTCTGACGGGCGACAAAGTGACTGTTGAGCTGACCCCGTACGACCTGAGCAAAGGCCGCATTGTCTTCCGTAGTCGCTGATTGTTTTCGCCCTTAAGGCGTCAGACGCTGAAGGCCGGGATAATTCCCGGTCTTTTCATTTCTGCCGTCAGCAAAAAAAACCGGCCCCTGGCCGGTTTTTTACATTGAAGATATCGCCTTAGTGGGCCGCTTCCGGTTTGTGCTTCGGCGCGCTCTGGAAGTCGTAAGTCAGCGTATTTTTGTCGCTGTCCAGAGAGACAGTGACCTGACCACCGTCGACCAGCGAGCCAAACAGCAGCTCGTTCGCCAGCGGTTTTTTCAGGTTGTCCTGAATGACGCGTCCCATTGGACGTGCCCCCATCGCCCGATCGTAGCCTTTCGTCGCCAGCCAGTCGCGCGCTTCCTGACTCACTTCCAGGGAGACGCCTTTCTGGTCCAGCTGGACCTGCAGCTCGACGATAAACTTGTCGACAACCTGATGGATCACCGTGGTAGACAAATGATCGAACCAGATGATGTTGTCGAGGCGGTTACGGAACTCCGGCGTAAAGATCTTTTTGATCTCATCCATCGCATCCGGACTGTTGTCCTGCTGAATAAGGCCAATCGATTTACGCTCGGTTTCCCGCACCCCGGCGTTGGTGGTCATCACCAGCACCACGTTGCGGAAGTCCGCTTTACGGCCGTTATTATCGGTCAGCGTCCCGTTATCCATCACCTGCAGCAGCAGGTTGAACACGTCCGGATGCGCTTTTTCGATCTCATCAAGCAGTAATACCGCGTGCGGATGTTTAATCACCGCATCGGTCAGCAGCCCGCCCTGATCGAAGCCGACGTAGCCCGGAGGCGCCCCGATCAAACGGCTGACGGTATGACGTTCCATATATTCGGACATGTCAAAGCGCAGCAGCTCAATCCCTAACGCCTTCGCCAGCTGGACGGTCACTTCGGTTTTCCCGACCCCGGTCGGCCCGGCGAACAGGAATGATCCCACCGGCTTGTGCTCATGGCCCAGCCCGGCGCGCGCCATTTTAATAGCCTCGGTCAGCGCCTCGATGGCTTTATCCTGTCCAAAGACCAGCATTTTCAGACGGTCGCCCAGGTTTTTCAGCGTGTCGCGATCGCTGCGGGAGACGCTCTTCTCAGGGATCCGCGCAATGCGCGCCACCACTGATTCGATATCCGCCACGTTAACCGTTTTCTTACGCTTGCTGACCGGCATTAAGCGCGCCCGCGCGCCCGCTTCGTCAATGACGTCAATCGCCTTATCCGGCAGATGACGATCGTTAATGTATTTCACCGCCAGTTCTACCGCCGCACGCACCGCTTTGGCGGTATAACGCACATCATGGTGCGCTTCGTACTTCGGCTTCAGGCCGTTGATAATCTGGACCGTCTCTTCCACCGACGGTTCGGTAATATCGATCTTCTGGAAACGGCGGGCCAGCGCACGATCTTTTTCAAAGATGTTGCTGAACTCCTGGTAAGTGGTGGAGCCGATCACCCGGATCTTGCCGCTGGAAAGCAGCGGTTTGATCAGGTTAGCCGCATCGACCTGGCCGCCAGACGCCGCCCCCGCACCGATAATGGTGTGGATTTCATCAATAAACAGGATGCTGTTGGTATCCTGCTCCAGCTGTTTGAGCAACGCTTTGAAGCGTTTTTCAAAATCGCCACGATATTTGGTCCCTGCCAGCAAAGAGCCAATGTCGAGCGAGTAGATAGTGCAGTCGGCCATCACTTCCGGCACATCGCCCTGCACAATACGCCAGGCAAGGCCTTCGGCGATCGCGGTTTTACCGACGCCGGATTCCCCCACCAGCAGCGGGTTATTTTTCCGCCGACGGCACAGGACCTGAATCGCGCGCTCCAGCTCTTTTTCACGGCCGATCAGGGGATCAATGCCGCCGACGCGAGCAAGCTGATTGAGGTTGGTGGTGAAGTTTTCCATACGTTCCTCCCCGCCGGCTTGCTCTTCATTGCCAGGCTGGCTTCCGCTGTTATCGGAAGACTGGCTCGGCTCGTCTTTGCGTGTACCATGAGAAATGAAGTTCACCACATCAAGACGGCTCACTTCATGTTTACGCAGCAGGTAGGCGGCCTGCGACTCCTGCTCGCTGAAAATCGCCACCAGCACGTTGGCGCCGGTCACTTCGCTGCGGCCAGACGATTGTACGTGGAAGACGGCGCGCTGCAGCACACGCTGGAAGCTTAGCGTCGGCTGGGTGTCGCGCTCTTCTTCCGTGGCTGGCAGAACGGGTGTGGTTTGTTCGATGAAGGCTTCAAGTTCCTGACGCAATGCCACCAGGTCCACTGAACACGCTTCCAGGGCCTCACGGGCCGAGGGGTTGCTTAGCAGAGCCAGCAGCAAGTGCTCGACGGTCATAAACTCATGACGGTGCTCGCGCGCTCTGGCGAAAGCC
>OIWQ01002303.1_pt1 | contig 19999 bp, 17 predicted proteins | sample 1587571 | NCBI WGS metagenome assembly OIWQ01 (sample SAMEA3888910, study PRJEB22519) | human gut metagenome | biome: human gut; feature: human-associated habitat; material: faeces | place: Denmark | collected 2010 | reverse complement strand
TACAAAATAAAAAGACCCTAGCATCATTTCTGATGCTAAGATCTTGATTGGTCATTTTAACTTAATGACATTGACCGTGAGGTTCCTTTTTGTGCTTAATAAAGGACAATATTTAATCAATATAAAATCATTTTGGCAGGAACTTTATTAGGATAATATAGCAATATAAAAATGGAGATGCTGGTGTCAAAAGCTAAAATATTAGAAGAAAAAATAAAAACAATTGATTATCTATTTAATAGAATTATCACAGAAAGAGTTCGGGATTCCATGGAACCTAAGTATAGTTTATTATTAGGTGCAGGATGTTCTCTTAGTTCAGATATTGTTTCAGCAAAGGGAATTATTCATATGCTTGAATCGATGGCATATTTAAGAGAAATACCAATTAAAAGTGGGGAGTATCATCCTTTCCTTGACTCGGAATCAGGAAAATTAACTACTTTTCTTATGTCATGGTATAAGAAAAATCAGAATAATGTTGATTTTTTACAATTTATAGAAGAAGAAAAGCAAAAAATACGGCAGGTAATAGAAGCACAGAATAGAGATGAGTATTATAGAGAGATGTTCTACGGTGTCATTCGTTATCAATACCCACAATATGATAGTCTGCCATTAGAAGAAAAAAATGAAATTTTACATAATCTGGTAAAAGAATATGTAAATGAACTTGTTGCAGATATGGAGTATAGTTATTGGTTTGAACAGTATTCGTCAGCATCTGAAGACATACATGGATTTTTAGCTGAATTAATGAATAGTAAGCATCCGTCAGAAGCATATATTTTTTTAGCAGATTTATTTATAAACAAAATGTTTTCAATTGCATTTACAACAAATTTTGATGATTTATTGGGAGAGTCTTTAAGTCTGCTCGGAGTTCGAAGCAAGGAAATTTGGTCAGATTCGGGAGAGACAGATAATACATTGAGTAAAATATCTCCTAATATCATAAAACTGCATGGAGACTACATGTACAATAATACAAAAAATTTATCTGGCGAAACCAGAAAATTAGTATTACCTTTGTGGCATCAGTTAGAAGATGCTTTGAGTAAAGGTGGATTGATTGTAGTTGGTTATTCTGGCGCCGACAATTCAATTATGTATGCATTAGAAAAATTGACAGAAAAATATTCATTTCCACTATTTTGGTGCGATTTAAAAGAAAAAATTGAAAAGAATGAAATACATTGGAGAGTAAAAAATCTGATTACAAATTCAACTAATGGATATTTGGTTGGTATAGATGATTTTGACAGCTTTATAAGGCAAATCAGAGAAAAATATGTTACTTATGCCAACATGAGAATGATTCGGATGGGAGAGAAAAAAAGTGATATATATGATGATACATATGTGGAGCGAGAGCTTGGAATGATTAAAAAATTAATGGATACGATTATTAAGGAAAATGAAGAATTAAGGAATAAAACAACACCGATTCCGCCACCGCCAATAGATTTGTTAAGGAAAGAAGGAATAAAGGAGAATGGATAATATATTAGACAAATTAAATAGAAATATATTAGATATGGAAGTTGTATGTGAAAAATTTTCTGCTGATGTAGAAGACTATGCTAATGTAGAAAATCATGATGAAATTTTGGAACAGGTATTTGATGATTCTTATATTAAGGCTCAAAAGTCTCCGTTTCAGATATATCCAGATGATAGAAGAAAAGATTTACCGGAAAATATAATTCCTGACTTTAAGAGAGTTGTACAGGAATACCGATCAGGAGTCATTGATATTCGAATGATGAATATCTTAGAAATTATTATAAATCATCGATATATAACAACAAGACAAATTTGGCAGTTATATTTATTATTGTTTAAAAAATATATAAAATATCAACATTTGAATAAATTATTAAAACGTATGTCAGAACAAGGGCTTATTGCTATTTATGAGACAGAAAGTGCAATAGGAAATGCAAAGTATCATTTTTATTGTGTAGATTATAATGGTGCCAGATTATATAGTTCACAACATAAACAGAGTTCTTGGCAAAAAACGGATGTAATACTGCCAATAGAAATTATGAAAAAAAGTTTGGCAAAAAATCAATTTCTTATTGCCTGTTTAAAGCATTATGATTTCCAATATGAGTTACAACCAAGGCTAAAATGGTGTGAGAATAATCAAGCAAAGACTATTGTTCCAACAATACAAATGACGTTTAATAAAGAAAACAAAGATGGAAATATAGTTTTAATGGTAGAAGTGCTACGAAATTCTCAAAGATGGAAAGAAGAATATCAAGAAAAATTAGTTCGCTATGGACAATATTTAAAGAGTAAGGAAGATACACAGGAATTAAATAGGTATTATCTTATTGTCTGTGCAGAATCGAATGAACAAATTTTAAGTGCAATTAATGTGCGTTATGATTTGGAGAATAAACTGCTAGATTCGTATACGTGTAAAATAAATATTTTTTATACACATGACTTGAATCTATTAGATCATCATATAGAAAAAAGTATTTTTAATGATTTAAAGGGATTTGAATATAGTTATGAAAATAATGCGTGGATGCAAACAGAATTTCCAGAAATTTTTCAGGAACATGATTGGCATGACATATTATTTACAATGGAAAAAATTCCTACAACAGAAAAAAACACTGAACAGATAGAAGAAAAACCGGACAACAAAAAATGGGAATATGCGTTGAAAATTTATCAATTAGTGAAGGAACAGGGGATGCAATTTCCTGTTGAGGCAGTAAAATTAGCACCACTATTAAAAACTAATAATTTAAATTATATGGAGTTTGGGTATAAAAATTTAAAAGAAACATTTACGGATCTTTCGGAGTTTTATAAAATTTCTTATCCTACGCCAACTGAAATGTTGATTGATTGTATACAAAAACCAGCGGAAACAATAAATAAGGAAGCAGATTTTGAATATAATGCAATCATTGATTATTTTACATTTGGATTTGTAGACAGAAAAAAATGGACTACGGAATTTGAAAATAATATTTTTTGGTATAACAAAAGAGACATTACAGCAACATTTCTTAACAAAATGACAAAAAATTATGATTTAAGTATACAAGGATGGTTGGATATTATAGCATTCAGTTATTATCGAGCAAAAAGTCAGAATAGAATTTGGAAAAGTACTAGCACGGACATAAGCAGAATTTGTTTTGATACGCATTTACTTACGTTCGAAGGCGAAAAGATATTTTTATTAGCTAAAAAGAATTATCGTGCAAATCCAGAATGGGTATTAGAAGGGTTGTCGACAGTACATTCAAAGTCATTGGGGCCAATACTGAAAACAGAATTTAATGAGTTAGAAAATGAGTAGAGTTGTTGGTAGGTGGAAAAGAGGAAATACATAATCTACTGGCAAAAAACAGAATTTATTAGAGAAAAGCAATATAGCCAGTATGTGCTTTTTGGTGGGTGGAATGGGAAAATCTCCCCCACCCACACTATTCAACGTCACTGGGGCACTATTTACTATTGTAATTTCTTGACTTCTTCTAACGGCAGTCCTGAAATCGCAGCAATTTTTTCGAGCGAAAATTCCTGTAATTTGAGCATGCGTTTTGCTGTTTCGATAGAATTTAGTTCTATACCATGCTTTTCGCCCTCGGAGAAACCAGCCTCATGTCCATACTTTTCACCCTCAGAGAACCCAGCTTCCCGTCCAGCCTCAAATTCAGCTTGCCTTAATTTCTTTTCTTCCAATTCTTTATCATACTCAAAGATACTCATACTGATGACCTCATTTCGGTTGTGGGTAAGAAATTCGGCTAAAATCCCTTCCCTGACGCACTCGTCTACGGCACGTTCCACGGCCTGATCTAAAGACATATCCGCTGCATAGTGTCGTACTTTGGCAACATACTGTGCATATTCGTTTAATGTATTGCAATGCTGCATTAACTCTGCATTGTGTCCCTCATTGACATTTAAAACCGTGACAATTAATTCAAGCTTTGGTTCACCTGACAAATGTTCAAATGCCGAGGAAAGCCGAAGTTCTGTGCAGTCGGGAGCTGCCGTCGATCCATTGTAAAACTCAATAAAATTTGGTGCAGGAATTTTTTGCAGAGTCGAAGAATAAAGAGATTTCTTATCCACGAGTTTCTGATATTCACTGCAAATATAAAACAGATCACGAAGAGGCATATTTGGATTGTAGGTTGACTGATGCTCATACAGATACAAATTAGTATCCATAATAAATGCCAGATCGTTTTTCATCCCCATATAAATGGCATTTTGCCATAAATCGTTTTCTCCTGAAATTGTAGGACAGCTTATTTATAAAACTGTTCGTGATTGCAGGAGAAAGTGATCATATATTTTACTAAGTTCCTTCGTCTCCTGCTTTTCAATTGTTAAATGGGTAACAAAAAGCATAGATACGAATGAAGCATACAGATTATTTGGGGCTAATCTGTCGCCGTTAGAATATAGATGGCAAAAATGTCATGAAATTTGTAAAATATGCTTTAGATTATTGTAACACAAGGGTAGGAAATGAAGCAAGAAATTTTATAGCAAAATCCGTTCCACGTCATATCCATTATCCGTCAATTCTAAAATTGCAATGCCTTTTCCATCTCCGCGGTCAGCCCCGGCGCTGCCCGGATTGATAAAAACTTTTCCGTAGCGGTCGTAGTGCGTGAATACATGGGTATGTCCGAAAATTATAAAATCCGCATCCGTGAGATCGAAAGGCAGGTCAGCTTTGTTATGGACAAGATAAAATAATTTTCCATTAATCGGTACGGAGACAAACTCATGCAGGTAGGACGCCCACTCACCGTGGTCACAGTTCCCGCGTACTGCATACATCGGAATGCCGCAGTTTAAGAATCTGTTATAGGTACGTTCATTGTCAAAATCTCCGGTGTGAATGAGATAATCACAATTTTTGATATGGTCAAATAATTCTTTACGGCATACACCGTGTGTATCGGAAACTAATGCAATTTTCATGAATCAGACCTCGCTTCGTTTGTTTGTAATTTTTTTATCTCATCTAAAGACAGCCCGGAAATAGCAGCAATTTTTTCAAGCGAAAATTCCTGAAATTTAAGCATACGTCTGGCAGTTTCAATAGAATTTAGAAACGTACCACGTTCTATACCATACTTTTCACCCTCAGAGAAACCAGCCTCATGTCCAGCTTCATATTCTGCTTTCCGTAATTTCTTCTCTTCCAATTCTTTATCATACTCAAAGATACTCATACTGATGACCTCATTTCGGTTGCGGGTAAGAAATTCGGCTAAAATCCCTTCCCTGACACACTCGTCTACGGCACGTTCCACGGCCTGATCTAAAGACATATCCGCTGCATAGAGCCGCACTCTGGCAACATACTGCGCATATTCGTTTAATGTATTGCAATGCTGCATTAACTCTGCATTGTGCCCCTCATTGACGTTTAAAACCGTGACAATCAATTCAAGTTTTGGTTCACCTGACAAATGTTCAAATGCCGAGGAAAGTCGAAGCTCTGTACAGTCAGCAATTGCCGTCGAACCATTGTAAAACTCGATAAAATTTGGTGCAGGTATTTTCTCTGATTGACGGCATTGTAAAGAGAGAGCAGATTTTTCCGGTCAGAAAACAACATGCGAAAAATAGTGTCTTTGTAGTTTCTGTTTGTAGCTGGCATATTGACTGCTGAGTTCCTGGATACTTTGTTATGGTTTCGTTTGTGTTTTGCCATAGGCTTCCTCCTGATTGGTGAGACAGCTCTTAAATAATACTGTCTTGGCAGGAGAATAAATATATTCTATATCTGATTTCTTTCGTCTCCTGCTTTTAAATTCGTTAATGGGTAATTAAAAGCATAGATACGAACGAACAACGCAGATCATTGGGGATAATCTGACGTTTCCAGAATATAGATGGCATAACGCCATAAAGATTTTGTAAAATATGCTTTGGAATATTATAACATAAACATGGGAAACAAAACAAGAATTTTTATGTATTACTTGCCACAGGGAATAACATTACTGAAGCTATCACGGGTGCTAAAGTGCAGACCGGAGGAATTGCTGGCATATGTGGATTGTTTGTGAAAAATTACCTATTGAAAATATTTGCCACTCATAGTACAATGCAATTGTTATATGACTGACGGAAATAGTGGGGTTTACCACGTGAAGTATAACAAAAGAATGCCGACCGTCTGGGCGAAGAGTCCAGACGTGCGGTTCTTTTTATTTTTAGGGTAAATTTTCCAAAAAATCCCATCAGCATGAGAAAGGAACCACTCATTGTATTTTTTCGAATACTTACCGGAAAAAGCGCACGTGACTCTTGACAAAAGATGAAAGTTAGGATAGCCTAACTATGGTTAGAAAAAACTAACCATGCATCGATCAAAAATCAGAATGAGCATCATAAAAAAGTGTGATGAACCATGCAAGGCCACACGGTGGCAGAAGGAGAGAAAAATGCAGACAGAATGGAGAAGCTTCCAGGGCGGAGCCTGGGAAACAGAAGTAAATGTAAGAGATTTTATTCAGAAGAATTATCATCCATATGATGGGGATGATTCCTTCTTAGAGGGACCAACACAGGATACCACCGATCTCTGGGATCAGGTATTAGAACTTTCCAGACAGGAGAGAGAAGCCGGCGGAGTGCTGGATATGGACACAAAGATCATTTCCACGATCACTTCCCATGGTCCGGGTTATTTAGATAAAGAGAAAGAGAAGATTGTCGGTTTTCAGACGGACAAGCCTTTCAAACGTGCTCTCCAGCCTTACGGCGGTATCCGTATGGCGATCAAGGCGTGCGAGGACAATGGATACAAAGTCGATCCTGAAGTGGTAGAGTACTTTACAACACACAGAAAAACTCACAATGCCGGTGTATTTGACGCTTACACACCGGAGATGAGAGCGTGCAGAAGCGCACATATCATCACTGGACTTCCGGATGCATACGGACGAGGACGTATTATTGGTGACTACAGAAGACCGGCACTTTACGGTGTAGACCGTCTGATCGAGGACAAAAAAGAGCAGCTGAACAACACACGTACCATCATGTACTCAGATGTGATCCGTGAGAGAGAAGAGTTATCCGAGCAGATCCGTGCGCTGGAAATGTTAAAGAAACTGGCAGAAATTTACGGCTGTGATATTTCGAAACCTGCAAATAATGTATTAGAGGCAACACAGGCTGTCTATTTTGCATATCTTGCAGCAGTAAAAGAGCAGAACGGTGCGGCAATGTCCTTAGGACGTACCTCCACTTTCTTAGATATTTATGCAGAGCGTGATCTCGCAGAGGAAACATTTACCGAAAAAGAGATCCAGGAGATCATCGACCAGTTCGTGATGAAACTTCGTCTTGTAAAATTTGCGCGTACACCGGAATACAACACGATTTTTGCCGGCGATCCAACCTGGGTGACAGAGTCCATCGGTGGAATCGGTGTGGATGGAAGACATATGGTTACAAAAATGTCTTATCGTTACTTAAACACCTTGAACAACATCGGAGCAGCACCGGAACCAAACATGACCGTACTCTGGTCTGTAAAACTGCCGGAAAACTTCAAAAAATTCTGTGCCGAGACATCCATCAAACACTCTGCGATCCAGTATGAGAATGATGATATTATGCGTGTTGTCCATGGTGACGATTATGGAATCGCATGCTGTGTATCATCTATGAGAATCGGTAAGGAAATGCAGTTCTTCGGTGCGAGAGCAAACCTCGCAAAATGCCTGCTTTACGCGATCAATGGCGGTGTCGATGAGATGACAGGAAAACAGGTCGGACCGAAATACCGTCCGATCACATCCGAATACTTAGATTACGATGAAGTATGGGATAAATACAAAGATATGATGAAATGGTTAGCAGGAGTGTATGTGAACGCATTAAATATCATTCACTACATGCATGATAAATACTGCTACGAAAAATTAGAGATGGCATTACATGACAAAAATGTGAGAAGATGGTTTGCAACCGGTATTGCAGGATTTTCTGTAGTAGCAGACTCCCTTTCTGCGATCAAATATGCAAAAGTCAAACCAATCCGTGACGAGAATGGTGTGACCGTTGACTTTGAGATTGAGGGAGATTTCCCGAAATATGGAAATGACGACGATCGTGTTGACGAGATCGCAAAACAGGTGCTCCACACCTTTATCGGATATGTAAAAGGAAACCATACTTACCGTGGCGGTATCCAGACAACATCGATTTTGACCATTACATCCAATGTTTCCTATGGTAAAAATACAGGAGCAACACCGGATGGAAGAAAGAAAGGTGTAGCATTTGCTCCGGGTGCAAACCCGATGCATGGACGTGATACCCATGGCGCGGTTGCATCCCTGGCATCTGTCGCTAAACTGCCATTTATGGATTCACAGGATGGTATTTCCAATACATTTACCATTGTACCGGATGCACTGGGCAAAGATGAGGCAGCACAGGAGAACAATCTTGTTGCAATGTTAGACGGCTATGTTGTCAAAGGCGGACATCACTTGAACGTAAACGTTTTAAACCGTGATACGTTATTGGATGCACAGAAACACCCGGAACTGTATCCACAGCTCACCATCCGTGTATCTGGATATGCGGTCAACTTTATCAAGCTGACAAAAGAGCAGCAGGACGAAGTGATCGCACGTACCTTCCACGAGCGGATGTAGTGCAACAGGTGCGTTTTGCGAATGGCGCGTGTGAGCGTTATTCATAGAAAAAGGAGAACAACATGGGAAAAATTCACTCGTTAGAAACATTTGGCACAGTGGACGGTCCGGGCGTACGGTTTGTCGTATTTTTTCAGGGCTGCCTGATGCGCTGCCAGTATTGCCACAATCCAGACACGTGGAAGATAGAGGATGGGGAAGAAATGACAGCGGATGAGATCATAGACCGTTTCGAGCGCAACCGTTCATTCTATCAGACCGGAGGAATCACGGCGACGGGTGGAGAACCCATGTTACAGCTTGATTTTCTGACGGAGCTTTTTACGAAGGCAAAGGAAAAGGGCATTCACACCTGTCTGGATACATCCGGGATTATGTTTCCAAAGAAACATACAGGAACAGATCAGATCAGTGAGAGAGAGATCAGTCTCACTGGAATAAGTGAAAACATGGCATCAGACAGAATGGAAAAGACAGAACAGCTCATGTCCGTGACAGATCTCGTCATGCTTGATATTAAGCATATCAACGATGAGGAACATCAGAAACTCACCGGGCAGTCGAACAGCAACATTCTTGCGTTTGCAAAGTATCTTGATTCGATCGGAAAGCCGGTCTGGATCCGTCACGTAGTCGTACCGGGCATTACGTTTGATGAGAAAGAACTGACGGAACTTGGGCTGTTTTTAAAGACGCTCCACAATGTGGAGAAACTGGAAGTCCTTCCATATCATTCTATGGGAAAGATCAAGTACGACAACCTTGGCATGGATTATGTCTTAAAAGATACGCCGCAGCTTACCAAAGCAGAAGCAAAGGAAGCGGAGAATATGATTCGGGCGGCAATGAAATGACAATTTACTTCGCATATAAGCAGGCATTGTATGTACAAAAATTAAAAAAACAAAAAAAATAACGGCACAAAATTAATACACAGAATTTACAAAAACTGTACAAAAATATATTGAAAAAACTTAATGCTAATGCTATAATGCGTATGTAAATAAAGAAAATGAATGACAATTATTGTATGAGAGCGGAGACACAATAATCTTTTATAAGATTTTGTGTCTTTTTTTTACAATTATTTGCTTGCATGAACATAAATGTATTGATGTTTTTATATTTGAAAAAGGGGGGGAAAAAAGAAAACTGTTTCGTGAAGCAAACGTCATTCGCCAGATGTAAAGGAGATTGTGTTATGGGAAAAAAATTAACAGCAAAAACGTGGTTAGTCATATCATTGATTTTGTGCTTTGTCAGTATGGCAGTATCTTCTGTCATACAAAGTTCTGGTGGAAGGGTAAAAGTATCTGAACTACGCCTTGTGGATTCAACAGGTCATGAAGTAAGTGCGCTGTTATATAAACCAAAGTCTGCAACGGAAGAAAATAAGTCGCCGGCTATTGTTACTGTTGAAGGGTGGTTTAATAATAAGGAAATGCAGGATTTATATTCTATAGAATATGCACGTCGGGGATATACTGTTATTGCGGTAGATATGCATGGACATGGAGATACAGAAATTACTGCGGCAGATGAAGTTTATTCATCTGCAGTTGGAATTGACGCAGCAGTGGCACTTGCTGCTTCATTGCCATACGTAGATAAAGGCAAGATTGGAATTACAGGACATTCAAGTGGTGGAGCTGCCTGTGACATGGAAATTGCAATTGATAATGAGAGGGAAAATCCAATTGTATCAGCTGTTCTATTTCAGGCATCTACATGGTGTGATGACACAGGTGTAGATCATAGTGCAGATTTTGGAACAAGAAATGTAGGAATTATTGCAGATAAATATGATGAATTCTTTTTTTGGACAACAGATGAAAATGGAAATGAAGCTGTACCGAGAATATTTCTGACGACCCCGGATGCAAAGAATTTTGTAAATTTCAATAATGGATCAGATGGAATGTCTGATGTTGAGTCTGGAAAGTATTATGAAAAAGATGGGGCATTCAGAGTTATTTATCAAGTAGGTGGAACACATCCATGGGTACATTTTTCGAAAACAAGTGTAGAGCATGGTATTGATTTTTTTGAAAAATCATTTGGAGCACCTCATGAAATAATTGCGTCAAATCAGGTATGGCAGGCAAAACAATTTTTTAATGTTTTGGGGCTTGTTGGTATTATGATGTTTGTTGTTGCATTTGTATTAACACTTGTTGAAAATACTGCATATTTTGGATGTCTTAAGGCATCTACAGATGTCAAGCCGGTTGTTATAACTGAGCCGAGACAGAAAAACTGGTTTTGGATTTCTATGGTTGCAGGGGCATTGTTTTCAGCATTAAGTTACCGCTTGATGATCATTACCATATATTCAAAGGCAAATCCTGTGTGGCCTGCAGCAGGTCCATTGCTGTCAGGTGTATGGAGTGTTTTAAACGGGCTATTCCTAGGGGCAGTCATACTTATTTCAAATAAGATTGCAGGAAACAACCGGATAAATGCAAAAGCAGCCGGAATTATGATGGAAAAGGGTAAATTGGTAAAAACAATCTATCTTTCAATTTTAACAGTAACGCTGGCTTTTGGAATTTTATTCTTTGCAGATTATTTCTTTAAGACAGATTTCAGATTGTGGGTATTAACACTAAAAGCATTTGATGCCGATAAAGTGCTGATTGGATTGAGATATATTCCATTATTTATGTTTTATTACATTATGCTGTCGATAGTTTCCTGCTGTTATAACTGTAATACAATTTGTGGCAGGAAAAACACGGTTGTAACAGCTTTGTTCAACATTGCTGGACCTGTTTTATATTGGCTTGTTCAATATATACCATTCTTTGTGACAGGTGCATTGACCTGGTATAAAACCGAGGGAGACAGAATCGGAGGTATCTGGTTATATCCTATGATAGTATTTTTATTTGTTAACCCGATTTTGGACAGAATCATATATAAGAAAACAAAAAATCCATATATAATGCCAATTATCAGTGCAATCATCATCACCATGATGTGTATTGCCAATACAACTATTATTCTTGGTGGTGCACCAGTGGTAGCAAATAATTATTAGTGAATAAAAAGGGACAGTGAAAATTAAAAAAGCAGGATCAAGGGTTTATAGTAACCCCAAGGTCCTGCTTTCTGTTTAGATATCGTGATCTACAGCCAGCCGGCAATCTACGTGTTTACGCAGGGTGTGATTGCCATGATCACCAATGCAATCTCAGCAGGTGTGATCGCCAGTTTACTGCTTTTGGTTTACAGCAAGACACGTTCGAAAAAAGGAGGCCTTTCTCAGGAAGACTAAGTTTTATGTAAAAGATTTTTTGGAAAAGTATTTACAGATTTCTGTTTTTGCGATTTAATAAGAAGTAGATATATAGTTCAAAAGAAGAAAGGATGAAACGATATGAAAATCAAGAATATCAAAGATGTTGATGGATTTTTTAAAGTAATTGATTCCTGTGCTGGAAAAGTAGAATTGATCACAGGTGAGGGAGACAGATTAAACCTCAAATCAAAACTTTGTCAGTATGTTTCTCTGACAAGCTTATTAAACTCTGATGTAGAGATCCCAGAACTTGAAATTGTAGCTTACGAGCCGGAAGATACAGAGAGAATCATTAAGTTCTTAATGACAAACTAAGTACATTGTCAGTTGATTTTTGAACGCTGTACTAGACAGTGAAAAGCTGATCGTTGAAAATGCGGTCAGCTTTTTTGTGCTTTAATAAAAGAAGATTCTTTTGTGCCATGTTTTTATTTTCTTCTTTTTCTGCCATATATGACGGTTGCAATTCACGGCATGAAATAGTACAATAAATCGTCTTAAAAATGGAATAATAATGTTAGTATATAGCGAAAGGAATTAAGATGTCAAAAATAGAGTTTCACGAAATTACATTAGATGATAAATCATGGATGGATGCCAGATTTCAGGAAGATGACAGAAATGCATGCGAGTATACGTTTGCCAATAATTTTGTCTGGCGGAAAGTATATCATGTTGAAGTTGCGGAAAAATATGGGTGTGCGATCATTCGTTTTGAGGAGGAAGGAGTGGTGATGTATTCCTATCCGATCGGGGCAGGTGACCGCAGAAAAGTCATCGATGAACTGCGCACAATCTGTGAGGAAGAAAAACGCCCACTTATTATGAGCCCATTGAGCGAAGCAGACCGGGAGCAGATGCTTACATGGTATCCGGAACAGTTTTTGATCCAGGGAGACCGGAACGATTATGATTACATTTATTCCAGAGAAAAATTAGCAACGCTTGCGGGGAAAAAGATGCATGGCAAGAGAAATCATATTGCGAGATTTCAGGATGAGGATGACTGGTGCTATGAGGAACTGAATGATTCCAATATAGAAGAATGCCGCAATATGACTTACACATGGATCAAAATGAGGGCAGAGAAATGGAATGAAGAGATGGAACTTGAGATGTCAGTGCTCCATGAGGCATTTGACCATAGAAAAGAACTCGGGCTTGTCGGTGGGATCATCCGGAAGGCAGGGCAGATTGTTGCGTTTTCTATCGGGGAACCGTTAAACAGTGACACGTATGTTGTACACTTCGAAAAAGCATTTCCGGATATGCAGGGCGCATATCCGATGATCAACCAGCAGTTTGTTTTACATGCGTGTGAAAATTATACTTATGTAAACCGTGAGGAAGATACGGGGGATCCGGGACTGCGCAAGGCTAAGATGTCCTATTATCCGGAAATCCTGCTGAAAAAATATGTGGCGGTCTCAAGTGATGTCATTTTTGCAGATAAGGAAAGAAACAGGGAAGAAATCCACAAAATATGGGAGACCTGTTTTGGCGATGAGGCGGAACTGGTAGATTTTTATCTGGACAAACGGATGACAGAGGATAATATGCTGCTCATCTGTCAGGATGGGCATGCGGTTTCCATGGCAAGCTTTTTAGATATGAATATCAGGGATGGTGAGGAGTGGAAGCCGGCGAAGTATGTATATTCAGTGGCAACGCTCCCGGAATACCGTGGCAGAGGTTATGCAGCGAAGATCTTAAAGAAGGCAGAAGAGATTTTTAATATGCCATTGGTGTTAGTCCCGGCGGAAAAAGAGCTTGTCGGCTATTACCGTAAAGTTGGGTTCACAGAGGCGTATCCATCGGAGCGTTTACTGGAAAAACAGGATGTGCCGGAACTTTTTGCAGCGGAATTAAACAGTTATTCTGTGGAGGAGATCACTGCGGCAGAATATAAAAAAATCCGGGAGCAGAAATTGATGAGAGATGGTTTTATTGCATGGGATGAGGCGGCAATCCGTTTTGCGATGGATTTTAACTGTTTCTGTGGCGGAAGAACGGTGAAGGTAGTGTGGAGTGATGATATTTCCAGAGACGAGAGTGCAGAGGACGCTGATATTCTAATGTACTGCCCGGAGAATGGGACGCTGCACATTATCGAAACGACACTGGGTGAAGAACAGTTTGAGGAACTTCTGCCGGAACTTATGGCGCAGACAAAAACAGAACGTCTGGTATATGACAGAAAGGGTATCATGGTGCTTTCTTCTGATGACCAGGACAGGCAGGAAAGACTGCTTGCAGATGGTTATTTTGCGTTGTCGCTGGCGTAAAGTCCGTTCTGAGATTCTAAAATTTTCAGAAATTATATAAAATATATAAAAAGTTTTCACTTTAAGACAAAAAAATGTTGATAATGTATAAAAACATGCTATAATAAAGTCATGATATAAGTAAGCATTCAGAAAGCTATCTGACATAGCCTGGATTGGATCATTATATCAAATAAGCGACAAAGGGGTTGGACATCATGAGAATTAAGATCACAGGAAGAAACATCGAATTGACAGAAGGACTGAAAGCCGCAGTGGAGGACAAGCTGAATAAGCTTGAGAAGTATTTTACTCCGGACACAGAAGTGAATGTAACATTGAGCGTAGAGAAGGAACGCCAGAAAGTTGAAGTTACGATTCCAATGAAAGGAAGTTATATCCGTTCCGAACAGGTAAGCAGTGATATGTATGTATCCATTGATCTGGTAGAGGAAGTCATTGAACGTCAGCTTAAAAAGTATAGAACAAAACTTGTAACAAAGCAGCAGAATGCAGCAGCAGTTTTCAAACAGGATTTTCTGGATGAGAAGTCAGAGGATGATGAAGAGATTAAGATCATCAGAACCAAGAAGTTTGATATGAAACCAATGTATCCGGAAGATGCATGTGTAGAGATGGAATTATTAGGACATGATTTCTATGTATTCATCAACGCAGAGACAGAGGATGTCAATGTTGTTTATAAGAGAAAAGGCAATACTTACGGATTGATCGAGCCGGAATATTAAAAGTGATATCAGAGGAGAGCGAAAAGCTCTCCTCTTTTTAGGTTCAGCATGAAACTACTGCAAAATGCTGATACACGAGTCGGATATGCTGCGTCGTTTTTTCTGCAAAATCAAGAAAATGTACGGAAAAAGCGAATTGTACAGCAGATATAAATAGCGTATAATGAAATTACTTCGTGTGTAGTAGCTTTAAGAGAAATGGAGAAAAAACTTTTTGATATTTTAAGAATTGTACAGAAAAATCCGGTATTCGGAAAAACGTTAATGTGCGGCGGTATGTTAGATGAAAAGCGCATGGAAATCCTATATGAGATTCTCTATGCGATTGACAGGGAGGAGTTTACGGATACCAGAAATGACGTCTTTCAGTATGGCAGTCTGATCGGAAAAAAGGACTTACTGGCAAGACAGATTTTTTTGTGTTTATTGATTCTCTTAGATGAGCAGGAACAGATGATCAGGAAATGATTTACAGATCGTAATAACAAAAGATTTTTTACAAAAGAGTTCTGTGTAAGGCACAGAATTGCCGTGTGGATTTTTAGATGGAAAAAGAGTCTGTAGTTCGGCTCAGAATAACAAGGGAGGAGAAAGTATTACTACACAAGGGGAGAGTTTTTAGAATAGTCTTACCGGATGTTCCGGTGAGACTATTCTTTTTTATCTTGTCATGAGTTGGAAAAAGGGTTACTATAATAAAGATTTGATAAGCAGACATATAATGTTAAAAAGTTGGAGCAAAATCCAAAATAAAGTCAGAATAGAGGAGATTACACCATGAATATTGTTGTTTTAGCAGGTGGTTTAAGTACAGAGAGAGATGTGTCTTTCAAGACGGGGGATATGGTATCCAAAGCACTTCGTGAGAATGGACATAACGTTATTTTACTGGATGTTTTTATGGGATACAGTGACAAAGAGGAAGATCTGACCGGAATTTTTGACCGCACAGAGGAAGTCAGCGTACAGGTAAAGGATATCCCGGAAACAGCACCGGATCTTGCAAAGGTAAAGGCATCAAGAAAAGATCAGTCTGATTGTTTCTTTGGACCAAACGTCATTAATATGTGCCGTATGGCGGATATTGTTTTCATGGCATTACACGGAGAAAACGGCGAGAATGGTAAGATTCAGGCAGCATTTGACCTGTTTGGAATCAAATATACCGGAACCGGCTATTTAAGCAGTGCGCTTGCAATGGATAAGGGAATGGCAAAACAGTTATTTATCGCTGGTGGAATCCCGACACCACAGGGCATTTCCATGAAGAAAGAGAACCGCAAAGATTCCGCAAAAGAACTTGGCTTAAAGCTGCCATGTGTTGTAAAACCATGCTGTGGAGGTTCCAGTATTGGTGTTACGATCGTGCGCACGGAAGATGAATTCAAGAGTGCTTTGGATGAGGCATTCAAATGGGAGGATAACCTCATTATCGAAGAGTATGTAGAGGGACGTGAATTTTCAGTCGGTGTTATTGACTATAAGGCACTTCCAATCATTGAGATCGCACCGATTCAGGGATTCTATGATTATAAGAATAAGTACAAAGCAGGCAGTGCAGTGGAGACCTGTCCGGCAGAATTACCGGAAGAAATCACAGAGCAGATGCAGCACTATGCAGAGCGTGTGGCAGAAGTATTAGGACTGAATACTTACTCCCGTTCTGATTTCTTATTAAATAAGAATAACGAAATTTACTGTCTGGAAGCAAATACACTTCCTGGCATGACACCGACAAGTCTTCTTCCACAGGAGGCAGGTGTTCTTGGAATCAACTTCAATCAGTTATGTGAGAAGCTGATCGAGATTTCTTTGAAAAAATATGAGAAATAATGATGAATGACATATCGCCACCAGTTTTGCAGAACCGGTGGCAGTTTGTTCTATAATAACAGGAGCATGATATGAAAAATATGACCTTAGAGCATATCGCAGCAGTCTGCAGCGGTACTTACATAGGAAATGAAGCGGATAAAACGCGTGAGATCCAAGGAGCAGTGATCGACAGCCGCCTTGTGGAAAAAGATTATTTATTTATCCCGGTACGTGGAGAAAAGGTGGACGGACACAGTTTCATCCCATCTGTTTTTGAAAAAGGAGCACTTGCGGTGCTCTCTGAAGAGAAGTTAGAGAGTCCGGAAGGTCCATACATTCGTGTGGAGAACACCTTAGATGCAATGAAAAAAATCGCAGCAGATTACAGAAGAGGTCTTGATATCAAGGTGGTTGGAATCACAGGAAGTGTTGGAAAAACAAGTACCAAAGAGATGATCGCATCCGTTTTGGCACAGAAATATAATGTGTTAAAAACAGAGGGAAACCTGAATAACGAGATCGGACTTCCGCTCACGATTTTTAAAATCAGGGAGGAACATCAGGTGGCAGTGCTCGAGATGGGAATTTCTGAATTTGGGGAGATGGATCGGTTATCCACAATGGCAAACCCGGATATCTGCGTGATCACGAATATCGGACTTTGTCATTTGGAAAATCTCATCACAAGAGATGGAATCTTAAAGGCAAAGACAGAGAGTTTTGCGCATCTGACACCGGATGGAATTGCAGTATTAAACGGTGATGACGACAAACTCTGTGACAAGAAAGTCGTAAATGGAAAGCCGGCAGTGTTCTATGGTATTGAAAAGGCTGCTAAAGTGGCAGAAACCGAAGAAGGACAAAAGACACTTGCAGAGAAAACGGTTTACGCAACGAATGTGGAGGCAGTTGGTCTGACCGGAACAAAAGCAGCAATCCATTATCCGTCGAGAGAGACAGGCGGGGAAGTGACGATGGAAGTCACGATTCCAATCGCCGGAGAACACAATGTATACAATGCGCTGGCAGCGGTGAGCGTGGCAAGAGAATTAGGGCTGACCTGTGACGAGATGAAGCGCGGGATTGAATCAGTGCAGACGATCGGCGGCAGAAGTAATCTGATCCACAAAAATGGCATTACGATCATCGACGACTGCTACAATGCAAATCCGGTTTCCATGAAAGCATCCATCGATGTATTGTCCAACGCACCGGGCAGAAAAATCGCGGTACTCGGAGATATGGGCGAGCTTGGCGCAGAGGAAAAACAGCTTCACTATATGGTTGGAGAACATTTTGCAGGAAAAGGAATTGACGCACTTTACTGTGTGGGAACACTCTCGCAGGAGATCGCTAAAGCAGTGCGTACATGCAGCAGCAAGACGGAAGTCCATCATTATGAGGACAAAGCAGACCTGATCAAAGACCTTGTCAAAGAGGTACAGAGCGGTGATACAGTGCTTGTGAAAGCGTCACATTTTATGGGATTCCCGGAGATTGTGAAGGAATTGACGAAGTAAAAATAGGAATGTCCGATGCGACACGCCAAAACCCCCAGTGCCGAAACACTGGGGGTTTTCAAAATAGATTATTTTATGTTCTAATATGGTCTGACAGATACCTAAATCATAGATTTATTTTTCTCTAACATCTCAGCAATCACATCCTGACAGTAAGCTCCGATTTTTTTCTTCTGTTCCTTATCCAGCTCGTTCGGATAAATTGGTTTTCCGTATTCTACAATTACATGTGCTTTTTTGACACGAGGCATATGAGCCTCCAACACATCTGCGGAGTTCGTGATCGCCATCGGGATAATCGGACAACCACTCTTTTCCGCAATCTTGAAACTTCCCTCTTTGAATGGGAGCATCAGATCGTCCGTTTTATTTCTTGTGCCTTCCGGGAAGATACACATGGAAATTCCATTCTTTACATTGTCGATTCCGGCAAGGATCGTTTTTAACGCTTCTTTTACATTCTCACGGTCGATAAACAGACAGTGCAGACGCCGCATCCAGGTGCGCAGCAACGGCACTTTTTCCATATCCTTTTTCGCAATGTAGCCGGTGAGACGCGGGCAGCGTGCATAGGTGATGATAATATCGAAATAGCTTCTGTGGTTTCCGATGTATAAGACCGCCTGATCTTTCGGGACATTTTCTTCACCGATGACGGTCACTTTCGTTCCACAGATAAATAAAATCACACGGAATGCCCACTGCACCATGCGAAGACTGCTGATATCGGCGGCATGGCGGTTGCATTTACGGATAATCCATTCTACAAAGAGAACTGGAATACCAAGAATCAGGTAAAGAACAGCAAATAAAAGTGCAAGAATTGCTCGTATCATAGAGATAGAATTCCTTTCTGGATATAAATTTCAAAAACAAAATACTGATTTCTTTCCCTATTATAGCGGTAAAACTTAAGAATTACAACATGATAATCCGGATTTTGGAATAGAATGAAAAGAATAAAAACAGGGAGAAGAAAGTGAAACGGAAAACAATAGAAGCAAGGAAAGCTGTCCGGAGTGTCACCGGTCTGCTTGCGGTAGCATGGATTGGACTGGCAGTAGCAGGCTGCGGTATCGAAGATACCAATGGCAGTAAAATAGAAGACGTGGAATTTACCGTGTTAGAAGAGGAAGCAGTGCCGGAAGAATTGAAGCAGGAAATTGAAGAACGAAAGGAAATGGATTTCAAGCTGACTTATGAAGATAACGGAAAACTCTATATTGCAAGGGGTTATGGAGAGAAGGAAACGGGAGGCTACAGCATTTCCGTAAAAGATGTTTATCTGACTCAGAATGCCCTCTGTTTTGTTACAACGCTGATTGGCCCGGGGGAGAATGAGACGGTGGCAAAGGCACCAAGTTTCCCATATATTGTGGTTGAGGTGACAAAATGTGACAAGAACGTGTTGTTTGAGTGAAAAAATGGTACTTTTTTCCCTTTGACAGCATTTTAACACGGTGATATACTAAAGAGCGTGGATAAAAAAGGAGGAACTGGTATATGCAGAGAGCAGATATTAACAGAGTCCGGGCATCCGTGCATCAGCAGTGCGGTAGCAGTGTAATGATTCAACTGGACAGAGGTCGTAATAAAGTAGATGTACAGCGTGGTGTAATACAGAATGCTTATCCGAGTGTATTCACGATTCTTGTAGACGATGAAA
>OIWQ01002287.1_pt1 | contig 20129 bp, 17 predicted proteins | sample 1587571 | NCBI WGS metagenome assembly OIWQ01 (sample SAMEA3888910, study PRJEB22519) | human gut metagenome | biome: human gut; feature: human-associated habitat; material: faeces | place: Denmark | collected 2010 | reverse complement strand
CCGACGGCTGGGTGCCGGGCAAAACGCTCTTCGACATCGAGGAGGCCGCCGAGCGTGCTACAATCATCGAATACCTTCTGTCGGACGCCGCACAGATTGAAGTGTGGCCACGCCTGAAGAAACACCTCACAGCAGGCAAGGCCCTTTATTTCTCGCATGGCTTCGCCATCACCTACAAAGAGCGCACCGGCATTGTGCCTCCCGCCGATGTCGACGTAATCATGGTTGCGCCCAAAGTCTCAGGCACATCGTTGCGCCGCCTCTTCGTGCAGGGACGAGGCATCAACTCGAGCTTCGCAGTGTTTCAGGATGCCACAGGACGCGCAAAAGAGCGTTGCCTTGCATTGGGCATCGGCATCGGCTCGGGATATATGTTTGAGACCGACTTCAAGCGCGAGGTCTACAGCGACCTCACCGGCGAGCGCGGCACGCTGATGGGCGCAATCCAAGGCATCTTCGCCGCCCAATACGACACGCTCCGCGCCCACGGGCACACCCCATCAGAGGCGTTCAACGAGTCGATTGAAGAGCTGACCCAGTCGCTCATGCCGCTCATCGCCGAGAACGGAATGGACTGGATGTATGCCAACTGCTCCACCACAGCGCAACGCGGCGCCCTTGACTGGTGGAAGAAATTCCGCGACGCTACCCGCCCTGTGTTCGAGAATCTGTACAACGAAGTGGAATCGGGCAACGAGGCACAACGCTCAATCGACTCCAACAGCAAGCCCGGCTACCGCGAAGGCTTGCAGAAAGAGCTGCAGGAACTGCACGACAGCGAGATGTGGCGCACAGGAGATGTTGTCCGCAAACTTCGCCCTGAAAACGATTAGTCAACCGCTTTGACCAACCGCAACAAAACGGGATGTCACGGCTCTTGCCATGGCATCCCGTTTCGTTTTTTTTGTGCTTTTTTGTTTTCGTGCCACAAAGATTGTATCTTTACACCCATAAAATTCTTTATACAATGAAATACTACTTTTATTCACTTATTGTTATTGCGCTGCTGCTCACTGCAAGCGTCAGCATCCACGCCTCAAAAAAATTAAAAGGAGAGGCATCATGCCGCACCACCAACACAGAGACAATTCTCCACGCCTGGTGCTGGTCGTTCAACACAATCCGCGAGAATATGAAGGACATTGCCGACGCAGGGTTCACTATGGTGCAGACATCGCCGGCCAACCACTGCTTTATCGGCGACGACGGCGGCAAGCAGATTATGGGCAACGGCAAATGGTACTACCACTATCAGCCGTTGGATTGGACCATCGGCAACTATCAGATGGGCACTCGCGATGAATTCATCGCAATGTGTGCCGAGGCAAAAAAATACGGAGTGCGCGTGATTGTCGACGTGCTGCCAAACCACACGGCGTTTGACACGTCGGCTGTGGCGCAGGGATTGCGTGATGCCGTCGGAGGCATCGACAACCTCTACCATGCCAACGGTCTTGTTGAAATAAAAGACTACAACGACCGTCTGCAATGCACCACCAGCGGAGTCGGAGGCCTACCAGACGTAAACACAGAAAATCCTGATTTCCAATACTACTATATGCAGTATGTAGCCGACCTTATCCGCTGCGGCGCAGGCGGTTTCCGCTACGACACGGCAAAACATATCGGATTGCCGTCAGACCCTCTCGACCCGAAGTCGAAGAAAAACGATTTCTGGCCAGTGGCTATGGGCATGAAGTCGGTGAAGGGCTTCCGTCTGGAGAACCGCGACCAACTGTTTATCTACGGCGAAGTGCTGCAGGACCGCAACGTAAAGGAAAAGGAATACGGCAAATATATGGGCTTGACCGCCAGCAACTACGGCCATGAAATCCGTCAGATTATCAGCAAACGCAAGGCGACAAGCGCGGAGGTGGCCGACTGGCAGCATTCTGTCAGCGCAACGAAACTCACCACTTGGGTAGAGTCGCACGACACATATTGCAACGCCAACGAGTCGGCAACGCTTACCGACACACAGATCAGACTTGGATGGGTGATTATCACCGCCCGACAGAACGGCACGCCCCTCTTCTTCTCTCGCCCTGACGGCAGCACCCGTGAAAACTTTTGGGGCAACAACCTTATCGGGCCTAAGGGCAACGATGAGTTCCGCAACCCGGAGGTTGTGGCTGTCAACAAATTCCGCAAAGAAATGAACGGCGAGAAGGAATATATCGGCACTGCCGCCGACGGCTCTGTCGTGGCCATAGGCCGCGGACACAAAGGCATGGCTATCGTCAACCTATCGCAGCAGGAAGTGGCGCTCAGCATTGCCACAAAGATGGCTGACGGCACCTACACCGACGCTGTCCATGGCACCGTGTTCACAGCAGCCGACGGCATCCTTACAGCCACACTCGCTCCGGAAACATCGTATGTGATTAAATAGTGTAACACAAATACGGTAAAAAGGCAAGGTTGCGGGTTTCGTCCCGCAACCTTGCCTTTTTACCGCCCATAGATGCTATGCTTGGACACGCGCTTGAGTAAAAATGCAGGCATTGAAGACTGCCTCCAAGCGCTTTTTTCTCCTCCAAACAGCCCAAAACGTTTTTATGGCAACGTTTCCGACTTTTCAAACACAACGTCGCGCCACCACACATATTTTTGCCGAACCGGAAAATTATATGTAATTTTACGGCTGAAAACAATCAACAATAGAGGAAATGAAAGGAATAGTTCTCGCAGGTGGTTCTGGCACACGCCTTTACCCAATTACAAAAGGTGTCAGCAAGCAATTGCTGCCGGTCTACGACAAACCGATGATTTATTACCCCATTTCGGTGCTGATGCTTGCCGGCATCCGCGACATCCTTATCATCTCCACCCCAACCGACCTACCGTCGTTCCGGCGTCTGCTCGGCGACGGCAGCGATTTCGGTGTCAGATTTGAATATGCGGAGCAGCCATCGCCCGACGGTCTGGCACAGGCTTTCATCATCGGCGAACAGTTTATCGGAAACGACTCAGTGTGCCTCGTGCTCGGCGACAATATTTTTCAAGGAAGCGGATTCCCGGCGGTGCTGCAAGAGGCTGTGCAAAACGTGGAACGCGACGGCAACGCCACGGTGTTCGGCTATTGGGTCGACGATCCGGAACGCTACGGCGTGGCAGAATTCGACGCCGACGGCCGTTGCCTCTCAATCGAGGAAAAACCGGAGCATCCGAAGTCGAACTATGCCATTGTGGGACTCTACTTCTACCCCAACGACGTGGTGCGCATAGCCAAAAACATAAAGCCTTCGGCTCGCGGCGAACTTGAAATAACATCTGTCAACCAAGCGTTTCTCGAAAGCGGGCTGCTGAAAGTGCAGACCCTTGAGCGCGGATTCGCATGGCTCGACACCGGCACCCACGACTCGCTTGCCGACGCCTCCATCTTCGTAGAAGTGATTGAAAAACGCCAGGGTCTGAAAATCGGATGTCTGGAGGGCATCGCGCTGCGCAAAGGCTGGATTACTGCAGAAAAGATGCGGCAGCTGGCACAACCGATGATCAAGAACCAATACGGGCAATATCTGCTGAAAGTAATCAAAGAATTAGGTTTAGAATAAAATTATATGGAAGTAATAAAGACTGCTATTGACGGCGTGGTGATTATAGAGCCCCGGATTTTTGCCGACGACCGCGGTTATTTTTTCGAATCATTCTCCGAACGCGACTTCAATGCGCAGGTGCGCACCGTGCACTTTGTGCAGGACAACGAGAGCCGCTCATGCTACGGCGTGCTGCGCGGACTGCATTTCCAGAAGCCGCCCTACGCACAGTCGAAACTGGTAAGAGTGGTGAAAGGCGCCGTGCTCGATGTGGCTGTCGACATACGCCGCGGCTCACCTACGTTCGGACAGCACGTTGCCGTCGAGCTTTCGGCTGAAAACCACCGGCAGTTCTTCATCCCACGCGGATTCGCCCACGGATTCAGCGTGCTCACCGACGATGTGGTTTTCCAATACAAATGCGACAATTTCTATGCGCCGCAAAGCGAGGGAGCGATTGCCTGGGACGACGCCGCTCTCGCCATCGACTGGCGCATACCTGCCGACAAGGTCATCCTGTCGGAAAAAGACAAGTGCCACCCGCTGCTGAAAGATGCAGAATGGCTTTTTGACTACAACGATAATCTCTACGAATAATGAATATACTCGTGACTGGCGCCAACGGACAGCTTGGCAACGAAATGCGCCGCGTCGCAGCTGAAAGAAGCGACAACTACACATTTACCGACGTGGCAGAACTTGACATCACCGACATTGACGCCGTCTGTGCCAAAGTGAAGGAAACGAAAGCCGACGTAATCGTGAACTGTGCCGCCTACACCAACGTAGACAAGGCTGAGGACGATGTCGCACGCGCCGACCTCATCAACAATCAGGCGGCTGGAAATCTTGCCTACGCCGCCAAAGAGGCTGGAGCAACGCTTATTCACGTGTCGACCGACTATGTGTTTGACGGATCGTCGTCAATACCATATATCGAGACCGACGACACCTGCCCTACCGGCGTCTACGGCAAGACAAAGCTTGCCGGAGAGATGGCTGTCATTGCCACTGGATGCCGCTCGATAATCATCCGCACGGCTTGGCTGTACTCCCGCTGGGGCAACAATTTCGTGAAAACAATGCGCCGCCTGACGGCTGAACGCGACTCGATAAACGTAGTGTTTGACCAGGTTGGCTCACCGACGTTTGCCGGCGACCTCGCCGATGCCATCAGCCACATCATCGAAAACCGGCTGACCGACAGAACGGGAGTCTACCACTTCACCGACGAGGGTGTCTGCTCATGGTATGACCTCACTGTTGCCATCGCAGAGGCGTCGGGCAACAGCTGCGAAATCCATCCAATCCACTCCTACGAGTACCCAAGCAAGGTGGAACGTCCGCACTATTCCGTGCTCGACAAATCGAAATTCCGCAACACATTCGGCTTTGCCATTCCTCATTGGCACGCATCTCTGAAAAAATGCATAACACAACTGGAATCTGACAAATGAGCAATTATAAACGCAACATAATCGTGACCGGTGGAGCCGGATTTATCGGATCGCACGTGGTACGACTGATGGTAAACAAATATCCCGACTACCGCATCATCAATCTCGACAAACTGACGTATGCCGGAAACCTCGCCAACCTGCACGACGTGGAGGACAAGCCAAACTATGTCTTTGTCCATGCCGACATCTGCGACTTCGAGACTATCCAGAAGATTTTAGCCGACTACAACGTAGACGGCATTATCCATCTTGCCGCCGAGAGCCACGTTGACCGGTCAATCAAGGACCCGTTCACGTTTGCCAGAACCAACGTGATGGGAACTCTGTCGCTGCTGCAGGCCGCCAAAGAGTATTGGGAAAGCCTTCCCGAAGGCTACGAAGGCAAACGCTTCTACCACATCTCGACCGATGAAGTCTATGGCGCACTGGAGATAACCGACTCCGAAGGCATCGAGTCGCCGTTTACCACCAAAGCGTCGTCGGAGCATCACCATGCCTACGGAAAGGACTTTTTCCTTGAGACAACGAACTACAATCCGCACTCGCCTTATTCGGCATCGAAGGCGTCGAGCGACCATTTTGTGCGCGCGTTTCACGACACCTACGGGATGCCTACAATCGTGACCAACTGCTCCAACAACTATGGTCCATACCAATTTCCCGAGAAGCTGATTCCGCTGTTTATCAACAACATCCGCCACCGCCGACAGCTGCCTGTATACGGAAAAGGCGAAAACGTGCGCGACTGGCTGTATGTCGAAGACCACGCCCGTGCCATCGATCTTATTTTCCATCAAGGGAAAGTGGCTGACACATACAACATCGGCGGTTTCAACGAGTGGAAAAACATCGACATCGTGCGGGTGCTGATCAAGACCGTCGACCGGCTGCTCGGCAACCCCGAAGGCGCGTCGCTCGACCTGATTACACACGTGACCGACCGCAAGGGGCATGATATGCGCTACGCAATCGACAGCCGCAAGCTGCAGCGTGAACTCGGTTGGGAACCGAGTCTGCAGTTCGAGGAGGGCATCGAGCGCACTGTGCGCTGGTATCTCGACAATCAGGAGTGGATGGACAACGTCACCTCCGGCGCATATCAGCACTACTACGACGATATGTATAAAAACCGGTAACAGCAACCGTAAGACAACGACAAGAAATCTAAATCTTTTATATTGCTGCCCGGTAAATTTCCTCTGGCAGCAATATAAAGGTAACCATCCGAAACAAGCCGTCTTATGTATGGAAAAAGAGGGTATATGTCAAAATAGGCGCATCATCTTATGTAAATGCTTATTGTAATACTGTGCGAATAACGCCAGCTATTTCATTTAGGCCATTTACTATATCATCAAAAGGTGTTCTATAATACCAGATAAGATATTTGTAGTGCTTATAATCTTCAGAATCTTTGATCTGATTATCATATAACTCCCAAAGCTCCTTATCCGCTTCTTTATCTTTCCAGTTTAAAGACACATCTCCTTTCTTATTTAATGGAAATCCTTGCTCTTTTAAATGCTTTTGATATGAATCAATGCTTGTTTTATCTTCAGAAACCGAACGATGGCTCAATTCGTTTCGAACTTTTCTCAGATTTTCGCACATTTCACACAAGTTCCAATTAATTTTATGTTCCTTATTAAATGCCCACAATTTAACATTATAAGATATAGAGCCTATTGATTTAGCATCGTCAAGACCTTTTGCTTTTGGATTATAATATTTTATTTGTTCCTTTATAGAATTTAAGTCAGATTTATTAGCAATGTCATAATAATAATTCAAAAGCATTTCTATCTGAAAATGAGCATATCTACAGAACTCAGCAAAGTCTATTTCATGATATCTTGTTCCATACCGGAATCGCATCATTTCACGATTGTCAGAAATGAGTTGTGCTTTTACATCTGGGAGTTTAATAAAAGAATAATCAACATTTGATGTCTTCGTATCAACATAAAAATCAAGTCCTAAATACTTTTCGATTCGCGCAATCCGTTCTTCATCATATACGGATTTTGCGGAGGAGGTTATATCTAACCTCTTCCGCAATTCTGCGTCAAACTCTGGATTTTGTTTGCTCAGTCGTACTATTTTATCTATTGTTGATTTCAGTTTTTCGTCCATAAGCACTAATTTAATAGTTTATCCAAATCATCATTCAATTCATCGATGTCAACGGGTTTAGCTGGCGGAACAGTTACCTTATCTGAACGATGAACGAGCCAGAAGAGTTTCCCTTTTGCATCTCGACAATTGGATATTGACAACAATTCCTTTCGGTCTTCGTCTTCTTTTTTCAATGACTTGTTTACTGATGCCTTTTGCATTATTCCACCTAATTTAAAGGATGCATAGCGATGAGGAATGAAATTCTCAGAAATACTCTTTTGTGTATCTTCTGTTGCCTCTTGGTTTTTCTGTACGATGAAGAATTCTTTGGGCTTCGTTGTCATTATAGCAATTGTCGTGTTATTCTTCCTCTCAAACTCCAACACTGGCAATGTTTCAACATATGTAATTCCTTGTTGAGTTGTTTTTGTGTCATCATGGAGCGAGTTGCACAATTCGTCAAATTGGCTTCTCAGTCTCTTGCAAACGCTGTCGTCTTCACCCTTCACCATTTTAAGATACATAAGTTTGCCGTCCAACACGTTCACCATGTCAGGATTACCCTTCTTCACATGTCCTTTGGCTTCTTTATATTTAGGGAAGAATTTATTGAATGCGGTGTCATAGCCATATTTACGCCATATGTAGAGAATGTTGCGAATGTCACGAACATACTTTTGTAACACATTGAGTTTGTCACTAACTATGATGCCAGTAACTTCCTGTCGTGAGCCCAATTTTTGCAATCTTGTTTTGGCTTCGTTCATTGTGAAACCTTGGCCTTCCACTATTCGTTTCAGTTCTTTTCTGAATTCTCCCGAAGTATTATAAACATTGTGCATTGAGCTAAATGTGATGTCATCGGCATATCTGGAATACACAACGCCAAATCGTTTTGCCAATCCTGCCAATCTGCGGTCAAGGTTGTCACAAATCATGTTTGTTATGATAGGTGATGTTGGCGCGCCTTGGGGTAAAACATACCTAATGCTGCCATCTTCAGCTTTCTCTTTCATGGAGCACAGACCTGCAAGAATATTGGCTATAGGTTGTTTGAAAAACAGTGGCTTCAGTTGTAACCTCTTCCATACTCTCGCTTGATGGATGCTTGGAAAGAAATCCTTCAAGTCGATGTTGAGAATATAGTTGTGTCCTTTGTGCATATTGGCATTGGTCACAACGGAACGTCCTTCGGTAAATCCCATTGCATAATCAGAAGGAGTGTATACAGCCTTGAATATCTCATTGACATATCGTAATATCAACATGAAACTTTGATTTCTCGGTGCTGTTATCAACCTAAAATCTCCTGATTTCTTTTTTATCTTGAATTGCTTATATCGATGAAAAGAATTGTTGGGGTTGCAATAATAATTCAGATGTTTTATCGTGAATGGATAGAACTTATCGGACATACCACATTCTGTCATCTCATCCTGCTTTATTTGGTTGAGAAGACGAAGGAGATCCTCTTTCGTCTCCAATTGTTGTGTGGCTTTTGCTATACTATTCTTATCCATACTTTTTTATATTTAAGAGGGAGACATCGGAAACGACAGACGTTCATTTCTTTATATAAGAAAAAATATAAAAATAAAAACAACATAACACAATAGAAAACATACTACGTATGTATGCAGTCTACGTTAACGTGATAACATTGTTATCTCAACACCCGTGAAGGCGGTGAGACATCATGCGAATGTGCCTCCAAAGAGACATGGCTTTCGCCCGCAAGACGAGTTCAAATTTATATCTGTCGTCCCGAATGTCAAAGACCTCTTTTTATTTTCTGATGCAAAGTTACTACATTGTTGCGAACTCTTTGGTCGTAGCTATGTACAATTTGCATTTTTACTGATAAAATAATATTAGTATTAGTTTTTTATGGGTCACTAATTTACTAATGATGGCAAATCGTCAATTTGGACTGACTATACATTTAAAGTAGATTCAAAAGCCTGTGTGACAATTTTCATACAAATTGCTATCACCAATCTTCAGGAACATATTCTCCGTCTAAGATGGCATCTTCAAGCCTGTCATAGTCAAAGTTCCCTTCATAATCGTAACAATCATTAATGTTGAAACAATTGTTGTCATAATCGTTCTCATCAAAATACGAAGACCATTTTTTAGTATTTGCAGGCATAGGTATAGAAGAATTTAAACTATGAAAATAGATTTCATATTCAACTCCATCTCTAACAACTTTTGTGGACAGACGATTCTTAGCATAGAATTTCCATATTTCATCATATTCAGTTGGCAATACCTCCTTGCCTGTTTCATCGATGATGCCCCATTTTGCATATTTTTCTGGATGTTTCATGCGATACTCGGCCTCTTTTTCTTCAATGATTTTTCTATCCGTAATTTCATTCCAATCATCGTCAAATATGGCTGTAATATTTTTTGTATAGCCAGTGAGTCCATGAGTGCGAACACGAGAAAGTCCATGATCAAACCCTTCAATCCATTCATATTTCCCAAATGGTACAATAAATCCCGCATTGCATTTTATACCGAATCTACTTTTTGTTAACTCAATTATTGTTAAGTTCCCATATTCTTTTTCTGAGCGAACATCTCCTGAAGCCTTTGCTTCGAGATATTCCATTTCGCTTTGTTTCAACAATTCTTTTTCCGTCAATGCATTAGCTGCTTGTTCGACTGTTGCATTGCACTCTTCTTCCTTTTGGGTAAGAATGTCTGCAAACTCGTGAAGTTTTTCCATATCCATTTTGTTTTCTTTTAAGTTCCACTTTATGAGTTATTTACTCTGTTCGTTTTATTTGACAGTGCAAAGTTAATATCAAGTAGCGAACTCTATGTTCGTGTTTTTTCAAACTGTCTTTTGCAAACTATTTACCTAATTAATGATTATTCTTGCATATACCTTGGCCAAAGCACTACAAGTTATTCATCAGTATTAGCATCATAGTTATTAGAGTGACAGCCCTTTTCTTGGATTTTATCCTCGTCAAATAGTTCAGAAAGAATGACATTATGGGCAACATTACCTTTTACAACCTTGGTTGTAACACGTTTCTTACCATAAAAAGTCCATATGCAATCATACTCTAAAGGGAGTATTTCCTTGCCATTTTCATCAATCAATCCCCACTTATTGCCATTTTCATTTTGTCCATTTGTCACATTTCCAATTCTAACCCTAGCAAGGCCTTTGTCAAATCCATCAATCCAACTGTATTTACCAAAGGGAACGACTTCTGTTCCATCTGTGTTTAAAACAGCATATTCAAAATGATTATTTTGGACAGTATATAGTTTCTTGTTTCCAATAGCTGGTAGCAAACTATAAAATGATGGTTCGAAGATAGTTTCGCCTTTATAATTAATAAGTCCATACATCGGACGCTTATACGTAGCAACCCTTCCTCCACTGCGAGAAAATCCAGATAGGTAATCAACGGCAACTCTTATATTGTCACTTTCGTCATAACAATCACCATAGTACATGGTGAATTGCGGCTTTACGACAATGGCACCTTCTTTGTCTACAAAGCCAATTTTGTCGCCACTTGTAAAAGGAATAAGAAGCCTGTTGTCATCTTGCATATTATATGAAGATGCTGGCACCAAAAATTTAGTATACTGATCAACTGATAAAATTTCTTCCTTTTCCATATTATGTCATTTTACGTTTTGTGATGCAAAGTTAAATATGTAATACGAATTCTAAATTCATATTTCCAGAGATTTATAATTTTCAAACATTTCCGTTATTCTGTTTTCTATCTTCTTCCGTATTATGGCTGGTGTAAGGACTATAAGTTCCTTGCCAAAGCTTGTAAGTTCACGAATAAGTTCATAATTCTTCTTGCAATCTATGCTGAAGAATCTTCCATTAGAAAGTGTCGGATATATTCTCCTTAGTTTCTCTTCTTCACTTCCGCTTATGTTTTTTTGAGAATCGTGAATAGGTTTTGTTGCAACATAATCTTTTGAGATATCACTAACCCAGAAAACTATATTGTACACAGGACTTTCCTCGTTTATCGTTACACCTATTGTATCGTCAAAGATTTCGCTTATTTCACCATCATAATCTATAAATTTATGAGAAGGTAACGGAACCACATTGTCGATTCTATCAAGACTGAAACAAAGTAGCTTCCTATCTGATTCGGCTGCTGCAAACAGAAACCAACGTCGATTATATTCCTTCAAAATATACGGATGTATATTGACAGTTAACTCTGTGTGCGGTGAAGAAAACTTATGATAATGTAATTCAAGAACCTGTCGGTTTGAAATGGCTGTAAAAAGTACACCAAGCAAATTAGAATTCTCCAAAGGATTCTTTGTTAAAGATATTATTTTTCTTTCATTCTTTCTTACACCTAAACCAAGCCTTAACCCTTCCAATGCATCCAAATTGGGAAGTCCTTCAAACTGTCCAAGCAATGAAAGAGCTTCTTTCAACAGATACTCATCGTCATCACTCAATTCTTTTTTGAAAATTGAAAATGATGGCATTGTATATCTGAGACATCGCTTGCTATACGATTTCTGCTTTTCACGATTATATCCAAGGACGGTGTAACGTTCAATATCCACCAAGAAAGGTCCCTCATATTCTAAATAGTAAATATCTTTCTCGATAGTACGACGTCCAACGCCATTTGTATCAGGATACAATTCAGCAAGACGCTTGTTGACTTCTTCTGTTAAATCATCAAGCGAATAGTCATGATACCGACAACTAAGCAGTTCATCAAGTATCTTATATCGAGTCATTGCGTTTTTATTGGCTGGCATTACTTTTCTATTTTAATGATGCAAAGATACACACATAAAACGAACTCTATGTTCGTTTTATTACATTAAAGTATAACATTTTCTAACTATTTTTCAACTGTATATTATCATATGCCAAGAATATCTTCAGGAACATAGACATGGTCAAGAGGCAGCCTTGCAAACAACCTAGAACTGGCGAAATTAATAGAGTTAAATTTATGATGCATTGCAAGTTCCTTGCAAGCATCAACAATCTTCTCTACAAAATTCTCATCATCTTGAAGGCTAAACCATAAAGCGGATGCAATAGTTTTAGATTATTGCTGTTTGGCAAAACGCCAATGAGCATAAATGTCATGTCCGAAGCACTGTGGAATCGGGCATCAGGCTTTTAATCTGAAAGAGTTGGTTTTGGCGGTGCTTCTGCATCTCTTTTGCGATGATGTAATTCCATGTATTTTCCGGATTTTCCCTAAATGCGACAAGAAATCAACTTGATAACGACAAAAGGCTGCGGCACATCGGATTGTGCCGCAGCCTTTTGCTATATATGCAAACGCACCTTATCGTATCACGCACTTGCCAACAGCCCTTACCGATGGCGACTGCAGAACTACGAAATAAATTCCTGTGCCTGCACTCTTAGCATCGATGTCAAGAGTGTTGGTTCCCGCCTGCAACACCACGTCGTGGGCGGCGATCATCTGTCCCGTAGCCGAGAACATCGACAACCGCGCCTTCTCGCTGCATTGCGAGTCGTAGCGCACCTCAACAGTTTCGCCACGCAAGGCAATACCAAGAGCGGAAGGCTTGTCGGCAACCACCGTTTCCACGCCGCTTTCAGCCGAATAGTGCGTAGCCATGTTGCGAAGAGCAATAGTGCGCGTCTCGCCACGTTTTTTGGTGTCGAGAGTGAACCGCATTGTGGTTAGTTTCAACGGATAGCGATAGTATTCCATCGGCTCGTCGGCAAAGGCCGTGTTCAAATCCGCCAAATCCACATTGCGCATCTCCTGCTTGCCCAATGCATCGACATAGAAGAAATGCACTTTCTTGACAACGCCATCCTTGTCGTCAAGATCGAACGACAACGACTCCGGCAATCCGAACAGCGTCTTGTTGAAAGTCAAGTCGATTGTTGCAAGGCGACCGTTGGTGATGTCAAACGACCACGCCGCGCCCGAATTCCAACCTTCAGGAAGAGCAGCCGTTGATACCGAGAGATTCGACACTCCCGACAATGCGCGTTCAAAATCGCTGTCGTTGGTGAAATCAGTCACCAACACAGGCTTGTCGCTGTTCTCCACCGTCACGTCGACACTCACCGCAACATCGCCAAACCGTCCGGTCACAACCGTAGTGCCGTTCTGTCCGGCATAAATCATCCCGTCCTCAACACGGCACACGTCGGGATTCTCCACCTCCCAGCTGAAAGCTATCGGACTGAGTGCGAAATCAGCAGTAGCGGTTTTGCCAATAAGTTCTATCAGCGGCGTGTGGTTTTTATCGACAATCACACTCTCATATTTAGGCACCACATTGTCAACCGCAATTGTTGTTACAGGAATCTCCGCGCGCAAGCCGTCTTTCTCGGCAATGATTTTGCCCGACATTCCCTCTGCCCCTGAATGAAAATACCCTTCGGCGTCGACAGTTCCAAGAGCGGCAGGCTCACAAGAGAAGCTGCACCCCTTCAAATCCTTGTCGAGCACCTCGTCATATTCATTGAACGCCATCATGCGCAATGGAGCAATGGCAATCACCGACGTGTTTATCGCCGACTTGCTGAACGCTATGCGAGCAACTTTGTTAGACTCCGGGGCAAGCGACACGGCAAGCATCGCGTCTTCAACAGGACGCACAGAGCCGCGGCCAGGGAGATTGAGCATCTCGCCGTCGACAGCAATGGCTGCGCTGCCTCCGCTGTCAAAGTTCACTATATCCCAAGCTCCGCGATTCACCATCCAGCTGCAAAGTTCAATACAGTCAATCGCAGAGCTCTGAACCGACATCTCATTAATCAACATATACAGTTTGGTCTTGTCTTTTGAGATTCCGGCAAGCACGTGCGCCGACTTCTCATATTCGCGGCCATTCTCAAAATTGTTATACTCGCCGTCGTGGAACACACCGTCGTGTACAAGGCTCGGATAGCCGTGAAATGCGTTCAGAATGTCCTTCGGCGCTGTACCCCACTTCGTCCCAGCTACAGTCTGCTCCACTCTGACCACATCGCCAACCGACAAAGGATGCTGATTGTAGGCATCGATGGCATCGCCTCGCAGATAAAGCACATACTCGGTCTTCGTCGACTGGATAGGCTCGTCCGACACCGCCTCTACACGGCACGGAGTAGGATCGCCGTTGACAATCCATTCGCCTTGAGGTTTCAGCTTAATATATTTGCCGGCATCTTTTAGAGTGATGCTGTTCATGCGGTTAAGCAGGATGCAGTTGCCTGTGAAACCATTAGTGGCATCCGAATTGTAGCACGAGATGTCGAGCGACAGTCCGTTGTCGGCAACCACACGCGTCGTAAAACCGGTATGGGCAAATATTTCCGCTTTCTTATCCTTTGTAATTGCGAGCAGAGAGCGTGCGAAATCACGACGCCACGCAAACTCGCCGTTGCTGATGTTAATGCCAATGCAGACACCCATGTCATAACTGAAGAAATCGTGGTTCCAAGCCACCTTGACGTTGTGTCCCGGACGCGAATTCTGCTTATAGAACGTAGGCAGGTCCCAACGCTGCACATCAGGCACAGCATCGCGGCTCTGCGCCTGCTCAATCTTGTTGTAGGGATTTGTAAGGTCTATCTCTGTGAACCACAGAATGACAGGTTTGTCTGGATAGATATACTTGGTATACTTTATTCCCGGTCCAACGGTGTAAGACTCCACCTCTTCCACAGGACCCCACTCCGGCTCCTTGATTACATCGGCAGCCGCCGCTTTCATCACAATCGGCGACATCAGGCTTGCCACAAGCAGTGCCCCGAACATTTTTAATTTCATAGTTTTATGTTATCTTTTATGATTTGTGCATCAAAGGTAGCAACAATTATCCCTTCTACAAAGGATTTCCTCAAATAGTTTGCCCCTCCGCGCAATAATGGGACCAATGTGAAAAATATGTTGTTAAAACGGAGGAATATGTCGAACTTTGCGCCATTAAACAATGATTTCAACCTGGCTCTGCATACCAACAAAAAAAGGCCGCTTTTTAGCGACCTTTTAGGGTGAAGAAAGGGATTCGAACCCTCGACCCTCGGAACCACAATCCGATGCTCTAACCAGCTGAGCTATCCTCACCATTTCTGATTACGGATGCAAAGGTAGGCAATTTTGGCGGAACCTGCAAACTTTCAGAGAGATTTTTTCAATAAAAATTTTATTTTTCAACCGCGTCCGAATCTACAAGAAACGGTATCAACAAGTTAGGCGACCAGTTCCACGAATCCTCCGGCACGCCGTTGTTGTAGCGGTTGAATATTTTCCGCGCAGACGAACAGAAAGCATCAAAAAAGCTTCGTTGGTCGGCACGCACAAGCCATTCCCTGTCGGCAGGCACAAGCGAATAGTTTGGGACAGACTTGTCGGGGTCCTGCACAAAAACGAGTTTATAGCCCGCACTTTTCACCACAGGCTTACCGTTCTGCCATCCCACTTTCACGCGCACCATCGCACCGCCACGCGTGTCGGGCTTGCGCATACCTGAGTTTCCCATTGAATACACCACCAGCACCTGCCTTCCGTCTTTGGCACGACGCATCTGCATGGGCTGTATCACGTGAGGGTGTCCTCCGATAACCAGGTCCACCCCTTCGTCGACAAGCCAGTCGGCAAGCAGTTCCTGCTCTTTGTTCTGCACAAGTTGATATTCCACGCCCCAGTGCATGCACGCCACCACCAAATCGGCACCTTTTCTGCGCGCAGCCTGGATATCCGTATGGATTTTGGCACGGTCGATATAGTCGACCACCACATCACCCTGCACCGTAATGCCGTTTGTGCCATATGTGTAGTTGAGGAAGGCAATCTTAATGCCCTTCACATCGGCTACAAACGGATAGTTCTTTGTCCTTTCAGCAGCGTTGCGGTATGTGCCGATGTGAGGCACCCCGAGCATGTCGAGTTGGTCAAGCGTGCGGCGCAACCCGGCATCGCGACGGTCAAGGCAATGATTGTTGGCATGCAGAAACAGGTCGAATCCAGCGTCCTTGAGCGCAACGGCATATTCCTCCGGCGCGCTGAAGCACGGATAGCCCTTATAAGGTTTTCCTCCAAGCGTGCATTCAAGATTTACCACAGCATAGTCGGCAGCGCTGACATAGTCTGCCACATGGCGGAAATATGCCGAATAGTCAAATGAGCCGTCGCTACGTCGCGCCGCCTCGATTTGACGGTCGTGCTGCATGGCGTCGCCAGCAAACACCAACGTTGCATCGCCGCCTTGCAGCAACGACAGCACAGAACACAGGATGCCTAACAGAAACATTTTTTTACTTATAGATTTCGTGACGAGCGGCAAGCAGCGTGTTCTTCATCAACGACACAATTGTCATCGGACCCACACCACCCGGCACAGGAGTGATAAACGAGCATTTCGGAGCCACATTCTCAAAGTCGACATCGCCTTTCAGGCGGAAACCGCTTTTGGTTTCTGTCGAAGGCACACGCGTAGTGCCCACATCGATAACCGTAACGCCGTCTTTCACCATATCGGCAGTCAAGAACCCAGGCTGACCGAGAGCAGCGATGATGATGTCGGCGTTGAGCGTAAACGACTTTATGTCGTGCGTACGGCTGTGGCACACTGTCACAGTAGCATCGCCCGGCACCGCTTTCTGCATCATCAGCGAAGCCACCGGCTTGCCCACAATGTTGCTGCGACCAAGCACCACGCAGTTTGCACCCTTCGTCGGCACATTATAGCGACGCAGCAGTTCGAGGATGCCTTGCGGAGTGGCAGACAAGAAACACGGCAGTCCAATCGACAGCCGTCCCACATTTATCGGATGAAATCCGTCCACGTCCTTGCGATAGTCGATGGCTTCAATGATTTTCTGCTCGTCGATGTGTTTCGGCAACGGCAATTGCACAATGAATCCGTCCACATTGTCGTCGGCGTTAAGACGTGCGATAGCCTCAAGCAGTTCCGCCTCGGTCACATCAGCCTCATAGCGAATGAGCGTAGATTCAAATCCACATTGCTCACAGGCTTTCACCTTGTGAGCCACATAGGTCTCGCTTCCACCGTCGTGACCCACAAGAATCGCAGCAAGATGCGGACGTTTCTTTCCAGCCGCAACCATTTCAGCCACTTCCGACGCAATCTCCTGCTTCACAGCGTCGGCAATTTTTTTTCCATCGATTAGTTCCATTATTGTCTATTATTTACGTTGTCTTTGTTTCCAAATCAATATTTCCGCTTTGGGTTACGCGGAAACCAACCCTTCTCCACTCGCTTGCGCTGCTCAAAAATCTCACCGATGCCCCAGAACGACGAAAACCCTGTCACTCCAAGAATCACCGACCAGAACAAGTCGTCGACCCACCACGCAAGGAATCCGCACACAATTCCGACAGCAAGAAACGCCCACCAAATACGCACACCGAAATAATACTCCCCTTTGATTACCAAAGGATGAAACAACCCAATCACAAGAAACGTGCATAAGCCGATGACGATGCCGGCGAGGTGGTAATTCTGCAAAAATTCTATCATATTGCTGTAAGATATGGATTTATGTATACTTTATAAAGAATCTGCGCAAGCAGATAAAGGATTACGATGTTGTAGAGGTAGCGGTTGTTGAAGCGGATGGTGCGCTGGTTGCGCGTCAGCGTGTACAGGCTCACCACAATCGCCGACAGCAGCAGCACGACACCCGTCGACCAGACACCGCCCTCCGGACGAAACGCATAGCCGAGAATACAGATGTCCACACCGCTGACAGCCGCCACATACGCCACGGCAAGAGCCGTGATTATCAACGAGAAAATAAAGCCCGAAATGCGCCATGTGACAGAGTGGTTGTGTGTCTGCGACAAAAGGAAATGCGCCACCAGCGGCACGTTGAAGTAAATAGCCGTCAGCAGCATGATTATCGACAAGCCATTGAGCGCGGTGATGAGCGGCAGCGTGAGGATGAACACAATCACGCCAAACTGCTTCAGCAAACTCATGGCAAGAAACCGGTCTCTCAACCATCGCGGATTGACAGCCATCCATCCCAACGCCACAATAAGCGGCACAGACCAGGGGAAGATGGAAAACACCAATTGCAGCGCGAGCATATTCAACCGTGAATATCCGGCTATCGGCTCGGCAAGGCTGCCGATTCCGAGTATCAGGCGCGCGGTCTCACGGCTGTTTGCAAGAAACGCCACAAGCAGATAAGCCAATGCCGCCGACACAACAAGCAGCACCAGCAATCTGACATAGTCGGACACACGCTTCTTTTCCTGTATTGAAATGAAAATCATTCCCGTAACAGCCATTGCCAACGGAGAGAGAATGCCGAAAAACAACGATGCGCAGGCAGCCGACACAACCAGCAGCAAAGCCTTGGTGCGCGACCGCCGTTTTATCCAATGATAAAGCGACGCAAGAGCGGCTATCAGGAACAGCGATGTCAACGTCAGCGGGCTGGCATGGTAGGCCAACGCACTGACAGAATAAGACGATATAAAAATCAAAGAGGCAAGAAAAGCGTAGTCTTTACGCTCATGCTCGCCTCGAAAATAGAAGATTCCACACGACAGCAGCCATATCACCGTGGCGGCAGGGATGCGCACCGCAAGAGTGGCCGGATAGCCGAACACGTTGATGCTGACCGACACCAGATAGGCATAGAAACTCGTTGCGAAATTGCCAGCGTTATGAGGCGTGAGCAGCGACCCAAAGCCACTGTCGGACAAGCCGCGCGCAATGCCGAGTATCTCTTCCTCATCGCCGCACAGCCCCACAGCCCCAAGCGGCAAATAGACCACCAGCGCCGACAATGCCATAAGCAGCACGAGCAACGAATATTCCGGATTAACCTTCTTCATCGGCTATTTTTTGAATGTCACAAAACGGTTGTATACGTAGTTGGCAAGCGTATACACCACCATGCTCAGACACATTATCACGTTTTCTCCCGTATTCTTCATAGGCAGCCACGAAATGGTCAAATCATGCAACGATGTGGACAACAACCATTGGCTCACGCCCATCTGCAGAGCAAAGCAAATGATAAATCCGAGAGCGAACAGTCCCGCCTCGCGCCAAACGTTGCCGCCTGTACGGAACACCCAAGTGCGATTCCACACGAAACTGTTTATCAATCCCAGGATATAGCCCAATGTGTTTGCCACAGCGTAGTCAAGCCCCATCAGAGTATTGATTACGTAGAACACCACCAACGTAATCAGCGTGTTGCTCACACCAATCACGCCGTATTTCAAAAGTTGCACGAATGTTTTTTTCGCTTCGTTGCCCATATCTTTTTTATTTGTTTTCAATTACAGGGATTCGCCAATTGTATCTGACCGCAAGCAGGCGTATCGCCACAACAGTGACGGCACATGCCACCTGCTGCATCTCCGGCTTGCATCCGCACAGCATCGCGCCCCAATACACCAGACCGCCGACAATGCATGCCGTGCCATAGACATCCTTGCGGAATATCAGCGGCACTTCGTTTATCAGGATGTCGCGCAGCACTCCTCCGAAAGCGCCGGTCAGTGTGCCCATGATTATCGCAGTCCACACCGGATAGCCAAACATCAGCGTTTTCTGCATACCGATAACCACAAACAACGCCAAGCCGATGGTGTCGAAGATGAAAAACGTGCTGTTGAGCCTCACCCATTGCCTTCTGAACACAATGACAAACAGCAGCGAAAGCCCCGTCACACCCATATACCATCCGTTCTGCATCCAGAACGGCGTGGTGCCAAGCAGCACGTCGCGAAGCGTTCCGCCTCCTATCGCGGTGACAAGTCCGACGACATAAGCTCCAAACCAGTCAAAATTTTTCGCGGCAGCCAGACGGATGCCGCTGATGGCAAAGGCTATTGTGCCGGCAATTTCTACAATAAGCAGGAATAGAGATGTTTGCATCTATCGCAACGGATTTGGTTTCACTGTTTTTTCGTAATATTTGCAGTACTCCGAGATGCCGCACTCCTGACATTTCGGACGGCGCGCCATGCAGACATAGCGGCCGTGAAGAATAAGCCAATGGTGCGCTATC
>OIWQ01002286.1_pt1 | contig 20134 bp, 18 predicted proteins | sample 1587571 | NCBI WGS metagenome assembly OIWQ01 (sample SAMEA3888910, study PRJEB22519) | human gut metagenome | biome: human gut; feature: human-associated habitat; material: faeces | place: Denmark | collected 2010 | reverse complement strand
AACTTGAGCGATATTTTTTTGATAGTGTATCTACTAGCATCGCGGATACGTTTACGCGAGCAATGATACGTGTGTGTTAGATTGATGATAGGTGCAACCCGTTTAACGTAACCTATCACTGCCGCTAATATGCTTGTATACAATGTGTTATGACGGTGTGGATACCGAAATAGTGATAGAATGAGTGGTTGAAAAATAAAAACAAAGACAATGGAGAGACAAGAGACCTCCCAACAAAGCCTTACTGACCGGCCAACAAAGGCTTAATTGGTCGGTCATTAAGGCTTAATTGGTCGGTCATTAAGCCTTAGTTAGCCTGTCATTAAGCCTTAATTGGTCGGTCATTAAGCCTTAGTTGCAGCCTTTATACGATGTCGAGCTCAACCGGACAATGGTCGCTGCCGAATATCTCGTTGTGTATAGAGGCGCCGGTTACTTGGTCGAGCAATCGCTCTGACACGATGAAGTAGTCGATGCGCCAGCCTGCATTCTTCTCACGGGCCTTGAAGCGGTACGACCACCACGAGTAGGTGGGGTCATCCGGGTGCAGCGTGCGGAAGGTGTCGACAAAGCCGTTCTCAAGGAAGCGGGTCATCTTGGCACGCTCCTCGTCGGTAAATCCGGCATTCTTGCGGTTGGTCTTAGGGTTCTTGAGGTCAATCTCCTGATGCGCCACATTAAGGTCGCCGCACAGAATTACGGGTTTCTTCTTGTCCAAATCCTTGATGTATGCAAGGAAGTCGTCCTCCCATGTCATGCGGTAGTCGAGTCGGCGCAAGCCGTCCTGCGAGTTGGGCGTGTAGCACGTAACGAGATAGAAGTTCTCCATCTCGAGCGTAATGACACGTCCCTCGTGGTCGTGCTCGTCGATGCCGATGCCGTACGTCACCGACAAGGGTTGGTGGCGTGTGTATATAGCCGTGCCCGAGTAGCCCTTCTTGTCGGCATAATTCCAGAAGGACATATATCCGGGAAACTGCAGGTCGAGCTGTCCAGCCTGCATCTTTGTCTCTTGCAGACAAAAAAAGTCTGCGTCAAGCGCGCAGAAGGAATCCTCAAATCCCTTCTGCACACATGCACGCAGACCGTTTACGTTCCATGAAATAAATTTCATATAGTGTGTCTTATTGTTTGTCCAAGCCGCATGTTATAATGAGCGGACGTAGATATTTCTGTGAGAATGATGGATAGTAGCTCTGTGGCGCCTTGTCAATAGAGAATGAGGCGAATACCATCTGGAACTTCATACTGTTGTTCATTGCACTTTGTGTCCACTCGCCAACATAGCTGTTCATAGAGAACACGAAGTAAACGTCGTGCTGCTTCTCCTCGTATGTTAGCTGCTTCTTGACGATTAGCGGATTGAGGATGAAGCGGTATCCGTTGTTGAATGTGTAGTAAGAGTTGTCGCTTGGCACGAAGAACTTGCACTCGAGGTTCTCGGCAGGCAGCTTGCTGATGGCTGTACGGAGAGCGCGCAGAGTCTTTGCCTCGTCCGAGTTGTCCTTTTCAGAGATTACGATGGCAGAGTCGAGCTTGTTGATAGGGAAGTTGCTTATGGTGATAAGCGAGTCTTTGCCGAGAGCGGGGTTGCCCTTTGAAGCCGTCCATGTGGTAGGTAAGCTGTGGTATACCTCGTACTTCTTGGTAGAGGTGTTGGGCTTGTACATGTAGAGTGAGCCGCTGTATGTGCCAACCATCTTGGCCTGGATGGCGTCCTGCTCTTCCTGTGTGTAATAGTGGTCGCCGTCATCAGTGTTGCATGATGTGACTGTGAGTGCGAAAACTCCGATAAGGAGCATCATTAATGCTTTAAGATTCTTCATTGTTTTATCTGTTATTTATTTTAAGTTGTTATACATTTTGCCTTGTTGTACATATATATAATACGTAAGGTGGGCAATCATTGTATGGAGTAACAACTTTTTTTTAGAATTTTCGCGAGTCGGAGTTGATAAGGTTCATAAATTCCTGGCGTGTCTTGGCCTGCTCGAAGGCGCCCGAGAAGTCGCTTGTCATGGTTATGGAGCCAAGCTTCTCCACACCGCGCATCTGCATGCACATGTGCTTGGCCTCTATCACCACCATAACGCCGAGCGGATGCAGCGTCTGCTCGATGCACTCGCGTATCTGCTGTGTAAGGCGCTCCTGCACCTGTAGACGGTGCGAGAAGATGTCGACAACGCGCGCTATCTTGCTTAGTCCGGTGATGTAGCCGTTGGGTATGTAAGCCACGTGAGCCTTGCCATAGAATGGCAGCATGTGGTGCTCGCACAGCGAGAAGACGTCGATGTCCTTGACGATGACCATCTGGTTGTAGTCTTCCTTGAAGAGGGCATCGGTCAATACCTTGTGGGGGTCTTGCGTATAGCCACGTGTTAGTACCTGCATTGCCTTGGCAACGCGCATCGGGGTCTTTTGCAGTCCTTCGCGCTCAGGGTCTTCGCCAAGCAAAGTGAGCACCGACTTGTAGTGTGAGGCGAGTTCGTCAAGTCCCTCGCGGTATTCTGGGTTCAAGTTCATGAAAATTTAAATTTTGAGTTAATATGCCATTGTTATCTTTCCGCTAACGATGCAAGCCTGCTTGTATCCCAGCTTCTTCACCTGGTGCAGTATGGCGCTTGCCTCCTCGTATGTGCGGTAGTTGCCCATACGGCATATCCAGCGGGGCGAGTAGAAGTGTACGTATACGGGCTGGCTTGGGAATGCCTGCTTTACGGCGTTGCCTGCGTTCTGCGCCTTAATCTTGTCGTTGCGGGTGTTGCCGCCGGCAAACACCTGTACACGGTAGCCGTTGACCTTGTACGAGCGGCGCATCACCTTCTTGCGCATGTCTACCTCTACCGGTTCGGTATCGGCTTCTGATGTCTGCTCGTGATGTGCCTGCTCTTTGTTGTGGTTGGCATGTGTGGCTGTGTCGCCGTTATGTTGTTGGGTGTTGTGCTTTGTATGCTCAGCATCCTGAGTGTTCTGCTTTTTGGTTGGAGTGTTGTCTTGGTGCGCAGGCTCCGTATGTTTCTTTACGGGTTCTTGTGCTCTTGCGCTAACGTTGGCGTTGTTTACCAACTGGTCTATCTCGCTACTCTGCGTCACTACAACGCTTGCCTTGCCCGGTTGCTTTTCTTGCAGGTGCTGTGTGTAAGTCTGTGCCTTGGCTGCTGCGGCTATGCCGAGCATAAGACATAAGATGAAGTAGAAGCGTTTCATTAGTTGTGTTTAAATTGAAAATCAGTGAGACGGCAATGCCGCGGGGGCATGCAGTCTCACTGTTTCTATTAAAAGTTGTCGTTTAAATTACTTCTTCCAAGCGTCGATGATGCCCTTGAAGTCGGCACACTTCAATGAAGCGCCACCAATCAAGCCACCGTCGATGTTAGGCTTAGAGAAGAGCTCAGGAGCGTTGCTTGCCTTGCAGCTGCCACCGTAGAGGATAGATGTGTCCTCAGCAGCCTCCTGGCCGTACTTCTCGGCAACGATAGAGCGGATGTAAGCGAGCATTTCCTCTGCCTGGTCGGATGTGGCGGTCTTGCCTGTACCGATAGCCCAGATTGGCTCGTAAGCGATGATGATGTTCTTCCAAGCCTCGGCGTCGAGGTGGAATACAGAGCCAGCGAGCTCGGCCTTAACAACCTCGTTCTGCTTCTCAGCCTCGCGCTCCTCGAGTGTCTCGCCGCAGCAGAAGATTACCTTCAAGCCGTGTGCAAGAGCGAGGTCTACCTTCTCCTTCAGGATTTCGGCTGTCTCGCCGTAGTACTGGCGACGCTCTGAGTGGCCAAGGATAACATACTGAGCACCTGTGCTCTTAACCATTTCGGCTGAAACCTCACCTGTGTAAGCACCCTTCTCCTTGTCGGCGCAGTTCTCGGCACCAAGACCTACTACTGTAGAGTCGAGAACCTGAGCTACAGAAGCCAAGTGGATGAACGGAGTGCAAATCACTACGTCGCAGTTAGGCTTTTCAGCTACAAGTGCCTCGTTGATTTCCTTAGCGAGAGCTACACCATCCTGCAGGTTGAGGTTCATTTTCCAGTTACCTGCTACAATTTTCTTTCTCATTTTCTTTTTCGATTTAAAGATTTGGAATATATTATTTTCTTTCTGTTTACTTCTTACCCATTTGCTCCATGCCCACAGCCTGTCGGCAAGCGACAGGAGGAACAGCGGCAGCAGGAAGGTTAGCATAACCTTCAGTATTCTCGACGATGTGCTGCTCTGCTGGGGCATCTGTCCGATAGACAGCTGGTGTAGCGGAGCGTTAAGCTCGTCGGTCTGCGGCAGGAGGTTGTGGCTCCACTTGCCTATGATGGTGCCGTTCTTTAGCAGCAGCAGTCCGGGGTTGGAGCGTATTATGGTCTTGAGCGTTGTCTCGTCGGACAGGCAGAAGGGGTATTCGGCACCCGTTATGTCGCGCCAGCGTGCTATGTCCTTGTCGGTGGAAGCCGTAAGACAGTAGAAGGCGGCGCCATGCTCCTGTGCATACTCGTATATCTGGTCGATATCTCCAAAGTTGCTGTCGTCGGCTCGGGCTAACGACGGGGCTACGAGCAGGAATGTGTAGCCGGGGCGGGAGAGTATGGAGTCGGTTATGTCTTCGCCTGTTGTGGCAGAGTCGATGATGAAGTCGTGTATCGGCGGCTCGTATCCCTGCTTGGTTACGACGGTTCGGGCGTCGACAAACTGCCATGTAGAGTCGGGGTAGTTGTCGGCGGTGAACTCCTTTGTGGCGCCGTTCTTCTTCATTATGAAGGTTGTCTCGTACTCGGTTTGGGGTGCGCCCTCGGGCACGGTCATATCCTGCTTGATGTTGACACCTATGTGGTAGGGGCGGAAGTCGAACGTGGGCAGCGTGTACAGGCACCACAGGCTTGTGCCTATGATGTATACCACGGCATAGTTCATCACCAGCCATTGGTTGCTGGACGATATAAGCCGCACCATATCGGCTGGCCGCCATGCCACAACTGCTGCGCACAGCACAAGCAGTATGTTCTTAAGCAGGGTCTCGCCGTTGGTTAGAGTGAAGGCGTCGCCAAAGCATCCGCAGTCTTTTACGGGGTCGGCTATGTATATCCATACGGTTATAAGCGTCATCACAGCCATAAAGGCGAGTGTTAGCCTTGACGTAAACTGGCGCTTTATGGCAAACAGCAAGAACACACCGAGGGCAAACTCGATGGCTGCAAGAGCCACGGCAGCTGAGAGGGTGGTCCATTGCGGCACCATTGCGGCGAGGTCGATAGCCGCCAGATAGTCGGTTATCTTGTATTGTGTGCCAAGCGGGTCTATTGCCTTGACGTATCCGGAGAGGATAAAGGTAAGCGCAAGCAACAGGCGGCAGACGTTAGCTATGACAACTTGCAGCTTGCTCATAGCTCGTTGTTTTCAAGCATCTTTATCGCGCCGAAGCACGCATAGTTGATGATGTCCATATAGTTGGCGTCGATGCCTTCTGACACGAGGGTCGAACCGTGCAGGTTCTCTATCTCCTTGACACGCTGAATCTTGGTCAGTATAAAGTCGGTGTAGCTGCTTACACGCATGTCGCGCCACGCCTCGTTGTAGTCGTGGTTCTTGCGCAGCATAAGCTCAAGACACTTGCGGGCGTGCTCGTCGTACAGGGCGAGCGCCTGGTCGGGAGCCATGTCTACGGTGTCGGCATATCCGTTCTCAAGCTGTATGAGGCCAATGATGCCGTAGTTGATAAGCGCAATGAATTCGGGGCGTATGCCTTCGCCCACAAGCGATGTGCCTGTGGTTTCGAGCGAGCGTATGCGTTTGGCTTTGATGAAGAGCTGGTCGGTGAGCGAAACGGGTCGCAGGATGCGCCACGAAGCTCCATAATCGTGCAGCTTCTTGGCAAAGAGCGTGCGACATTCGGCCATGACGCTTCTAAACTGCTCTTCAGTCTTGCTGAATTGTTCGTCTTTGTTGTTCATAATTCGGCACAAAAATACTAATTTCCTGTGATATATACAAGAGTTTTAAGGTGATATGCACAGGGAGCAAGGCTATTTTAGTGTTGTTTCTGTCGTAAGTGTATCATTCTTACCACACCACACATAGCTTCGTAGCGTGCTTGCAGCGAGTCGCGCTTTACGGTTAGCAGGTTTCGGCGCAGGCGGTTGGTCTCGTTCTTCAACGCCTCCGTAGTTTCCTGCAGCTGCACGTCGGTGCTTGCCACGTCGGCCTGTGCAAGCTTTAGCGACGCGTTCTGCCAGATGCGCAGCGCCGCCTTGCGGGCCTCTATAGCCTGTGGATAGTGCTCGCGCAGCCGTACAATAGAGTCGAGCGTAGCCCGATAATTGCCGCTGTTGTATAGCGAGTCGATCCTTGCGAGCAGTGGTTTTGCCTTGTCGTCCTCGCTCTGCGAGCACGCAGAAAGCAGCATAGCTGCCAATGATATGGTGATTAGGTATCTCATAATGTGGCAAAAGTACAACTTTATAGCGCAATAGGCAAGTAAATTCGGATTATTTAACTTATAGCTATTAATTTTGACTTGTATCAAAAAAGAAGTGTCATAAAGTAAGTTTTTGCTTTGTTGTTTGCGTACACAGGTTTCTATATGTACCTTTGCAGCGTTCAAAAGAACAAAAAGGATAACTATTTAGGATAACAAATTAAAAGAAAGGTAAAAGATTATGGTAACAATGTTATTATTGGCTGTTGTGGCAATATCAGTTGCTCAGGTCGTAAACATGGCTCACAAGATAGACATGAAGTAACAAAAGCTTCGTGCTATCAAAGCCTTCTTCTTTAAGAACGAAGAATAATTTGGTAAGTTGTTAAAATATTCACAGCTGGCAGACGTATGTTTGTCGGCTGTTTTTTTATGCCTATAAACAATAAAACCTCATACTACCATCTCTGGCTATATGAGGTTTCATGCTGCGCCCAGCATTGTCTATTTTATTTAATTCTTTTTCCTAAAACGTTTGCTATTTATATATATTACTTCTTCTCGGTGTTTACAGCCTTGATTTTCTGGCATACAAGCTCGAGGTCGTCGCGCAGTTTCTGCACCTTGCGGTTCATCTCGTCGATAAGGCTGTTGCCCTTCTTGGAGCTTGCGTTGAGGAAACCGAGGTTGTTCTCGTATGTCTGAATCTCCTGACGCAGCTGGTCGCGGCGGCGCATAAGGCGTCCGCGCTCTGAGTCGAGAGCCTCCTCGCCACGCTTTGCCATATTCTTAAGACCCGACTTGAAGTCGTCCAGACGGCGGCGGCGAGTAGAGATGTTGAGCTGCTTGTATATGTTGTCGAGCACCTCGTGGAACTCGGCATAGAGCTTGTCCTTCTCCTTGTAGGGCACGTGTCCCACCTTGTTGTACTCTTCTACCAATGCCTGTACCTTCTCGCGTGTTGTGTCGGCGGCATTGTCGAGCAGGGCGCGAAGCTGTGCTATAAGCTCGTGCTTCTTGTCGAGGTTGGCGTGCTCCTCGTTGCGTGTGCCGGCGTTGGCGGCGTTGCGTGCCTCGAAGAACTTGTTGCAGGCTCCGAGGAACTCGTTCCAAAGCTGGTCGCCGAGCTTCTTGGGCACCATGCCGATGGTCTTCCACTCCTTCTGCAATGCGATGAGCTTGTCGCTTGTCGACTTCCACTCGGTAGAATCGGCGAGCTCCTTGGCTTTCTCTACAAGTGCGCGCTTCTTGTCGGCGTTCTCGGCAAAGGTCTTCTTCATCTCTTTGAAGAATTCGGCTTTGCGGCCAAAGAAGTCGTCGCAGGCGGCGCGGAAGCGCTCGAATATCTTGACATTCATCTTCTGAGGTGCAAAACCGATGGTCTTCCACTCTTTCTGCAACTCGATTATTTCCTTAGAACGGCTCTCCCAGTCGCTGGCTGTCTTGTTTTCGGCTTTGCCAAGCTCCTCTACCTTCTCACAGAGGGCTGTCTTGCGGGCCAGATTCTCGTCTTCCTTGGCGCGAATCTGCTCGAAGTGCTGCTGGTGGCGCTTGTTGATAACGGTAGAAGCAGCCTTGAAGCGGGTCCAAATCTGCTCGCGCAGCTCCTTTGCAACGGGGCCAATCTCGCGGTACTGCTGGTGCAACTCCTGCAACTGGTGGAACGCGCTGATGACGTCCTCCTCGTTGGCAAGGTTCTCGGCAGCCTCGCACAGCTTGGTCTTAAGCTCGAGGTTCTTCTTGAAGTCGTACTCGCGAGCCTCCGAGTTGAGCTTAAGCAGGTCGTAGAACTGCTCTACGTACAGCTGATAGTTGCGCCAAAGCTCGCTTGCCTTGTCGGCAGGAACGGCCTTGATGTCCTTCCACTGCTGCTGCAGCTCCTTGAACTCGTTGTATGATTTGTTGGCTTCGTCGGGCGATGTGGCCATAGCCTTTATCTTGTCGATAATCTCGAGCTTCTTAGCGAGGTTGTCAAGCTTCTCTGCTTCCTGCTCCTGGAACACTCTCTGTCTTTTCTCGCGCACGATAGCCATTTCGGCCTTGAATGTTTCTTCGTCCTCGTCGGGCAGAATCTGGTAGGTTGCTGGGTCGCCGCCTCCGTCGATGTATTCCTTGAGTCGCGCTTCACGCTCTGCGATGTGCAGCTTGTAGAACACGGTTTTAAGGAGGTCGATTTCGTCTTTGTCGGGGTTCTCGTCGCTTGCGGCGATTTCCTTAAGGCGTTCAACTACCTCTTTCTTGTTCTTGTACACTTTGGCGTTCTCTACTTTCTGAGCGTCGGCAGCCTGTGCGGTCTGTTCTACGTTCTGTTCTTCTTGTGCACCTTGCAACAGGGCGTTTTCTTGAGAGTCCATCATTTAACTGTTTTAAGTTTATGATACGGGTAATTCATATACACAACACGTATGCCGCCTTATTGTTCTGGTTTTTGTTGCTTAGAGTAGGCGGTGTAGTGTTATATCACGTTTTTATAGGTTGCAAACTTAATAAAAAAAATTGAATATAAGCGAAAAAAGTTATATTTTTTCGCTTATATCCTATATTAACAAGCTTTATAGCAGTCGTTTGTGGCGTAGCAAGACCCATGAGAGCACCGATACGACAACGGATATGACGAGTGCGACGGGGAATCCCCAGCGATAATTCTCCATACCGTTGATGAGGTTCATACCGAAGAGCGACGATATGAGGGTAGGCAACATCATCACGATTGACACCGATGTGAGGGTACGCATCACGGTGTTCATGTTGTTGTTGATGATGCTTGAGTAGGTGTCCATGGTCGATTCGAGAATGTCCGAGTAGATGCTCGTTGTCTCTCTGGCCTGCGACATCTCGATATTTACGTCCTCGATGAGGTCGGCGTCAAGCTCGTCGACCTGCAACTTAAACTTCAGCTTGGCAAGCAACGTCTCGTTGCCGCGGATGGATGTGGTGAAGTAGGTGAGCGAGTCTTGCAGTCGGGACAATGCTATAAGCGACTCGTTGTTGACGTTGTGGTCGAGGTTGTGCTTGGCTTTCTCTATCAGTGTGTTTATCTGCTTCAAGCGTTTGAGGTACCAAACGGCTGAAGAGAGGAACAGGCGGAAAATCATGTCGACATAATCGGTGAATCCCTCGCCGCGCTTCTGGTGGTACGACACAAAGTCGATCATCATGTTTGTCTCGTAATAGCATACGGTTATGGTTACGTCGCGCTTGTGTATGATGCCCAGAGGCACGGTGGTGTACGGCGTGCGTGAGCGTATCTCCTTGACGTATGGTATACGGAGGATGATGAGCATCCAGCCGTCGTCGTACTCGTAACGGGCACGTTCGTCGGCGTCGCTGATGTCGGAGAGGAAATAGTCGGGTATATTGAATTTGTCTTCCAGCAGCTGCTGGTCTTCATCAGTTGGACAGGTTACTTGTATCCAGCAGTTGGGCTGCCATTCTTCAACTTGCTTGAGTGTAGAGTTTGTATTCCAAAATGTTCTCATAAAGATAATCTCCATGGGTTTAATAATGCGGGGAGACCAGCCTTATGATATGCTGTCCTCCTGCACTACAAGTTCATATTTTCCGCGTGATAATCGTCCATAAAATGTTATGATTTGATTTTTCGACTGCAAAGGTACGCAAAAACGTTTACATATAGTTAATTATCTTCGTATTTCTTTTGGTTTTTAACAGGATTGCAACAAATCCACCTGTTTGTTTTGTAGTGTCTTTGATTTGCATTAACTTTGTATCTAATAATATACATTATATAATATTGCAAGAAAATTGAAACTGAAAAATACCATAAACAATACGCTGAAGGTGGGCCTATCGCTGCTGCTCGGCGGACTGATACTGTACTGGATGTACCGCGGCTTCGACTTCCGTAATGTGGAGCAGGTGCTGCTGCACGACATGAACTGGACGTGGATGCTGCTGTCGTTTCCGTTTGGCATACTGGCTCAGATGTTTCGCGGTTGGCGCTGGCACCTCACGCTTGAGCCGGTGGGCGAGCATCCGCGCACGTCGACAAGCGTCAACTCCATATTCCTTTCGTATGCCGTTAGCCTGTTGGTGCCACGTATCGGCGAGTTTGCCCGTTGCGGCATACTGAGCCGTTACGACGGGGTGTCGTTCCCTAAGGCGCTCGGCACGGTGGTGATGGAGCGTGCCATCGACTCGCTGTTGGTTATGGTGATAGCCTTGCTTACGTTTGTGTTCCAGATAAGGATATTCAACATCTTCTTCAATCGCACCGGAACCAACATCGATACTATTCTTGCCGGATTCTCTACAACAGGCTACATCGTCACTGCCGTGTGCGGCATTGCCGTATGCGTGCTGTGCTGGTATATAATGCGCAGCTTCGCTATATATAATAAGGTGAAGGCTACGGTCAAGGGTATATGGCAAGGTGTGATGTCCATACGCAACGTTAAGCACCCCGTGCTGTTCGTGGCTTTCACATTGGCTATATGGGGCAGCTACTTCCTGCACTACTACCTCACCTTCTTCTGCTTTGAGGCAACATCGCATCTTGGCATGGCTTGCGCTCTCGTTACATTCATCGTGGGCAGTATAGCCGTCATTGTGCCGACGCCTAACGGTGCCGGTCCGTGGCACTTCGCCGTCAAGACGATGCTCATTCTCTACGGTGTGGCTGATACCGACGCCCTTAACTTTGTGCTTATTGTGCACAGTGTGCAGACGCTGCTTGTTGTGGCGCTTGGCGTGTATGCCTGGGCTGCCTTGGCATTGACGCAGAAGAGAGTTAAGAGTTAGGAGTGACGAGTTACGAATTAGGAGTTACGAATTAGAAATGACGAGTTATGAATTGTAGATTCATTATAAATATATATTACTATGAGTGAAATCAGAAACCTAAACCCCGAGTGTATTTGGCGCAACTTTGACGCACTGACACAGGTGCCGCGCCCGTCTGGACATCTTGAGAAAGTACAGCAGTTCTTGCTCGACTTTGCTGCCCGCGTTGGCGTGGAGGCATTTAAGGATGCTGCCGGAAACATCGTTATGCGCAAGCCGGCGTCTCCGGGTATGGAGAACCGCAAGGGCATTATCCTCCAGGGACACATGGATATGGTGCCTCAGAAGACAAAGGAGTCGACCCATAACTTCGAGACCGACCCTATCGAGACATACATAGACGGCGACTGGGTACGTGCTAAGGGCACTACACTTGGTGCCGACAACGGTATGGGCGTGGCGGCTATCATGGCTGTCATGGAAGACAAGACGCTGGTACATGGTCCTGTCGAGGGTCTTTTCACAGCCGATGAGGAGACTGGCATGTTCGGCGCTAACGACCTTCCTGCCGACGAGCTTAATGGCGATATACTCCTTAATCTCGACTCGGAGACTTGGGGCAAGTTTGTTATCGGCTCGGCTGGCGGTATAGATATTACTGCCACTCTCGCCTATAAGGAAGTGGCTACCGACAAGGAGGACGCTGCTGTTAAGGTCGTTATCAAGGGTTTGAAGGGTGGACACTCTGGTCTTGAGATACACGAGGGACGTGGCAACGCCAACAAGCTTATGGCTCGCTTCGTTCGTGAGGCTATTGCCGAGTATGGCGCACGTCTTGCAACATGGCACGGCGGCAATATGCGCAATGCCATCCCGTTTGAGTGTGAGGTGGTATTGACACTGCCTAAGGAGAATGTTGAGGCTCTTAAGGAGGATGTAGAGGAGTGGTGCAAGCTGTTCAACCACGAGTATCGCACTATCGAGGAGAACATCCAGTTCTTTGCCGAGGATGTGGCTACTCCGGAGAACGAGACTCCTGAGGAGATTCAGGACAACCTCTTGGACGCTATCTATGGCTGCCACAACGGTGTGCTGCGTATGATTCCGGTGTTCCCTACTGTTGTTGAGACATCATCTAACCTCGCTATTATTGACATCGAGGGCGGACATGCCTACTTCAAGCTGCTTGCCCGTTCGGCTAACGAGAGCATGCGCGACTATATTGCCAAAACTCTTGAGTCGACATTCTCTATGGCTGGCATGAAGGTTGAGTTTAGCGGAGCATACGGTGGATGGGATCCTAACACCGACAGCGAGATTCTGCACCTGCTTGAAAAGAACTATCTTGAGCTGTTTGGCGAGGAGGCTATCGAGCAGGTAGACCACGCTGGTCTTGAGTGCTCGGTTATCCTTGAGAAGTATCCGCACCTCGACGTTGTGTCTCTCGGTCCGACGCTTCGCTCACCGCACACCACTATTGAGCGTTGCAGCATCTCAACAGTCGCTCCGTTCTGGGAGTTGCTTAAGAAGACAATGGCTACTGTTCCGGTTAAGTAGTAAACATAAAAAAGCCCAAGGCACATCGCCTTGGGCTTTTTCTATACGCCATTACTTGGCTTTTGGGTTTGTGGGGCATTTAGAAGATGCCCCACTTTTTCTTGCGTTTGGGCTGCTCGCGCTTAACGTCAAACGAGCTTTCGTTGATGATGTCTTCCCACGTCTGTCGCTTCTGAATCATATTGTATATCTGACCCCAGTCGGGCAGACCCCCAAGGTTGCGGTCGTCTATAAACACATCCGCCTTGAGCTTGCGTGAGAAGTGGTTGTTGTTGCTTAGAGTCTCTTCTGGATAGTCTTTGTTGACGGCGTAGAACTCAACGCCACGATCCTTACACCATTTAACGGCGTCGTCGAGCAACTTACCCTCCCGCACACTCCACATTATCAGTTTGTGGTTCTGCTTCATGAGCATCTTAAGTGTCTCGGTGGCAAACGGAATCTCGCGTCCTATTGCCGGGTATTCGTGTTCAACGATAGTGCCGTCAAAGTCAACAGCTATAATCATAATTCTCTTTTATTGTTATTTCTTTATTGAGTTGTCGTTCTTGTTGCCGTAGCCACTGCTTGTATACGATCCGTATGTGCCGTACGATCCGTATGTAGAAGTGTAGCCATATCTGCCGTTGTTGCTGCGGCCATACTTGCCATACTTGCCGTATTTGCCATACTTGCCGTAGCCATAGTAGTAGCCATACTTCTTCTTCGACATATCGATGCCGTTGATAACGATGCACATGTTAGGCAGCTTGTTCTGCTTGTCAAAGGTGTTGATAAGCTCGAAGCTTGCCTTGGCTGTATAGTCGGCACGGCACATGTATACGGTCATGTCGGCACAACGTCCTATCTGCATAGTGTCGGTTACGAGGCCGGCAGGGGCGGTGTCCATAAGGATGTAGTCGTAGTCTTCCTTAAGCAGCTCTATAATCTGCGGCAAGGCAGGACGCGATACAAGCTCGGTTGGGTTTGGCGGTATAGGTCCAGCCATAAGCAGGTCGAGGTTGTCGTTGACACCCGACTTCACAATCTGCTCTCTAATGTCCTCCTTTGTAGGATTGCCGTGTACCAACAGGTTGGTTATGCCGTGCTTGCGGTCCTTAAGCTCGAAGAGCTGTGCCAAACGAGGCTTGCGGATGTCGAGACCAATGAGCACAACCTTCTTGCCAAGCAATGCAAAGCTTACGGCAAGGTTGGATGTGATGAAGGTCTTGCCCTCGCCGGATGTGGTAGAGGTTGTCATGATGACCTTCTGGTTGTCCTTCAGCATAAACTGGATGTTGGTGCGCAGCGAGCGGAATATCTCCTCCATGATGTTGTTGGTGTTCTCGTGCACCACGATGCCAGCCTTCGACTTAACCTCCTCGCTTGCAATGGCTACGTCGCCGATGATAGGCAGGTTGGTAAGTGTCTCAACATCGTCGTGGCCCTCAATCTTGTAGCGGAAGAAGTTGATGAGGAACAGCACACCGACAGGCAGAGCCAAGCCGAGCACAAAAGCCATAAGCATGATGACAGACGATTTGGGGCTTATCTTGCCCATTACCAATGGGTCGTCTATGAGCTTGCCCTTGTCGGCTGTAGCGGCAAGAGATATTGAGTTCTCCTCGCGCTTCTGCAGCAGCATAAGGTACAGACCCGACTTAACCTCCTGCTGACGTCCAATCTGTGTAAGTATGCGCTCCTGCTCCGGGGTAGACGACAGCTGTCCGGCATAAGTATTGTACTGCTGTAGTATGCTGTTGCGCTGGATGTCTGCGTTGCGCTGAGCCTGGCTCATTGCACGGCGTATACTGTTGGTAAGGTCGTCCAGTTGGGCGGTAAGCGGAGTAACCGAGGGCGATGTCTCGCTTGCGCTGCGCAGCAGACGGTTGCGCTCCATCACAATCTCGTTGTACTTGTTGATGAGAGCCGAAGACGTAGGATCGTTCAAGCCCACGTTGGTAGGCAAGGTCTGATACTTGTTGGCAGGCTCGTTCATATATTCGTTGATGCTTCTAAGAAGCTCCAACTGCAGATTCATCTCAGCCAACTTCTGTGTGTAGCTGTCCGAGTTTGCCAAGGTCTGGGCCGAGTTGAGCTTCGGGTCGACGATGTTGTAGCGGCGCTTTGTCGACTCGAGGTTGCCCTCTGTGGCACCAAGCTCGTTGTTTATCTTCTCGAGGCGAGTGTTGATAAACTGCTCTGTGCGCATAGCAATCTCGTTCTTGTCCTCGTTGGCCTGGCGGTTGTAGCATACAGAGAGCTGTCGCAGATAGTCTACTGCGCGCATAGGCACAGCGTCCTTAATCACCAGTTCGGCGATTGTTGTGGTCTTCGATGTCTGGCTTATCGACATCGAGTTTGCGTAAGCGGCTCCCGCCATCTTAGGCGATACGATAAGCACCTTTAGAGAGCGGTCGGTAGGCATGGCATAAAGCGGATTGGCCTTGAAGCTCAATACACCCACCTTTGTGTTCAAGGTGAAAGGCAAGCGTGCAACGGTGCGGTCTATCTTGAGCTTCTCCGGCAGCTTGTCGGGGTCGCTGGGCACGTATACGTATGTACCTGTGATGTGGTACTTGCCGTTCTCGAGCTTGATGGTAAGCTTGATAGGCATTTTCAGATTGTCGAGGCTGTTGCCGTCGAGATCCACGCTCACAGGCTGGGTGCGGTAGATGATGTGGTTCTTTACGCGTCCCGATATCCAGTAGTTTACGTAGAGCTTGAGGTCCTTTACCGTCTCGCTGGCAAGGGCTGTAGAGCCGAGGATAACCATCTCGTTGTCTATCCCAGCCGAATTGCTCATGATGCCGAGTGTGGTCGATGTAAGCAGCTGGCTCTTTCCAGAGGAGCGTCCGTTGGAGTTGTTTTGGTCTTCCTTGATAAGCAGCTTAACGTTGGCCTGGTATATAGGTGTGGTAAACTTGAGGTAAATCACAGCCAAGCTAAGGCAAACGACAAGCGACAGTACGAACCACTTCCAGTTGAGCACAACCATGGTGTAGAGCGTCCTGATATCAAACGACGACTTCTCAGTTTCGTTTTCTTGCTGGACATTGTACAGTCCTGCGTTTTTGTTTTCTTCCATTTCTTTTTAGTATGCAATAATGTGTTTGCACTTAATTGCTTTAAGTGTATTCTATTTCTTTTTGTGTCCTGATATGCGTTTCTTATTATCGTCCGTTCTCGGCGAGTTGCAGCAGATACTTGCCATAATTGTTCTTGCTCATGGGCTTGGCGATGTCCTTAAGCTTCTCGCTGTCTATCCATCCCTTCTTGAAGGCTATCTCCTCAAGGCAAGCCACCTTCAGTCCCTGTCGCTTCTCAATCACCTCGATAAAGGTGCTTGCCTCCGACAGGCTGTCGTGTGTGCCGGTGTCGAGCCATGCAAAGCCGCGCTGGAGGGTCTTCACCTTAAGGTTGCCCTGGGCAAGATACTCCTGGTTTACGGTAGTAATCTCAAGCTCGCCACGCTTGCTTGGCTTGATGTGGTTGGCTATCTCCACCACGCTGTTGGGGTAGAAGTACAGGCCAACAACGGCATAGTTGCTCTTGGGATGTTCGGGCTTTTCCTCAATGCTCAGGCAGTTGCCGTTGCTGTCGAATTCTGCCACGCCGTAGCGTTCGGGGTCGTTGACGTAATAGCCAAACACCGTGGCCTTGCCTTCCTTCTCCACATTCTGCACACTCTCGTGCAGAAGCTGTGTGAATCCGGCACCGTAGAAGATGTTGTCGCCCAGCACAAGGCATGCCGAATCGCCTCCAAGAAAGTCGGCGCCAATGATAAAGGCCTGCGCCAAACCGCCGGGGTATGGCTGCTCGGCATACTCGAACTTCACGCCAAAGTCGCTGCCGTCGCCAAGCAGACGCTTGAACGAAGGCAAATCGTCTGGGGTGGATATGATAAGAATCTCCCTAATGTCCGCCAGCATAAGCACGGAGATGGGATAGTATATCATTGGCTTGTCGAAGATAGGGATAAGCTGCTTGCTGATGCCCTTTGTGATTGGGTAAAGCCGTGTACCCGAACCACCGGCTAAAACGATTCCTTTCATAGTCGTAAGGGGTATTGTTGTACTGATTAATGTTCCGGAAAGTGCATAAAATGCGTACAAAGATAATAATAATAGTTGGAATACTGCCAGGTATTGATATAAAAAAGAGCCCCTTAATATAATATTGTCAAATAATTACTTCTATCATCACAAAACTTTTGCGAGATTGGAATAGTTTTATTAATTTTGCATAAGATAGGCTATGACTTGCACTCTCGCAAACAGCGGGATGCTGCATTGAGGCTCAGGGCCTTTATGCAAGGTTAAACATTAAAATATAAACATTACACAAACATGGGATTCTTATCAAGACTTTTCAGCAAAAAGGACGATAATAACAAGACAGGCGGAATGGAAGACTACATGCAGTTGGTGCGTGTGTACTTCCAGGCTTCTATAGCGGCAAACGTTGGCATTACCAATCTTGCTATGCTGCCAGACCTCCGCGTGTTCAAGTCGACACTGCATGTGCAGACCATCAACAACAAGCTGGGACTCGGCGAGAAGAGCGCCTGCCGCAAGATGCTAAAAGAAATCTACGGCACCGACGACCTCTTCTTTAAGGAGGTAGACCAAAGTATACGCAAGAACTGCCGCAAGATGCAGGACGTGCAGGTATATCTCGTTCAGTTCCAAAGCTTCACACAGGACATGATGATGCTTATGGGCAACCTCATGAAGTTTAAGCTTCGCCTCCCGTCTGTCTTCAAGAGCGCACTGTACAAGATGACGGAGAAAACCGTTGCCGACTTATTCACAAAGAACGACTATACCGACCCGGCTGTGCTGAAGGCAGTGGTGGCTATACGACAGTACAACAACCGCCTCGGATTCTCGCAGAAGTGGATTGCCGACTTTGTATATCAGGTGGTGATGCTTGCAAAGAAAGAGCCAAAGACAGCCGAAGACGATAAGGAAAAGAAATAAAGGCACACCGCAAAAAAATGCAATAAATTTTGTGCCGTTTCACAGTAATAAGTTAATTTTGTAATCAAATAGTAGCATAATGGAAGCCGACGCCAAATCTATCGACCTTTTCACAACACGTGTCAGGCAGATGATTCTTCAGTACGAGGAGTTAAGGGGGCATAATGTCGCGCTCAACGCCACTGTAGAGGGGCTGAGGGCTCGCATAAGCCAACTTGAGGCGCAAATCGCACAACTGCAGAACGATTACAAGAGTCTGAAAATGGCACGTATGGTCGAGATAGCCAACGGCGACATGGAGAATGCTCAGAAGCGCCTTGCCAAGCTCATCAGAGATGTAGACAAGTGTATAACGCTTGTAAGCGAAAGCAAGTAGACCGACTAAACCATCTCTCACCACAAAGCATACCTCAAACCCACGAACGTGCCCCAATACATCAACACAATGGCAGAAGAAAACCAAGAGAAGCTGCGTATAAGGCTTCATGTATACGACACCGAAATACCGGTGAACGTGCGTCCACAGGACGAGCCCTACTATCGCGATGCCGCTCAGTTGATAACAAGCACCGTCAACGCATACGCGTCAAGGTACAAGGGACCCAAAAACGAGAAAGAACTGCTGTATATGGCGCTCATTGATATCGCTCTGAGATATCAGATGGAACTGTCGCGCAACGACACAAAGCCTTACGACGACATCATCAGCAAGCTTACGCAAGAGATTGAGGATGTGCTCAAGAAGGAGTAGGGGGCTATCGTTACACACAAAATGAACGTATCACACATATTAATAATGTATAATAAAATATAATAATGTTAGGTATCTTAATCAGTGCCGTGCTCGCTCTCATCGTTGGCGCAGCAGCAGGCTATACTATTTTCCGCTATGTAATCAAGGGAAAATATAATGAAATGATTGCAGCCGCCAACAAGGAGGCTGAAGTTGTAAAGGAGAAGAAGCTCCTTGAGGTAAAGGAGAAGTTCCTCAACAAGAAGGCTGAACTCGAGAAGGAGGTGCAAACGCGCAACCAGAAGATACAGCAGAGCGAGAACCGCTTGAAGCAGCGTGAGATCTCGCTCAACCAGCGTCAGGAAGAACTGGGCCGCCGCAAGCAGGAGTGCGACCAGAGCGCACAGCGTATTGAGAACGAGAAGAAGCTCATAGCCCTCAAGCAGGAGGAGCTCGAGAAGATGCAGATTAAGGAGCGCGAGAAGCTCGAGGAACTCTCGGGTCTCAGCGCCGAGGAGGCTAAGAACCGCCTCGTGGAGAGCCTCAAGGACGAGGCTCGCACCGACGCGGCATCTTACGTAAACGAGATTATGGACGCGGCAAAGCTCAATGCCAACGCACAGGCAAAGAAGATTGTTATCCAGACCATACAGCGCGTGGCCACCGAGACCGCCATCGAAAACTCGGTATCCGTGTTCCACATCGAGAACGACGAGGTAAAGGGCCGCATCATCGGTCGTGAGGGCCGCAACATCCGCGCTCTTGAGGCAGCCACAGGTGTCGAGATTGTGGTAGACGACACACCGGAGGCTATCGTTATATCAGCCTTCGACCCAGTACGCCGTGAGGTTTGCCGCCTTGCCCTGCACCAGCTCGTAGCCGATGGACGTATCCACCCGGCACGCATCGAGGAGGTTGTGGCAAAGGTTAAGAAGCAGCTCGACAACGAGATTATCGAGACCGGTAAGCGCACAGCCATCGACCTCGGTATCCACGGCCTGCACCCAGAGCTTATCCGCATCATCGGTAAGATGAAGTATCGCTCGTCGTACGGTCAGAACCTCTTGCAGCACGCTCGCGAGACAGCCAACCTCTGTGCCGTTATGGCAGCCGAGTTGGGCTTGAACCCGAAGAAGGCAAAGCGTGCCGGCTTGCTGCACGATATAGGTAAGGTGCCTGATGAGGAGAGCGAATTGCCGCACGCACTCTATGGTGCCAAGATAGCCGAGAAGTATAAGGAGAAGCCAGACATCTGCAACGCTATCGGCGCTCACCACGACGAGATGGAGATGAACACCCTCCTTGCACCTATTGTACAGGTTTGCGACGCCATCTCTGGCGCACGTCCAGGTGCCCGCCGCGAGATTGTCGAGGCTTACATCAAGCGTCTTAACGACCTTGAGGCTATCGCCATTTCTTACCCTGGCGTTACAAAGACATACGCCATCCAGGCTGGTCGCGAACTCCGCGTTATCGTTGGAGCCGACAAGATGGACGATAAGGAGACAGAGAACTTGTCTGGCGAGATAGCCAACAAGATTCAGACCGAGATGACATATCCTGGTCAGGTCAAGATCACAGTAATTCGCGAGACACGCTCGGTAGCTTACGCTAAGTAAGCACGGGCGTTGCCAAAGGATAAAACAAAAAGTCCCGAAGGAGCAATGGCTTCTTCGGGACTTTTGTTTTGGTATGCTCGGCATGAGCATTGTCTAATGGGTGCAAGTCCCGAGTAAGCCC
>OIWQ01002283.1_pt1 | contig 20190 bp, 13 predicted proteins | sample 1587571 | NCBI WGS metagenome assembly OIWQ01 (sample SAMEA3888910, study PRJEB22519) | human gut metagenome | biome: human gut; feature: human-associated habitat; material: faeces | place: Denmark | collected 2010 | reverse complement strand
GAAAGTCAGGGCTTTGTGATTTTTTTAGAATAAGAGGGTTTTGACACGCCCTCTTATTTTTTTACAACCTTTACAGGCGCTCCAAAACCGTCTTAATCAAGTCGTCGATATGGCTCTTGTAGCCAGTGTCGGCGTTCTTGGTGCGGCGGTTGGCGATAACCATACATACGGTTGTGGCCTTGTGTCCCATAAGCTTGGCAAGACCGGCGAGAGCCGAGCTCTCCATCTCGAAGTTGTTGATGCGGATGCCTTCGTACTCGAAGCTCTCTATCTTCTCGTTCTGATGAGGGTCGGCAAGAGGTATGCGCAGCTCGCGGCCCTGAGGTCCGAAGAAGCCGCCACAAGCCACAGTGAAACCGCGTACCATATCGTCCTTGGCTATGCGCTCAACAAGTTCCTTGTCGGCGGCAACCACATAAGGTGCAGGTTGGCACATATTGCCCGACCATCCAAGGTGATTAAGCAGAGCGCGCTCCATCTGGAGGTTGCACACAGCGTTGCGTCCAGCATAGAAGTTGAGCAAGCCGTCGAAACCAATAGAATACTCAGAGCAGATGAAGGTGCCCGGAGGTGTGTTGAGCTGCAAGCCGCCACAGGTGCCTATGCGTACCACCTCGAGCTGTCGCAACTGCTCCTTCTCCTCACGTGTGTTGAAGTCGATGTTGGCAAGAGCGTCCACCTCGTTCATCACGATGTCGATATTGTCGCATCCGATGCCTGTAGATATAACGGTTATGCGCTTGCCCTTGTATGTACCTGTGACAGTATGAAACTCGCGACTCTCCACATCACACTCTCTTGAGTCGAAGTGAGAGGCTACAAGTTCTACTCTACCGGGGTCGCCTACGAGTATCACCTTGTCGGCAAGGTGTTCGGGTTTAACGTGCAGATGGAATACAGATCCGTCGCCGTTAATGATAAGTTCTGATTCAGCGAAATGTTTTTTTGCCATAATAGATTGTTTGTTCTTTTATTGTTGTAATTATTTGTTCTTCCACAAGATGCCCTTTGCAGCCCTACAAGCAGCCTTTATCTGTTCTTCAACAGGCTGCTCTCCTTGCGGCGCAGGTCTTGCTTAGCTTTCTTTATAGACGCTCTTGTGTCGAGCTCCTGCTTCTCAAGGTTGGCAATGTGTGCTCCTATTGATACCCTACCCGATTCGTCGGCATTGTGATATTGTGCCCGCAGTGCCTCAGTCTTATTGCGGATAGAGCGCAGGTCGTTGTTCTGTCGCACAATGTCGTAGTAGGCTCGGCGTGTGTCGTTAGACCTAAACTGGTTGATGTTGGTATATGTGTGGCTGTCGTCTACAACGAAGTAGATGATGTCCTTTTCTGCCACAGCCTTTCCGGCGTTGTCTCTAAGCTTGTTGAGCTGTGCCATAGCCTGTGTGCGCAGGTTGCTGTTGGTCCATGTATCGCTTATGCTCTTAATGGAGGCAAGGTCGATGGTGCGGTTGCGTCCCAGTTCGTCAATGTTGTAGTTGGAGCGTTGTTCCGACGGTACAAAGGCATATACGCATGCCTTGCCCTCCGGCTGACGTCGTGTCGAGGCAAACCACGCCATGCGGTCGGCGTCTGCAACGACAAAGGCATAATCGTCAGCCACCGAGTTGAAGGGCAAGCCGATGTTCTCGGCAGGCATAAACACTCCCTCTTCGGCATCGTATTTGGTCATGTATATATCGCGTCGTCCCAGTCCTTCGGTCTTTGACACGCCAGAGAAGTATAGCGTCTGTCCGTCTGACGACATATAAGGATAGCTTATGTCTGTAAAGTCGTCGTTCACCTCTTTTACCGGTCGCGGTGTTCCCCAGCCGTCGCCCAGTCGGTCGCACATATAGAGGCGTGTTATGCTGTCGGTTCCAAGCTCGGTATAATAGCATCTGTTGCCAAATCCGTTGACAAACACCTGTTGCTTGCTGCCCGTTTGTTTGTCGAAGAAGGTGTCGTAGTCTACATAGGTGCCGTATGCCTTAGGCAGCGGAATGGCGCTCAGCACCTTGTCGCAGTCGACGATGGTGCTGTCTATAACGAACACGCGCTGTGTGTTGGGCAGCATGTCTTCGTACAGAGCCTTGGCGTGTGGGGTCATAGACGCAAGCTCGCTGTTGGTCTTGACCGTTGCTACAGGTTTCTTGGCAACGGGTTTTCTTCTCTGTGCGTATGATGCGGTAGAGAGCAACGCGAGTGCAATCAGTATGTAATGTCTTGTCTTCATTTCCGATTTTTCTTTAATTGATAGTTCTGCAAAGATAGTCAAAAATGTTTTGATAATCATCTAAAAAGATGTTATTATTTCCTTATGAGCATAAACAGCACATTGCGTGTTAGCGAATTTGCTATCATGCGGCGGAAGTATTTGTACTTTTTGGTGTAGTCGCGGTCGGGCAGCGGATACAGGCCGTAGCCTCTCAGTCGCTCCATAGTCTCTGCCAACAGCTGTCTGTCGTGTGTGCGCTTGATGATGTTGTACAGATAGTCCATCGTAAGCTGTGCCGTGCGGCGGTTCAGTGCGGCACGGTCTTGCTCGGGCACAACAAGGCTTTGCAGGTGCAGCAAGATGCGCTCGGTGTCGGCAAAGAGCTTCTCGGTGTGGTCGGCATCCTGGTTGTTTATTATGGAGTTGTCGCGCTGACGGTAGAAGTAAGCCTCCGAGTCGGTAGAATAGAAACGCTCCGAGCGCAGGAACAACTGCGGTGTAAACTCCTCGTCCTCATGAAGCAAGCCCGGCGTAAAGCGCAGATCGCCAAGAATGTTGCGCTCGAAGATGTACCCCCAGGCTGCGGCACGTATGTTGTTGTTGCGCATATACTCGCTGCCGGTGGTAGGGCCGTTGTAGGTGAAGGGTGTCTCCACATCCTTGTCGTCCTGTGTAGCCTTGAAGAACACGAGGTCGGGATTGTGGTATCGGGCTATGTCGAGGCAGTGCTCGTAGGGTGCCCGTATAAGGCGGTCGTCGCCGTCGACAAACTGCACGAATCGTCCTGTAGCCATACGCAGTCCGATGTTGCGGGCAGCCGACAGTCCCTGATTGCGCTGACGTATATATATAATGTCGTCGCAGATATCCGGCAGATTGTTGAGCGGCGTAAACTCCGACCCGTCGTCGATGATTATTATCTCGCGCTCCTGCTTGCTTAGCGACAGCACCAAGATGCTCTCAAGACATTCGCGAATCATGTCTGGGTCGAGGTTGTATACCGGTATGATGAAGCTCACTAATGGTTGGTTGGTCATAGTAGTTGTATGTTTTATTTTGATATTTTATTCTTAATCTTGTCCCAAACTAATGTCTTCTTGTATATGATGAAGTACAGCGAGAACACCGTGCTTGCCGCCACTGCCACAATGCCCAAGCTCCAGCGCATCCAGCAGCCAGGTATGAAGGTGGTGACGTATGCGGCAATGCCCAACGGCAGATGCACAGCCGAGTAGAGCAGTACATTTCTCGACATGCTTACGTTGTAGCGCAGTAGCGAGTAGACAAGCACAACGGCGAGGTTGAGCATATTGCACACCGTCAAAGCCAGTCCGGTACCCCACAATCCAAACAGCCTGTAGCCGTAAGCTATAAGTACTGTTATTAGCACATTGAAGCATATCTCCAACACCAAGAATGCCTTGGTGTTGCCCTTGGCAAGGTTGATGTATTCGAGCGGCAGCATCACTGCCTTGAAGTACATCGAGAACACGGCTATCTGTCCCATAGGTATAATGTCGGCGAAACGGCTGCTGTACAGCAGCGGCAAGATTAAGGGCAGAAACACAATGAGCGCCGCAAGCATAGGCGATACCAGCAGCAGCGACATCTCTATCTGCCGGTTGGCCAGAACCTCTATGGCTCTTGCGTCATTGGCAACGGCAGAGAGGCGCGGAAAGTAGTCGGTCTCCATAGCCGAGAACACCATTCCGGCGTAAGTAACCGTCAGCATATATCCGGCATTGTACAGACCCACAACGTCGAGACCTCCCTCTACATTGAGGAGGGAGCGTATGGCAAGCTCCGACCCGCTTCCGAAGACGCATCCAAGCACAAAAGCCACGCCCAGCCTTACCATCTCCATTCCCTCGCCAAGGATGCCATTGGCACCTCGCAGCCTGTAAGGAAAGTGCTTGAGCGAATGGCGCAGCGTGTACACCATCGTAAGGAAAGCCATTGAGAGAAACACGGGGATGATGCCACTCATGCCGAAGAAGTAGTAGGTTGGCACCGTTACCACAAGTGTGGACAGTATGGATATAACCTGCACCTTGGCAAGTGGCTTAAGCATCCTTGCTCCCTTAAGTATGGCTGTCTCGCTGCCGGTTATGGTTGTCATTGCCACAACGGGCGACAGGAGGATGAAGTCGATGGCATCGGCATGCCAACCGAAGACGCTCGAGCCGAACAACGGGCCGAGCACGGCAAGCAGCAACATTCCGGCTAAGGCTGCAAGCAGGGTCCAACCGCGCACCACCTTTACGAAGTGGTTGGTGCGTTCGGTGTCGCCACTGTCGTATAACTCGGATATATGGCGCACCGCGCTGAAGGATATGCCAAGGCTTGTGGCTTGGTTGAAGAAGTTTACAATGGTGGTAAAGAGCGACGCCAAGCCCATACCGGCAGGTCCAAGCAATAGCGCTACAAACTTGTTGCGCACCAATGTTATGGCAATGTTCAGTCCTTGAACACCGCCAAACATCCCTGTATATTTCAGTATATGTGTATAGCTTTGTTTACCACTCATTCGTACAGTTGTCTTTGAATGTCTCTGCAAGTATTTATTGTTTAACGAACAAAGGTACTTAAAATTTTTGCAAAGACGGCATAACACGCCACAAATGTTGCTTATATTTTGGTGGGATAGGCAATTATGCCTACCTTTGTGTGATTATAACTTGATTAAGTGGACATATTTAAACAGCATATATTATAATGGAAGACAATAGCCTTGTTTCGGTGATAGTGCTTGCGTACAACCAGCAGGACAGCATAGCGCGCACTCTCGACTCTATACTGATGCAGAAGTGCAGGTTGCCGATAGAGATTGTCGTTGGCGACGACGCTTCGACAGACGGCACCCGAGCCGTGTGCGAGGATTATGCCAGGCGCTATCCCGACATCGTGCGGCTTATGCCTGCCGCTCCCAACAAGGGAATGGTGGACAATTACTTCGACTGCATGTTGGCGTGTAGGGGCAAATACATTGCCGACTGCGCTGGCGACGACTACTGGACCGACCCTAAGAAACTTGACAAGGAGGTGGAAATAATGGAAGCCGACCCTTCGGTTACCATAGTGCATACCAACTGGCGCACATACAACGAGGACACGCACGAGACCAAGGACAACGTCGTAGAGCAGTTTCCGGCGCCAAAGACAGACGGCAAGCAGATGCTTGAGGCTATTATCACACAAACAACCACCCCCGTGGTGCATCTCTGCACAGCCCTTTATCGAGCCGAAACCATAAAGCGCTGTTATGCCGCCGACACCGATTTGTTTCGCAACAAGGACCTCGGGTGCGAGGACATACAGACCGTCTTTATGCTTGCCATCAATGGCAAGGTGGCTTATATGCCCGACGTAACAATGACCTACAGCATAGGCAAGCCGTCGTTTAGCAATCAGTGCAATCATGCCAAGCAGTTTCGCTTTGTTCGCCAGACGGCTATGCTTTCGTGGCTGCTTGCAAGCAGGGCTGGTATAGATACCGGGCGCACACGCTGGTTCTTCTCGCTGCGTGCGTTCGAGCTGTTGATGCACGCCTTCAGAAGCGGCGATGCCAAGCTTAAGGCCGTGGCTTTGGAGTGTATGTCGACGTGGAACGTAAAGCCCGACAGAAAAATAAAGACAGTGCTGGCTGTGATGTCCAACACTGTCTTATGGAATGTTATGCTTGGTGTGCGCGGGGCGTTTGTGGCACTTAAGCGTTTCTTAAACTTGGCTTGAGCCTTGCGCCTGGTGCTTTGACACAACGCTCTCGAATACATCTGCCAACTGTCTGCCTATGACATTGGGCGACACAAGGCTCTTGACACTATCTGATACCGCCTTGCCGTCGAAGCCTGTGTTGTGCATAACCTCGGCAAATCGTTCGGCCATGATGTCTGCCATGTTGTATGGAGCTATAAGGCAACCGCCTTCGATGTGCACGTTCTTTGGCGTGCGGTCGGTTGTTACAACCTGTATGCCGGTGCTCATTGCCTCCAACAACACCAGCCCCTGTGCCTCGTTGCGTGTGGCAAGGGCAAGACAGTCGCTCTGATACAATATGTCGAGCACCCCATTGCGGTCTACCTCGCCATACAGTTTTACGTGCTTGGCTATGCCATACCTGTCTACAAGCTTCTTCATCTCGTCGCTATTGGTGCCGACACCGGCAACAAGCAATTGGGCATCAGTATTGTACTTTTGTATAAATTCGGCAAAGGCCTTATACAAGACATCATGTCCTTTGAGTGGAATAAAATTTGCAAGACAGCAAATTGTGAACGCTCTGCCTTCAAGCGGCTTACGTTTTTTATAAACAAAGACATTGGTGTCGATAGTGTTGGACACAGCCTGCCAATTAAAGTTGCTGCCAAACAGCGGCGCAAGGTCGGCTGCAAGTTCCTCTGACACAAGTATAACGCGGTTGGCACTTTCGAGCGATTCTCGCAGAAGCGGTACCTGCCACGAGTTGACGCCGTCTTTGCCGAATTGCTTAAGATGCAGTTCGGACGCCAAGTGCTCTGTTACAACGTATGGTATGTTGTGCTTTCGGCTTACCAGCATAGCGGCATATCCAGCCCATGCACAGCAATGGGCATGCAGAATGTCGGGCTTGCCATACCTCTTGATATACTCGTCTGCCATCTCGCCCACAATGCCGCACCACCTTTCCACATTATGTTTCAGGCAAAACGGGAAGGCACGCATCTCTCGGCGCGTTACCTGTATGCCATCCATCACGACGTCGTACGAACGTGTGCGGCTATGCAGCCACAAACCAGGCGACAGGCGCACACTGACGTTAAGGTTGGCTATTATCCTTACCGTGTGCCCCTGGTTGGCTAAAGCCTTGCTTTGTTCCAAGCAAAACAGCCCTCCGTATGGTGGGAAGAAAGAGGGGATTTCTAATATATGCATGGCTTTATTGTATAATGTGCGTGGCTTTATTGTATAGTCTCGAATATGCGTTCGAAGGCCTGGCGCAATGCCTCGCGGTTGTTGATGGTGTTGCGTATCAGGCGCAGATATTCCTCGTTGGGCGAGTTTGGCAACCACAGCTTTATGTATCCGCTGTTAGAATACTTGTGCTCCATGTGGTCCAAGAACCGCTCCCAATGCTCTTCCTTGTTCTTCTCCGGATAGTGGTCGAGCCCATACTCTATGGTGCGGCGGAACACGTGGTCTGGCTCAAGGTCGCGGTCGGCTTCTGCCACAATCTTGCCGTATATGCTGCGTGGCGCATGCGACGCCGATGCACGATGGTCTTCAACAGCCTCCTTCATTATCTTTATCTGCTCCTCGCCGAACCAGCGGCGCAGACGTCGGTCGGCTGTCAATATCTTTCCGCTTGTAATATGGTGTACGGCACGCGGACCCTCCAACCCGAGGTCGTGGTAGGCGGCTATAACGTAGCACATATTGATATCGGCGCCGGTCGAGAGGGCAAGCTTAAGCGAGTTCTTTATCACGTGGTTGGCGTGCGAAAGGCTGTGCGCCCGGTCGAAGGCGTTGTATCGGGGAAGTATATTTTGCTCGACAAACTCCATGAGGTCGAGGCTTACGTTTCGGGTATCCATAATTGAATGATATTGAGATTTACTTGCAAAATTAGTTTATTATGGCTAATTTTGCAAGAAACAAACGATAAAAAGACAAATATAATGGATGAAACAAATGTAAGGGTTAATTCTCTTAAGGCTTGGATTCTTGCCGCACGTCCAAAGACACTGACGGGTGCTGCCGTGCCGGTGATGACAGGCATTGCCTGCGCCGTGGCTCTCTATGGATGGTGCGGGATAAGGGTTGTGCCGGCTGTGCTGTGCATGCTGTTTGCGTTGATAATGCAGGTGGATGCCAACTTTGTGAACGACTACTTCGACTTTATGAAGGGTACCGACGACGAGCGGCGTCTTGGACCGAAGCGTGCCTGTGCGCAAGGCTGGATAACGGCGTCGGCTATGCGCCGCGGATTGCTTGTCACCACTCTCCTTGCCTGCGTCGTCGGACTGCCGTTGGTGTATTATGGCGGTTGGGAGATGATTATGGTTGGACTGGCGTGCGTTGTGTTCTGCTTCCTGTATACCATCTCGTTCTCGTATATCGGACTGGGCGATTTGCTCGTGCTCGTGTTCTTCGGCATCGTGCCTGTGTGCATGACCTACTGGCTAACGGCTCCTCCAGCAGCGCTTACGTCCATTCCGTTTGCCGTTGTACTGCTGTCGTTGGCTTGCGGACTGATTATCGACACGCTGCTCGTGGTGAACAATTACCGCGACATCGACAACGACCGTCGTACCGGAAAGCGCACGCTGATTGTGCGCATTGGCGAGCGTGGCGGACTGATAATGTATCTTTTGCTGGGTCTTGCGGGCACAATTATGGCTATCGCGGGTGTCGTGTTCCTCCACTGGCACGACGGACAATGGACACAGTCGCTCTTAATTATGTACGCGCCATTCCACACATGGGCTTTCAACGAGATGCGACGCATAAGGAAGGGTGCCGAGCTTAACCGTGTACTCGGAATGACCGCACGCAATATGTTTATCTTCGGCATATTGACATCGGCTGCACTTGTCCTTGCCAACTGGTAGAGCGGCGGACAACAACAATTCGTGTAATGAACGTATAATATTCTATCGTGTAATGGGCGTTAATGTTTATATCGTGTAATAGACGTTAATGTTTATATTGTATAATGGACGTTAATGGGCTGCGCTCGTACGTCGCCGAAGGCGGCGAATCATGCTTAACCTCGGGTGACCGTAGGGAACCCGAGGAATAGCGTCCCCCACTCCATCCTTCCTCTTCCCGCTTGCTCGGCGAACGGGAGTTCGCCGTTCCATAAGAGGGCAGAACGCAAGCAGCGAGTGTTGGGCTGTTAGACCAACCAACCTCATGTTCTCATATACCCAAGTTGTCTACACCCTACCCTCTTGTTCGCCGGTTCTCCTGTCTTAAAATATACACCCTGTCTCTCTCGTCTTATAATATCAACAAGACCTCTTGTCCAAGCCCCTCGCCGACAAACTACAATTTATCGATGAGAAGTTGGTTGTTGTACACACCGCCTACGGCGAGTGTGTACGGGTCTAAGGAACACGGATATCACTAATGCACACAGATTGGTCATCCACGGATTTTCACTCTTTATATATTTGATTATATGTGCCTTCGACACAGAATACCTACAATTACATTTCCCCTTATAATCAGAAAAACAATATATAAACCACAAAAACGATTGCATTTAAATGCAAGAATTCAATTTAAAATCACTAACTTTGCGAGTGGAACGAAATTAGAAATCAACAAACGGATACCTAATATGGTATTGAAAAAATACACACAGACACAACAGGTAGTAGACACCCTTCGTAAACACGGAGGATATGCCACACTTGGCAATTTGTATCATCTCGTCGACACCAAGTCATGGGCAACAAAAACTCCGAATGAATCAATAAGAAGAATTGTCCAACAGTCTGACGAAATATTTAGAATACAACCAGGTCTTTGGGCCTTGGAAGAATGTCGAGAGGAAATAATGCGCAAGTTTGATATCCAACCACAAGAAGTCAAGAGTGTAGAACAATTTACACACGGGTACTTCCAAGGACTCATCGTAGAGATTGGAAATATGAAACACTACACTACATATGTTCCCGCACAAGACCAAAACCGCAAGTTCCTTGAGAAACCATTGAAAGACATTTGTTCTACAATATGTATTCCTAACTTCTCATACGAGAACCTGAATAATAGAGCCAAAACAGTTGATGTTATTTGGTTCAATGACCGTATAATGCCAAACAGCTTCTTTGAAGTTGAACACTCAACAGACATACAGAATTCTGTGGCTAAATTCTGCGACCTACAGGATTTCTATAGCCGCTTCTTAATCGTGGCTCCACAAAACCGGGAAGAGCAATTTGACAAGGTTATGAATAGGACAGCCTTTAAAGATATGAAGAAACGTATATCATTCTGTAGCTACGAGGATATACTAAAACAATACGAACTAATGTGTAGAGAACAAGAAATACGCATGGTGTAAAATGATCTTTTTTGATCACAAATATTAAAGAATGATCTATTCAATTTTGTCATAATTTTTGATCGTAACTTTGTGCCCGATTATGAGGTACAATGTTACGATACAAGAGACGCTTGCAAGCACTTTGCAGATAGAAGCCAGTTCGCAGAAAGAGGCAGAATTGGCTGTTGATAGGCTGTATCGTAATGGTGACATCGTTCTGTCATCAGACAACTACTTGACAACAAAGATTGCTGTCGACAAACGTCTGCCTTTCTACAAATCCCTCTCCAACGACTTCACCCTCATCCAAGGCGACTGTGTAGAAACCCTGTCGAAGTTCAAGTTTGGATTTGATATGGTGTTTGCCGACCCTCCATATTTTCTATCGGGCGGTGGTATAAGCTGTCAGAACGGACGTGTGGTGTGCGTTGACAAAGGCGAATGGGACAAACCGCTAACGCCCGACGAGATGGATGCTTTTAATCTGCGCTGGCTCACTGCGGTACGCGACCACATGAAGGAGAATGCCACGATATGGATTTCGGGCACACATCACAATATATTCAGCGTGCAGCAACAACTGCTTAAACTTGGCTTCAAAATTCTCAATGTGATAACATGGGCTAAGACAAACCCTCCACCCAACATCTCTTGCAGATACTTCACCTACTCCACCGAGTTTATCATCTGGGCACGTAAGTCGCCCAAGGTGCCACACTACTTCAATTACGAGCTTATGAAGTTGCTTAACGACAACAAACAGATGACTGATGTGTGGCGACTTCCTGCCATAGCAAGATGGGAGAAATCATGTGGCAAGCATCCCACACAGAAGCCTCTGAGCGTCTTAGCACGACTGATTCAAGCTTCCACTCAACCTGGAGCATGGATACTCGACCCCTTCAGTGGCAGTGCCACTACGGGCATAGCCGCCAACCTGTTAGGTCGTCGCTATTTGGGATTAGAGATAGAAGAGCGGTTTCTTGCTATGAGCAGAGCACGCAGAGAGGAAATAGAGAGCCTTGCCACTCGTCGCGATTATCTCGCTAAACTTGAAAAGGCTGGCGTCATAAGAATGTCTGAAGGTGGTATAGTGAAGGAAGAAGATAATCAGTTTTACGGAGTACCGTGGCTATAGGTTGAATATCTATATCCGTTACACTGTCAACCAAGGCTTAATGACCTTCCAAGGAAGCCTTAGTTAGCCTGTCAGTAAGGCTTAATTGGTAGGTCATCAAGGCTTGGTTGGCATGTTACAAAGGCTTTGTTGGCATATTACAAAGGCTTTGTAACAATAGGAAGTACGACATGTTGCCGTACTACCTATATAAAAGTTTTTATTTTTTCAACCCCTCATTCTATCACTTTTTGAGGGACACATTCCAGTAACTCATTGATTATAAAAGGATATTGAGAGTGTTAGGTCGCAGCTTAAGGGTGTCACCTATCACATATCTAACACAGAGGTTGGGGGTGAGGCCTGTGATACCTCAGTGTTAGATTCATGATAGGTGAGCCTTGCACCAAGCCACCTAACACCATTGTATACCATTATATATCAACCACTTATAACGATAGAAAGGCTAAAAAGTGATAGAATGAGGGGTTGAAAAATAAAAAAACTTATAGTGACACATCACACTCCTCCGGCTCTATACACATTATATAGTATATAGGCAGATAAGTGATGCCATTCTTCTGCTCTACCTGTTGGGCATTCGACAAAACAAAGGCTTGATGAATGTTATACTCCTTTATTTGCAAGAACTTATCCAAGGCACTATGAACCTGATAATCCTTACCCGACTTTATTTCGAGAGGAAGAACAGACAGATGCTTTCTGTCATCTATAAGATAGTCTACCTCACCCGTCTTTTTGTTGTCGTAGTAGTAAAGGTCGAATCCATGTGCCTTCAGTTCTTGTGCCACCACTGTTTCGTATACCGAACCAAGGTTGATACTTGCCACATCATCCATTATTGCTTTTATATTGGTGCCAAAGAATATGCTTGTCAATATACCAACGTCATTCATATAGAGCTTGAGCAGATTTTTGCCGCTATTCTCTATCAGAGGGAAAGACGGCTTGCTGATAGCCTTAACCTCTAAGGTTATTCCAGAGGAAATAAGATAGTCGAACTCTTCCACATAGTCGCTCATTCGCTTTCCTCTTTTATCCTCAATATCCTTTACCACTATCCTCTTCTTCTTGTTTTCAAGATTGGATGGTATCATACCATAGATGCGCTGTATCTTCAAGCGATTGTGCATCTCCTCATAACGGGCTGCGTCTACCCCATAGAGATGATGTATCTCATTCTGAATGGTACGAATTGTAGCAATGTTCTTGGTTGCCAAAAATTCGTTGACGGCATCTGGCAAACCTCCTACCAAAAGATACTTCTTAAACAAATCGAGCAATTTGTTGTGAATGGCATCTGGCATAGACTCTCTTGACTCATACTTCTTGCGGATGGTATCGAGCACCAACTGGCCAACATCATTCGCAATCAAAAACTCCTCAAAATCTAATGGATACATATGCTTTATGAGGATGCTTCCCAATGGAATTGAAGAGGTTGTCTTAAGCGTTACACCCAACAACGAGCCACTGGCTATATAAGTAAACTTGTTGTCTTCGCGCAGGAACTTAAGCAAAGTAAGCAAGTGGTCGTAGGCCTGTATCTCATCTATAAACACCAAAGTGTTCTCCTTTTCCTTCATTCTATTGCCCGCCACTGTACTTAATGCCAGATAGAAATCGTCCACCGTCTTTGCATCAGCAAAAGTTCTATCTCCAAGCTTGTCTGTCTCCATATTCACCTCTATAAAGTTGGGAAAAAGTTTCTTCCCTACCTCACGGATGATATACGACTTTCCTATCTGACGTGCGCCATCTACAATCAAAATCTTGTTAGACCCTGATTGTAAATGACTTACGATATACTTCTCTATCTTTCTATACAGCATAATTACACTTTTCCTATGATTTAGACAGTGCAAATATACACTTTTCCTATGAAATAACCCAACAAAAACTACACTTTTCCTATAAATTTAAGCCTCAAAAACTACACTTTTCCTATACACCCGATATATAGAGCAATACCAACCCGAGTTTTTTAGACCCATTCTGAATATGGAGTTATAGATGTACAAATTCTGCTTATAGGGAAAAAGGTTGAACGAGAAGACTTGTTGATAATAGTTTTATCAACTGTTTACGGTTAATTTTCTGTAATCATATAATGTGACATAGCCGAAATCACAGAAAATAATGTATTTTTGTAGCAAATATATAAAAACAAGACCCGATAGCTTGACGAATCAGAGGCTACCGGGAATCAACGCTTCAAAGTTAGTGTTTTTTCTTGTTATAACCAAGTAAATGAACTATATTTTATGGAATATTTAGAATTTGAACGTATCTTGTCTACCAAACGAATGCAGAGATATAAGGAGGCAGCAAATGGTGACACTCGCAAAGCTATGGCTTTGTATCGATACAACTTGCGCTTATCGCAGGAGATGTTCACTATAGTTAGTTGCTTTGAGGTGGCATTGCGTAATGCTATAGATAGCCTTTTAGTACCGACTTTAGGAGAAAATTGGCTGAAAGATTCTGTTCAAGCTAACGGAATATTCTCCAACGGACGCATGAACGAGACAAGAAAAATTATAGAAAAAGCATGCAACCGATTGGATAGACAAGGCATATAATCACATTCTAAACTGATTGCAGAAATGGAATTCGGAGTATGGAAATATATGTATTCCTCTCTACAGTATCGTGCGACAGGCCAATGTTTGTTAAAGGCTTTTCCAAATAAGCCTCGTTCATCAGCTGCTGTTCAATATAATAATGCTTACATATTTAATGAACTTGACAAAGTGAATAGTCTGAGAAACAGAATCGCGCACCACGAACCTATATGTTTCAGACTTCATGCATCTGAAATTGACACAAGTTACATTGTTAATGAATATCAGAAAATTCAGACTCTATTTTCTTGGATGGGGATAGACTCTCGTGCTATGCTATATGGACTTGACCATGTGCAGAGTGTTTGTACCAAGATTAACAATTTGAACGAGTAATGTATCCTTTTCAATGCGAGAGATATTATTTGTGGCATTAATAGCCTTGATCTATCATATAATTCGACTTTTTTATGTAAGTTTGCAAAGTAGAACAAGTCCTATCTGTTGTATAGGATTATACAAGCAAGTATAGACAATCAACAAACACCACGTTTATAAAATCAACAACGATGAGACGACTCTTTTTAGCAACACTCCTCGCTTCTTGCGGAATGGCGGCTATGGCCGAAGACAATCCGCTGTGGCTGCGCTATCCAGCCATATCGCCAGACGGAAAGACAGTGGCCTTTGCCTATCGTGGCGACATCTTCACGGTACCCGTTGAGGGCGGTACTGCCAAGCAGATTACATCCAACGCTGCGTTCGACTCGCACCCCGTATGGAGCCCGGACAGCCGACACCTCGCCTTTGCATCCAACCGCGAGGGCAGTATGGACATCTGGCTTATGGATGCCAACGGGGGTGTGCCCCGCCGACTTACAACCAACAGCGGCAACGAGCAGCCTCTGCGCTGGCTCAACGACAAGACGGTGATGTACAAGGCGGATGTCATGCCTACCGCCGAGTCGATAGTGTATAGCGGCTCGTTTGCACAAGTATACACCGTAAGTATAGAGGGCGGACGCCCAAAACTGTTCTCGGAGATTATGATGGACGCACTTGACGTCAACGCCCAGGGCGACGTGCTGTATATGAACTACAAGGGCTATGAGGACCAGTGGCGCAAGCATCACCGCTCGCCCATAACTCGCGACATCTGGCTCAAGAGCGGCGACAAGTTTAAGCAGCTCACTACCTTCAACGGCGAAAACCGCGACCCGATATGGGCTGCTGACGGCAAGTCGTTCTACTACCTAAGCGAGCTCGACGGCACCTTCAATGTATACCACCGCACGCTCGACGGCAAGGACACGCAGATAACCCGACACGCAAAGAATCCGGTGCGTTTCCTGTCGGCTGCCTCTAACGGTATGCTGTGCTACGGATACGACGGCGAGATATACACCGTGCGCGAGGGCGAACAGCCTAAGAAACTGAGCGTACGCATCACTGCCGACAACGAGGGCAAGCACATCATCAGACAGATACAGAAGACTGGCGCCACCAACATCAAGCTGTCGCCCAACGGCAAGGAGATTGCCTTTGTTCTGCACGGCGACGTATACGTTACAAACATCGAGTACCGCACAACCAAGCAGATAACCGACACTCCAGAGCAGGAACGCAACATCGACTTTGCTCCCGACGGACGCACCATTACATACGACTCTGAGCGCAACGGATTGTGGCAAATATACACCACGTCCATCAAGAACAAGGACGAGAAGCAGTTTGCCTATGCAACGGAGCTGGTGGAGCAACGTCTAACCCAAACAGACAGCACCGCGCTCTGCCCGCAATACAGCCCCGACGGCAAGGAGATAGCCTTCTGGGAGAACCGCAGCGCGCTGCGCGTGCTCAACATCAAGAGCGGCAAGGTGCGCACGGTGATGGACGGCAAGTACCTCTTCTCTTACAGTGACGGCGACATCGACTTCTCGTGGAGCCCCGACAGCAAGTGGCTGCTTGCCTCGTACATGGGCAACGGCGGATGGAACAGCAACGACATAGCCTTGGTAGACGCATCGGGCAACGGCAAGATACACAACCTTACCAACAGCGGCTATAGCGACATCAACGCACGCTGGGTGCTCGACGGCAAGGCTATGCTCTTCAGTAGCGACCGTGCCGGATACCGCAGTCATGGCAGTTGGGGTGCCGAGTACGACGCCTACATCATGTTCTTCGACCTTGACGCTATGGAGAAGTTCCAGATGTCGAAGGAGGAACGACAGCTTGCCAAAGACAATATGACGAAGAAGGAAAAGAAGGAGGAAGAGAAAAAGGAAAAGGAGGAGAAGAAGAACGAAGACACTCCGAAGCCTGTAGAGGTGGAACCTTTAGAGCTTGACCTTGCCAACTGCCGCGACCGCATAATACGACTGACCGTAAACTCGTCCAACCTCGGCGACGCCATACTTGACAAGGAAGGCGAGAACCTCTACTACAAGGCTGCGTTTGAGGGTGGCTACGACCTGTGGCGACACAACCTCTTGGAGAGTCGCACCGAGATTGTGAGCAAGAATGTGGGTAGTGGCTCCATGACCTTCGACAAGGACTACAAGAACCTCTACTTCCTAAGCGGCGGCAACATCAAGAAGTTTGACACAGCCGGACGCTCTATGAAGAATGTCGACTTTGAGGCTACATTCAACTATAAGCCTTACGATGAGCGCGCCTATATGTTCGACCACGTGTACCGACAGATTAAGGACAAGTTCTACGTAACCAATCTGCATGGTGTCGACTGGGACGGATACCGCAAGACCTACGAGCGCTTCCTGCCATACATCAACAACAACTACGACTTCCAGGAGATGCTGAGCGAGATGCTCGGCGAGCTTAACGCATCGCACACCGGCGCAAGATACTATGGCAGCGTGGCTTCGCTTCCCACTGCCTACCTCGGCCTGTTCTACGACGAGAGCTACGACGGCGACGGACTGAAGGTTAAGGAGGTTGTGAACAACGGCCCATGCTCGGTAAAGAACACCGACATCAAGCCCGGCAGCATTATCCAGAAGATTGACGGCATCGACATTACAGCCGGTATGGACTACTTTCCGCTGCTCGAAGGCAAGATAGGCAAGCCCATCCGTCTCAGCGTTAGCAAGGCAAAGGGCGGCAAGACATTCGACGTTGTGGTTAAGGGTATATCAAGAGGCACCCTTATCGACCTGCTGTACAAGCGTTGGGTGGAGCGCAACCGCAAGCTTGTGGACAGCCTGTCCAACGGACGCTTGGCATACGTGCACGTAAGGGCGATGAACAGCAAGAGCTTCCGCGATGTATACAGCGAACTGCTTAGCGAGCGCAACCGCAACCGCGAGGCTGTGATTGTGGACGAACGCCACAACGGAGGCGGATGGCTGCACGACGACCTGTGCACCCTGCTCAACGGCAAGGAGTATCAGCACTTTGTGCCACAGGGCAAGTATATGGGCCGCGACCCGTTCAACAAGTGGACCAAGCCGTCGTGCGTGCTTATCTGCGAGGACGACTACAGCAACGGACATGGATTCCCGATGGTGTACAAGACACTCGGCATAGGCAAGCTTATCGGCACACCGGTGGCTGGAACAATGACTGCCGTGTGGTGGGAGAAGATGATAGACCAGTCGATGGTGTACGGCATTCCGCAGGTGGGCTGCCGAACTCTTGACGGCATATACGGCGAGAACACTCAGCTCAACCCCGACATCGTGGTATACAACACACCCGAGGACTATATCACCGGCAACGACCGACAGCTCAAGAAGGCTGTGGAGGAGATGCTGAAAGAGGCCGACAAGAACAAGTAAGAAACCGAATCTACTAACAATAAACTACATTACATAAGATGAACAAACTGACAATAGGAATTATCTCCGCACTTGCTTTGGCTGGCTCCATGCCTGCCAAAGCACAGTTTAAGATTGTAAACCCAGTGCCACAGAATATCCAAAGTACCGGATTTGCACAGTTGCCACAAAGCGTCAATATCAAGACAAGCAACAATCGGGACAACTCGTTTGCCATTGCCACATTGAAGAACGGCATCAAGGTGGAGCCTAACGCCAAGTACACCATAACCCTCGGCATAAAGGGCGACAAGTGTGTAAAGGCATACGCCAAGCATCTGCCCAAGAAGGCAGAGGCCTACTGGCTGAGCATTGGCGACAAGGGAGCCGTAATAGTAGGCAATGACGAGGAGGGACTATTCTACGGCATACAGACCTTCCTTGGCTCTATAGCCAAAGGCAAGCTTGAGACCGGCACCGTAACCGACTGGCCCGACGTAGACTTTCGTGGCACAGTGGAGGGATTCTACGGCACACCGTGGAGCCATAAGGCTCGTCTAAGCCAAATAGAGTTCTATGGACGCAACAAGATGAACACCTACATCTACGGACCGAAGAACGACCCCTATCACCGCGACCAGTGGCGCAAGCCCTACCCTACCGAGGAAGCCAACCGCATAAATGAGCTTAACGAGGTGGCTAAGAAGAACGGCGTAAACTTCTACTGGGCTATCCACCCGGGCGTGGACATCAAGTGGAACAACGAAGACCGCGACAACCTTATCAACAAACTCGAGATGATGTACGCTCTCGGCATACGTTCGTTTGCCGTCTTCTTTGACGACATCTGGGGCGAGGGAGCCAAGGCAGACAAGCAAGCCGAACTGCTGAACTATGTGGACGACAACTTCATCAACCGCCATAAGGATATCTCGCCTCTCATTATGTGTCCTACCGAATACAACAAAGCTTGGGCTAACGACGAGAAGGGATACCTGCGCACTCTCGGCACAAAGATGAACAAGGACATACGCATAATGTGGACGGGCAACACGGTGGTGCATTGCATTGACAAGGAGTCGATGCAGTGGATCAACAGCCGCATAGACCGCAAGGCTTACATCTGGTGGAACTTCCCCGTGAGCGACTTCGTTAGAGACCACGTTCTGCTTGGTCCTGCCTACGGCAACGGCAAGGACATTGCTGGCGACGTGTCGGGATTTGTGTCTAACCCTATGGAACATGCCGAGGCTTCTAAAATCTCGCTCTACGGCATAGCCGACTATACTTGGAACATGAAGGCTTACAACGCCGAGACCGACTGGCTTAAGGGCATCGAGGACCTACTACCCGGCAATGCCGAGGCTCTGCGCACATTCGCCATGTACAACAAGGACCTTGGACAGAACGGACACGGATTCCGCCGCGAGGAGGGCGAGGAGCTTAAGGATATAGCTGCAGCAGCCGTCAAGGGCGACCGCAAGGCTATTGAGGAGATTAACACCAAATGTCTGCAACTGAAGAACGCTTGCGACCTGCTGCTTGCCGACAAGACCAACAAGGAGCTTATACGCGAGCTACGTCCGTGGTTGCTGCAAGCCAAGAATCTTGCCGACTATGGCACAACGGTTGTTATGATGAACCAGGGCAATGCCAACATCAGCTTCAACAACCTCTACCAGCAAGCCACATCTATACAGGAGCAGATGTTTGAGCTTGAGAACTCGGCTGTACGCCACGCCTTGCAGCCTGGCATAAAGGTTGGCACAAAGGTTATGCTGCCTACACTGTACAAGCTCTTCAGCCTTGCTGTGGACAACTACAACAAGCAGAACGGCACCAACCTCTCTAACGTGGCAGAATATATGCCGTACAAGTTGACGAGCAACGTTGAGCAGTTGCGCTTGCTGCCTATAAGCATCAAGAACTCTAACGTGAACGTGGCTCCTTCCAACGAGGTTATCAACTGGCAGAAGGACGGCTTCATCGAGATTGAAACCGAACACGTGGTTATGCTCAACAATATGGACTTCAACTTTGACGTGGAGAACATTGCCGCCAAGTTCAAGCTCGAGGTTATGACCAACGGCTCTTGGCAGCCTATCAGCCTCAGCATGAACAAGCGCAGAAAGACCTTGGTGAACGCCGGATCAGAAATCGACGGACTGAAGGCAAAGAAGCTACGACTTACCAATACGTCGGGCGAAGACCTAAAGGTCTACTTCCGCAGCTTTAAGTTTGCCACGAAGTAAAGGTGCTATGTCCGTGTAATGAGCGTTAATTCTTTAATCGTGTAATGAGCGTTAATGTATTTTGTTCGTGTAATGGGCGTTAATAGGCTCCGCCTTAAATATGTCATTAATAAACAATACAACGAGAAAAGCCTGGCAGGTATTGTCCTGCCAGGCTTTATTTTATTTTATTGCTGTCCGGTAAAACTTTTGCAAAGAAAATAAATTAGGGCTGACACTTCTC
>OIWQ01002266.1_pt1 | contig 20321 bp, 16 predicted proteins | sample 1587571 | NCBI WGS metagenome assembly OIWQ01 (sample SAMEA3888910, study PRJEB22519) | human gut metagenome | biome: human gut; feature: human-associated habitat; material: faeces | place: Denmark | collected 2010 | reverse complement strand
ACTCCTTATCTTATCTTGTGCACTTTGCGGTATCGTATGCCCGGTCTCGGGCGGGGATCAAGAGTTGGCGCCGGCCGCGGCGGCCGCGTCGAGCAGCGCCATGACCCGGCGGTAAAACATCCGTGTGCGCACGATGCCGGTGTTCATCACGCCGCCGATCGCGGCCAGATGGTCCAGCTCCTCGACCGGCAGCACCTGCCACACGCCGCGCTGCGGCGTCTGACCGGGCGCGAAGTCCGTGTGCGGTGCGCCTTCAGGGTACCGGGCGGAGATCGTGTTGACAAGCCCGTCGTTCGGCAGCCAGTCGGACGGCACGGCGCCGCCCGCGCGCCCCATCGCGGTCGAAAACGGCCAGAGCAGCGGTGTCATGGCCGTGTCGGGCTTCTGATCGTGCGTGAGCAGGCGCGGCAGCGTCCGGCAGCAGGGGATGGAAAAATACCAGGCGTCCGGCAGTGTGTCGATGCGCGCATTGAGCGCGCGCGCACCGGCGCAGCGCAGGTCGTCAAAGGCGTTGTCGCCCGCCGGGAGCGGGTTTTGCGCCAGCATCCGCAGCGCGGCCGTCGTGATCGGCTCGTCCGGGTCGCGGCGGATGCCGAACTGGTCGAGCCGGAAGTCATATACGTCCTTGAATGCCGAGATGCCGAGCGCGCGCGCCGCGCCGAGAAACAGCGTCGAGAGCGCATTCGCAGCATCCGGCTGCACGTCGAGAAACGTCGACCCATCGTGCGGTGCGGCGATGGCCACCAGCGCGTGCACCCAGCCGGTCTTGCCGCCGGTGAACAGCGGCGAGGGCGTCTCACCTGCGGCCTCGGCCGCCTGCACCTCCTCGGGGCAGCCGTGCGCGAGCAGCTGCATGAGCAGCCGCGCCGTTGCGCCGCCGAAGCTGTGCCCGACGAGATCTATGGGCCTGCCCGCGCCCCAGCCGGGCACGAGCGGCGCGGGATATGCCGTGCCGAAGCGCGCGTGGCCGAAGCGCCGCGCGTGCGCGATGCCGTAGTCGGCCCTGCCGCCGGTGAGCGCGGCGTAGAGCTCGCACGCGCGGTCCCACGCGCTCGAGATGATGCCGACCGAGGCCGCGCGGCAGTCGTATCCGCAGCGGTTGAGATAGCCGAGCACGTCGCCCGCCGCGAGCCCCCAGTAGGGCACGGCGCGGTAGAGCGCATCCTGCGCGCCCCAGCCCAGCAGCCCGTGCACGAACACGGTCGGGTGCGCGCTGCGTCCGCCGGGCGGTGCGTCCGGCAGCAGGCATTCGCCCGCCTCCAGCGCCTGATGCAGCAGCTCCTGCGGTGTTTTCATGGCGCGCCTCCTTCCGGGCGAAAATTCTGTTCTTAATATAGCACACCGGCTGGAGAGCGTCAATGCTGCGCCCGGGAGAAACAAAACGCCGAAAACAAAGCGGAGAGCGCGTTTGGAAATTGTGCGAAATGCTAAAAGTGAAGTTTTTTGCCAAATGCGCTTGACTTCAGCAGCTAAAAGCGCTAAAGTAGGCACATCTTCACTACAGGAGGCCGCAATCATGCGTCTGGTCCGATTTGCAAGCGCATATTCCTACTATTACTTTATCGAGGGTAATAGTCGTTTGTGCTGCGATCATACCAGAACCATCTGAGACTTCCCGGTCCGGTTTTGACAAGGCTGCACAGACGACTGTGTGGCTTTTTTCTTTGCCGGAACTTACATTTAGGAGGAGAAAACACATGAACATCAAGAAACTCACTGCTCTGCTCTGCGCCGTGGTCATGGTGCTGTCGCTGGCCGCCTGCGGCGGCAGCGGCGACAAGGCCGAGAATAAGCACTACACCGTCGGCATCTGCCAGCTTGTGCAGCACGATGCGCTCGATGCGGCCACCAAGGGCTTCCGCGATGCGATCACCGACGCGCTCGGCGCCGAGAACGTCACCTTCGATGAGCAGAACGCCGCCGGTGACAGCGCCACCTGCGCCACCATCTGCAACGGCTTCGTGTCCAGCGGCGTGGATCTGATCCTTGCCAACGCGACCGGCGCGCTGCAGGCTGCGGCCGCCGCCACGAAGGACATCCCGATCCTCGGCACGGCCGTCACGGAGTACGGCGTCGCGCTCGGCATCGACAACTTCTCCGGCACGGTCGGCGGCAACATCTCCGGCACGTCCGACCTCGCGCCGCTCGATCAGCAGGCGGCCATGATCACGGAGCTGTTCCCGGATGCCAAGAACGTCGGCATCATCTACTGCTCCGGCGAGCCGAACTCCGTCTACCAGGCGGACGTCGTCAAGGCCGCGCTTGAAAAGGCCGGCTGCACCGTCACCATCTACACCTTCGCGGATACGAACGACGTTGTCTCCGTCACCGGCACGGCGAGCGACGCCAACGACGTTCTCTACGTCCCGACCGACAACACCGCCGCCTCCTGCGCCGAGGCCATCAAGGGCGCTGCCACGAAGCCCATCGTCGCCGGCGAGGAGGGCATCTGCAAGGGCTGCGGCGTTGCGACGCTGTCCATCGACTACTACGAGCTCGGCCGCACCACCGGCGAGATGGCCGTGAAGATCCTCAAGGGCGAGGCCGACATCTCCACCATGGCCATCGAGTACTACCCGAACCCGGTCAAGAAGTACAATCCCGAGATGGCCAGCCTCTACAACGTCACCATCCCGAGCGACTACGCGGCCATCGGCTGATTTTCAACACGATTCCCGGCTCCCTGCCGCAGCTTCTGCGGCAGGGATACTCCACACTATGAGGTAATGTTATGAATTCACTGGTTCTTGCGTCCCTGAGCCTGCCGAATCTGGTTTCGCGCCTGCCCGGCGGCGTTGCGCAGGGCATCATCTGGGGCATCATGGCGCTGGGCGTGTACATCACGTTCCGCCTGCTCGACGTCGCCGATCTGACGGTCGACGGGTCATTCACAACCGGCGGCGCCGTGACGGTCGTGCTCATCGTCGCGGGCTGGCCGGCGTGGGCGGCGCTGCTGGTCGCCGTGGTCGCGGGCCTGCTCGCGGGTCTTGTGACCGGCCTGCTGCACACGAAGCTCGGCATCCCGGCCATCCTCGCCGGCATCCTGACGCAGTTTGCGCTCTACTCGATCAACCTGCGCATTATGAGCATGAAGGCCAACACCCCCGTCAACCCGGATAAGTACGACCTGTTTCTGACGCTGCGCAGCGTGCCCGGCGCGATCTGGAAGGGACTGCTGCTCGCGGCGGTGCTCATCGCGCTGCTGTACTGGTACTTCGGCACCGAGCAGGGCAGCGCCATCCGCTCCACCGGCGCAAACCCCGCCATGAGCCGCGCGCAGGGCATCAACATCGACGCCATGAAGGTGCTCGGCCTGTCGCTCTCCAACGGCATGGTCGCGCTCTCCGGCGGTCTGATGGCGCAGTATCAGGGCTTTGCCGACATCAACATGGGCCGCGGCGCGATCGTCATCGGCCTCGCCGCCGTCATCATCGGCGAGGTGCTGTGCGACGCCTTCTTCCGCAAGGGCTGCAATTTCTCGGTGCGGCTGGGCTTTGTCTTGCTCGGCGGCATCGTGTATTACCTCGTCATGGTGCTCATCCTCTGGCTCAAGCTCGACCCGAACGATCTCAAGCTCTTCACGGCCGTGATCGTGGCGGCGTTTCTGGCCGTGCCGTATCTCAAGGGACAGGCCAAGAGCTCGTTCCACCGTCTGAAGAAGGGAGGCAAGTGATATGCTGACATTGGACCATATCTCCAAGACCTTCAACCCCGGCACGATCAACGAAAAGCGGGCGCTCGACGGGCTGTCGCTGCACCTGAAGCCGGGCGATTTCGTGACCGTCATCGGCGGCAACGGCGCCGGAAAATCCACCATGCTCAACGCCGTCGCGGGCGTCTGGCCGGTGGATGACGGGCGCATCATCCTCGACGGCGTGGACGTGACCGCCATGCCGGAGTTTCGCCGCGCACAGTACATCGGCCGCGTGTTCCAGGACCCCATGATGGGCACGGCCGCAAATATGCAGATCGAGGAGAACCTCGCCCTCGCCGCGCGCCGCGGCAAAAAGCGCACCCTGCGCTGGGGCGTCACGAACGCCGAGCGCGAGGAATATCACGAGCGGCTCAAGACCCTCGGCCTCGGGCTTGAGGATCGCATGACGGCGAAGGTCGGCCTGCTCTCCGGCGGCCAGCGTCAGGCGCTGACGCTGCTGATGGCCTCCCTGCAAAAGCCGAAGCTGCTGCTGCTCGACGAGCACACCGCGGCGCTCGACCCCGCGACGGCGGCCAAGGTGCTCGAGCTGTCGGACCGCATCGTGCGCGAAAACGAGCTGACCGCCATGATGATCACCCACAACATGAAAGACGCCATCGTGCACGGCAACCGCCTCATCATGATGAACGAGGGGCACATCATCCTTGACATCGAGGGCGAGGAAAAGCAAAAGCTCACCAAGCGCGACCTGCTCGACAAGTTCGCCGAGGTCGCGGGCATGCAGGTCGAATCCGACGAGGTGCTGCTGAGCTGACGGGCGCGTCTGCACGCAAAAACATCCGAATATTCTGCCGCTCCGGCGCCGGTCGCGTACCGGCGCCGGAGATTTTTTCTTCCGCCGGACAGAATTTCCGCCCGCGCGGCAACTACCACGAAAACCACCAAAATTCGACCGGAAAGTTTGTGCAGTTTTTTTGCCCGAAAACGCACACAAATCCCAAAAAGTATGATACCCTTTCCATGCGAATTTGTTATGTAAATTTGATGCTCTGTTTTGTGGTTCAGGAGGAAAAGGTCCGTGGTTTTCAGCAGCCTGTCGTTTTTGTTTTGCTTCTTCCCGGCGTTCTTGCTGGTGTACTATCTGACACCGTCGCGGCCGGCCGGCGCGCGCAATGCCGTGCTGCTGGTGGGGAGCAGTGTGTTTTATATCATCGGGCTGGACGGTCAGTGGGCGTATTTTGCGCTGCTGGCCGCATCCGTGCTGGTCAACTACGGGCTGGGTCTGGCCATCGTGCGCGACAAGCCGCGCGCGAAGCTGTGGCTCATCCTCGGCATCTGCTACAATTTCCTGTGGCTGTTCCTATTTAAATATCTCAACTTCGTGCTCACCGGCGTCAACGGTGCGCTCGGGCTCGTGTCCGGCGGCAAGGCGGCGATCCCGCTGCTGCGCTGGGCGCTGCCGGTCGGCATCAGCTTCTACACGTTCTCGGCGGTGGGCTATCTCATGGATGTCTACCGCGGCACGGTCGCGCCGGAGCGCTCACTGCTCACGTTCGGCACGTACCTGACCATGTTCCCGAAGCTGGTCTCCGGCCCGATCGCGAGCTATACGGAGCTGCAGCCGGAGTTTGGCGCGCGCAATGTGTCGCTGCGTCAGGCGGTCGACGGGCTCAAGCTGTTCGTGTTCGGCATGGCACTCAAGGTGCTGCTTGCCAACCAGCTCGGCGGCCTCTGGAGAGATGTGACCACCATCGGCTTCGAGAGCCTCTCGACACCGCTTGCGTGGATGGCCGCGTTCGCGTATTCGTTCCAGCTCTACTTTGACTTCTGGGGCTACTCGCTCATGGCCATCGGCATCGGCCGGATGCTGGGCTTCCACATCCCGGAGAACTTCCGCTGCCCGTATCTGGCGCTGAGCATGACGGAGTTCTGGCGGCGCTGGCACATCACGCTCGGCACGTGGTTCCGCGAGTATCTGTATATCCCGCTCGGCGGCAGCCACTGCAGCCGCAAGCGCATGATCTTCAACCTCCTCGTCGTCTGGCTTGCGACCGGTCTCTGGCACGGCGCGCACCTGAACTTCCTGCTCTGGGGTCTGGGTCTGTTCGCGGTGCTGGTCGTGGAAAAGCTCTGGCTCAAGAAGTATCTCGACCGCTGGCCGGTGCTCGGGCACCTGTACATGCTTGTGCTCATCCCGGTGTCGTGGGCGGTGTTCTCCGTGTCGGACTTCGGGCAGCTGGGTGCGTATTTCGGCCGCCTGTTCCCGCTGTTTTCGCGCACCGCGGCGGCGTATCCGCTCGATTTCCTCAAGTACGGCAAGACCTACGGCGTGTTCCTCATCCTCGGTCTGCTGTGCTCGACGTCGCTGCCGGCGTATCTGTACCGGCGGTTCAAGAGCACGTGGGTCGGCGCGGTCATTCTGGCCGTGCTGTTCTGGCTGTGCCTGTACTGCCTGAGCAAGGGCATGAACGACCCCTTTATGTACTTCCGATTCTAAGGAGCGTAGACGCATGAAACGCATCAAACCGCAACATTTCCTCATCCTGCTGCTGGTGGCCGCGCTCGCGGCGGCGCCGTTTCTCATCCGCGGCCTGATCGACCGCAGCGACTCCGGCAAGGAGCCGACCGCCGCCGTCACCCCCACGCCGGAGACCACGGCCGAGCCCACGCCCACGCCCGAGCCGACCCCACTGCAGTTTACGACCGTGGACGCGTCGTATTTTGACGACGCGCTCTTCATCGGCGACTCGCGCACCGTCGGCATCGCCGAATACGGCAACCTGAAAAACGCGACCTATTTCGCCGACGTCGGCCTCAATGTCTATGTCGCGCAGACGAAGGCCGTCGCCGTGAAAAACGTCGGCACGGTCACGCTGCCGCAGCTTTTGAGCCAGAAGACCTTCGGCAAGGTCTACATCATGCTCGGCATCAACGAGCTCGGCAACGATCTGGATGACATCACGGCGAAGTTCTCCGCCCTGATCGACACCGTGCGCGCCGCGCAGCCGAACGCCATTGTCTACGTCGAGGCGAACCTGCACGTCGGCCCGTCGCGCTCGAGCACGGACGCGACGTTCAACAACCCCCGCATCAACCGCCTCAATGAGAAGCTTGCCGCGCTGGCCGACGGGAAGGACATCTTCTACATCGACATCAACGAGGTGTTCGACGACGAAAACGGCAACCTGCGCGCCGATGCCAGCGGCGACAGCACCCATGTCTACGCAAAGTACGATCTGGACTGGTGCGACTGGCTGTGCACGAAGGCGATCGTCCGCTGAAAACGAAAAAAGCCAGCCGGAAACCGTTCCGGCTGGCTTTTTTGTGACTGTGCGGTCACTGTGCTCTCTCGTGGTTCTCTCGACGCGATGTGTGTCAGCGCTTGATGATGTACCACACGAATCCGGCGCAGGCAAGGATCATACCACCGCCGACTGCTGCAAAGATCATGTGTCTGCCTCCTTTCCCCCGAAAGCTCCGGCCGGTGTCCGGCCGGGGCAACAAAGTGACTTACCTTGAAGTTACTTCATTATAAGATGAACCCGCGCTAAGTTTCCGGAAAGGCGCGGCAAAAACGGCACGCAGTCGTTAAGAAGGCGGAAAGAAATCGGCGCTGCGCTGCAAAGACAGTCGCACGCGGGCGCACATTGTGCTATGCTGAACACGGGAGCGGAGACCAAACAACGAGAGGGACAAAGAGGGGTGCTTATGCAAAGAGCGAGCAAACGCGCGCCGCAGTGGCTGCGCGATCTGGGTGTTTTCATTCTTGTCATGGGCGGCGCGGTCGGCATCTGTATGCTGCTGTCGGCGTGCTATGACGACAACAATCCGTTTGCCACGTCGGTGTTCATTCTGGCGGTGGTGCTCATCTCGCGCTTTACCAACGGCTATCTGCCCGGCGTGCTGGCGGCGGCGGTCGGCGTGGTGGGCGTGAACTATCTGTTTACCTACCCGTTTCATGAGTTCAATCTCTCCATCGACGGCTACCCGCTGACGTTTGCGGTCATGCTGGTCGTGAGCGTGCTCGTGAGCACCCTCACCACGCAGATCAAGCGGCAGGAGCAGCTGCGCTACGAGGCGGAAAAGGACCGCATGCGCGCCAATCTTCTGCGCAGCGTCTCGCACGATATCCGCACGCCGCTCGCGGCGATCATGGGCCTGAGTGCAACGGTCGAGGAGGGCGAAACGCTCTCGGACGAAGGGCGCGGCATGGTCGAGGAGATCCGCCAGAACGCGCAGTGGCTGCTGCACCTGTCGGAGAACATCCTGTCCGTCACGCGCTTCAGCGAGGAGGGCGTCGTCATCGAGAAGTCGGACGAGGTCGTCGAGGAGATCGTCGGCAGCGCCATCCGGCGCTTTCGCAAAAACTGCGCCACGGACATCCCCATCGCGGTCACGAAGCCGGAGGAGATCCTGCTCGTGCCGATGGACGCCACGCTCATTGAGCAGGTGCTGCTGAACCTGCTGGAAAACGTCGCCCGGCACAGCCCGTCGGCGACGGAGATCTTCATCGAGATCCGCGACGAGGGCAGCCGCGTTTGGCTGACCGTGGCGGACAACGGCGACGGCATCCCGCCGCAGCTGCTCGGCGTGCTCTTTGACGGCTATCTGCCGCTCGGCGCGGTGGAAGCGTCCGACCGCAGTCGGCACATGGGCATCGGCCTGAGCGTTTGCCGCGCGATCGTGCGCGCGCATGGCGGGGAGATCTATGCAAGAAATCGAGTCGGCGGCGGCGCGGAATTCCGCTTCTGGCTGCCGGCGGAGGAGGGACACACATGATCCGCAACAAAATCATCATCGTCGAGGACGATCCCGGCATCAGCAAATATCTGCAGGCGGCGCTGCGCGGCCACGATTACGAGCCCATGCTCGCGACCGACGGCAAGACGGCGCTGGAGATGATCGCCTCGCACTGTCCGGATCTGCTGCTGCTGGATCTCGGTCTGCCGGATATGGACGGCAGCGAGATCATCCGCTCCGTCCGTTCGTGGAGCCGCATGCCGATCATCGTCATCTCGGCGCGCAGCGCGGAGCTCGATAAGGCCGCCGCACTCGACATGGGGGCGGACGACTACCTCACCAAGCCCTTCGGCACGGTGGAGCTGCTGGCGCGCATCCGCACGGCGCTGCGCCACACGCGCACCGACGGCACGAGCGACGCGCTGGCCATGACGGGGGAGTACCGCGTGGGCGACCTGTGCGTGGACTACAACAAGCACCGCGTCTTTCTCGCCGGGAAGGACACGCACCTGACGCCGAACGAGTATAAGATCGTCGCCTTGCTCGGCCGCCACGCCGGACAGGTGCTCACGTATAAATCTATGATGAAAGAGCTCTGGGGTCCCGGCGTCGGCGGGGACAACAAGCTCCTGCGCGTGCACATGGCCAACATCCGCCGCAAGATCGAGCCGAACCCGGTCGAGCCGCAGTATATCTTCACCGAAGTCGGTGTCGGCTACCGCATGGCCGACAGCCACTGAGCCCATATCGAGACAAAAATCGCCCGGAGCAGCTGCTCCGGGCGATTCTTTCGTGTTGCTGCGGCTCAGTCCGCCGTGATCGTGATGCTGCGGGAGATGGACTTAGCCATGTCGTTCCCGCCGAGGATGTAGGCGGTCTGGCGGTACGTGCCGGGCTCGGTGGGCGCCTTGCTGCTGATGTACAGCCTGTGCGTGTCCGTCGTGCCGACATAGCGGTAGTGCACGCCGTCCTGATTGTGGGCGGGGGTGTCACCGCGCATGAGCGTGGCGCCGAGCGGGCTGCTTTCCAGCTCACCGGTGGTGTAGGTCGTCCGGTCGTTATTCCAGGTCAGGCTTGCACCGGTGGCGCGCATCTTCACGACGAGCGTGCCCGTGCCGACGCCGGTCTTGTAGTTCGGGTTGGACGTGATCGCCGTCACGAGGTACATGCCTGCGCGGTTCGGCGAGCCGATGGCCACGCGCGTGCTGTCAAACACGCCGGGGATCTTGTTGACCACCTTGAGCAGCTCCGTGAACGAGGAGATGTCGATGTTGAAGATCTTCAGGAACTTGGCGAGGTCATCCGTCGGCTTTTCGAGCTGCTGCAGCAGCGCGCGCAGCTCGCCGAGGGTCATGCCGTCGTTGAAGATGTCCGTGAGCGTCTTGCCGCAGAGGAGCTTGACGACCGGGTCGATCTTTTCCAGTGCCTCCGGGGAGAGGATGCTCTCCGGCAGCTGCAGGTAGATCGCGCCCTTGACGTTGCTGGTCACGCCGCTGTAGACCTTGAAGATGGTGAAGTCGCCCTCCGGCTTCGTGGTGACATACTGCTGCGTGGTCGGCTTCTCGTCATAGAAGATCGAGGTGGACTTGACGTGCACGCGCACGAACGCCTTGTTCACCGTGAGCGTACCCTCGACCGCGTCGCAGCCGAGATAGTCGGCCGTGGTCGGGAAGCTCGCGCGGATCTGCTGGTTTTCACCGGCGCCGATGCCCGGTGCGGTGTAGTCGATGCCGAATTTCACCGTGCCGCCCTCGACCGGATACCAGTCATCGTGCGTCAGGAGATCGTGCTTGCTGCTGCCGGTGCCGTAGTACTCGACGACCATGCTCCCGGCGGCGGCCTCCTTGCTCACGGTGGTCTGCGACCAGTCGATGAGCTTGTCGAGGATCTGCGTGCGCATGGCGGCGGCGTCCTTCGTGTAGCTGAGGGAGACACCCTCCTTGAGCACGATCTTCGCCTGCGTGCGCGCGTCGACCAGCGTCACGGAGACGATGGTGTCCTGACCGTTTGCGGTGAGCTTGACGTTGTACGTGCCGACGGCGATGGCCGGGAATTCACGCAGTATGGGTTTCTTACTCCAGCCGCCCTCCAGCACGACATAGCGCGATTCGTGCGGCGGGAGCGTTGCCTTCGACTCATAGGTCACGGTCACATCATTGACGTCCGTGCCGGGCAGGACGGCGGCGACGATGGCGGCGCGCAGCGCGTCAAAGTCGATCTCGCCGTCGGCGGTATAGGTCATGTTGAGCGTGTAGGTGCCGTTGTCGTCCTCGGTCGTGCCGGCCGCGGTGCTCAGCGCGGCATCCGGCACGGTGTCGGTGTCGGTGTCCGGCGTCACGGTGGGATCAGCACTCGGCGCGGCGTCCGGCGTCACGGACGGGGCTGCGGCGTCCGCCGCGGGAGAAGCCAGCTTTGTGAACGTGTAGACCGTGCTCGTCCCCTCAATGCGTACGGTGTAGCTCTGCGCGGTCGATTCACTGTTGAGCGCGGGATAGCTCGCGTTGAGGCGGTCGCGGAAGAAGCTTCCGGTGGTGTCAAAGCCGTTGACCGGCGTCCACTTGACGGCGTAGTCCGACAGGACGCTGGTCGCGCGGTACTCCCATTGCTGGCTGCCGACCTCGTCATAATTGCTCAGCAGGGTCTGGCTGAGCAGGTCGTTGACGTCTGCTCCGGCGGGGATGTAGGCCGCGCCGTCGTGGCCGGCCGGCACCGCGCTCGCGGCGGAGACCGGCAGCTGGAATGCGGCGAGTTGGCCGAACAGCAGCACGGCCAGCAGCAGGGCAAGGATTCTGGTTGCGTGTTTGCGGGATATCATTGCAAATGAACCTCCTATTCCGGTATTTCTGTGGGGTCGTGCCCGGGGTGGGAGCCCGGACACAGCTGCATTATACGGTGCATTTCCGGCATTTTCAAGGCCTTTGGCAAAAATGTATCAAAAAGCTTAACGTGTGTAAAAATTTCATGTGCATTTCTTGAATTGTGCGCCCAATGAAATGAAAAAACACCCGCCCGCATTTCGCGGACGAGTGTTCGGTGCGACGTTTTTTATTTTCCCAGTGCGGCGCGCATTTTGCCGCAGATATCCTCCGTGAGCGCGTTGGTCGTGGTGGCCTTGACCGTCTCGGCGGGGATGACCTCGCGGATGCGCACATACACGTGCGAGCGCCGCCAGGGGACGTTGCGCGCGATGCGTTCCGTGCCCTCGACCGTGCCGACCACGATGGGGACGTTTGCCTTCTGCGCGATCTTGAGCGAGCCCGCGTGCCACGGCAGCAGCTCGCCGCTTTTGCTGCGCGTGCCCTCGGGGTAGATGGCGAACGAGCACACGTGCGCGCGGATGAGATTGGCGGCGGCGTTGATGGTGGTCAGGGCGTTGCGCGCGTTTTCGCGGTCGATCGGCAGAAAGCAGCACCGGCGCACGAACGGGCCGATGACGAACTTGCGCATATTCGACGGCTTGGACACGAACGCCAGCGGCCAGCGCCGCAGCACCCACCACTGCACCATGGGGTCAAAGTTCGAGCGGTGGTTGCTCACGAAGAGAAACTCCGAATCCGTCGGGACCTTTTCGAGCCCCTCGACGTGGATCTTGATGCGGCAGAGCGCGAGGATCCAGCCGTCGAGCGCCAGCGTCAGCGCAAGGTAAAACGGGCTGATGCGGTCATACATCCTGTTCGGCCCGGCAAAGAGCGAGCACACGAACATCAGCAGCACGTACACAAGGTTCGCCGCCACGAAGCAGCCGAGCAGCACGGGCAGCAGCCACCAGTAGCTGAGCGCGGGAGACAAAAAATAAATCACCGCAGTGCTGAGCACAGCGGGAACAAGCATCAGATAATAGAGCATGGCCGGACACCTTTCCACACGGGATGTGACGAAATCCTGTCAATAGTCATTGACGGCTGGGTATCACATCCATTATAATTACTGTACGGGACCGTGTCAATGAACGGGGTGTAAACTTGCGCGGATCTCGAAATTTTTCGATCAGAGATAGGATGGATAATGAGATGATCGTATTGAAATGGTTATTCCCGGTGTTTTTGGCGGCGCTCGCCGTCGTGCACCTCATCAGCTGCTGGCGCGGTGATGACGATCTGCGCAAGCCGACGAAGGTCGCGCTGATGCCGGTCGTCGCGCTGACGTACCTCGCCTTTGCCAACACGCCGTCGCTTTGGGTGGTCGCCGGCCTGCTGTTCGGCTGTCTGGGCGATCTGTTTCTGCTGCGGCCGCTGCAGAAGCATTTCTTCGCCCTCGGCACGGCGTCGTTCTTCCTCGGCCACGTGTGCTACCTCGTGCACATCTACACGACCTATGCCGTGCACGTGCGCTGGTTCTGGATCGTGCTCGTGTGCGCGGCCTATGCTGCGGGCATCGTGGTCGTCTATAAGGGCAGCCGCAGGAGCATCCCGCGCGCCCTGCGTCCGCTGGCGCTGGCGTACATGGTCATGCTCTGCACGCTGAGCATCAGCGTGTTCCTGCCGCTGGTGACGGCGTTCACGTGGGGCAAGCTCGCGTCGTTTCTCGGCGCGTCGTTCTTCCTCGCGTCCGACGGCGTGCTGTGCGACATGCTCTTCATCAAGAAGGCCGAGCCGACCAAGCAGAACTTTGCCGTCATGGGCACGTACATCCTTGCGCAGGTGCTGCTGACCATGGGCTTTGCATTCTGAGCCGGCGCAAATCATCGAAAAAACGGGGTGCTCCGGTCGTGAGTGTCCCGTTTTTTGTACAGTCGTGGAAAATAATTTAAAAAACTGTTAGAACCGCTTTACATTTGTCGGAAAAAGCAATACAATCTGTAGCATTACCAATGGTCTCAAGGGGGAAGAGAGCATTATGAAAGCAAATGAAAGGGACAGCAGGACAGAGCAGGAGCGGTTCATCGACCGCATGCTCAAGGAGATCCTCGGCGGGCAGCGCAATCCGGGCGACCGGCTGCCCACGGAGAGCGAACTGGCCGCGCAGTACGACCTGCGCAAGACGAACGTACACCTTGCCCTGAAAGAGCTGGAGCGGCTCGGCTTTCTGGAGATCGTGCCGCGCCACGCGACGTATGTCGCACCCTATTGGGAGCGGGCAAATCTGGAGACGCTGGCGGTCATCATGACGCACGGCGTCACGCCGCATCCGGAGCTGGTGGACGCGTTTATGGAGCTGCGCGAAATGGTCGCGCTCGGCTGGTTCTGCTGGGTAGGGCGCCGCCCGAACGCGGCGCAGATGCAAAAGCTGTACGGTCTGCTCGCGCAGATGGACGCCATCGCCTACGTGCCCGACGGCGACAAGGCGGCGTTTCTGGAGCTGCTCAATGCGTTTCTGGTGTGCATGTTCCGCGAGTCGGACAACATGATCTTTCGCGTCATGCTGCGCTCGACGCGCGAGCTTGCACACGTGGCGTACTACATGGTGGCCTACACGCTCGATATGCAGGAGCTGTGCAGGGTCTACCGCGCGGTGCTTGACGGACTGACGGACGGATGCGTGCCCGAGGCGATCGCCTGCTGGAGCGCATGGAGCGACCGGGTCACGCTGCGCTACCGCGAGGCGCTCGAGCAGCTGCAGAGCGCATGACCGGCCGCTGCCCCGGCGGGCGCAAAGGCTACGAGGTTCTTTGACAAACCGGCTGCCCCGGCGGGACAAAATGTCCCGCCGGGGCAATCGTTTTTTTGCGCTGCGGTTGCGTGCGGCGTGCAGACGTGCTAAAATCAGGTAACAATAACGAAAGGGAGCGAGCCCATGAAGCTGACATTTATCCGCGCCGATCACGAGGTGACCGGCAGCTGCACCCTGCTCGAGATCGGCGGGCATTACGGTCTGGTCGATTGCGGCATGGAGCAGGGGCGCGACCAGTTTGAAAACATCGACATCCCCGTCCCGGCGGCGCAGCTCGAGTTCGTGCTCGTCACGCACGCGCACATGGACCACACCGGCCACCTGCCGCTGCTGTATAAGCAGGGCTTTCGCGGCACGGTCTATGCAACGGAGGCGACGTGCGACCTGTGCGGCATCATGCTGCGCGACTCGGCGCACATCCAGATGTCCGAGGCCGAGTGGCGGGGACGCAAGGCCGCCCGCGCCGGCCGCGCCGCGCCCGAGCCGCTCTATACGCTCGAGGACGCCGAGGGCGTGCTCACGCTGCTGCGCCCGTGCGCCTACGGGCAGCGCGTACAGGTCGGGGAGAACATCATCATCCGCTTCACGGACGTCGGCCACCTGCTCGGCAGCGCGTGCATCGAGACGTGGCTCACCGAGGGCGATGTGGAAAAGAAGATCGTCTTTTCCGGCGACATCGGCAACGTGGATCAGCCGCTCCTGCGCGACCCGCAGACCGTCTCGGGCGCGGACTACGTGCTCATCGAGTCGACCTATGGCAACCGCAGCCACGGTGAACGGCCGGATTATCTCGGTGCGCTTGCCGACTGCATCCAGCGCACGCTTGACCGCGGCGGCAACGTCGTCATCCCGTCGTTCGCCGTCGGCCGCACGCAGGAGCTGCTGTATTTCATCCGCCAGATCAAGGACGCCGGCATGGTGCACGGGCATCCGCACTTTCCGGTCTACGTCGACAGCCCGCTCGCCAACGAGGCCACGCGCGTCTTTTTGCAGACCGACACGAGCTTTCTCGACGACGAGGCGCGCGCGCTCATCCGCAGCGGCGTGAATCCGCTGTATTTTGACGACCTGCACACCGCCGTCTCCAAAGAGGACTCCATGGCGCTCAACAACGACCGGACGCCCAAGGTCATCCTCTCCTCGAGCGGCATGTGCGATGCCGGACGCATCCGCCACCACCTGAAGTATAACCTCTGGCGGCCGGAGTGCACCGTGCTCTTCGTGGGCTATCAGGCGGTGGGCACGCTCGGGCGCAAGCTCAACGACGGGGAAAAGACCGTGAAGATCTTCGGCGACGAGATTGCCGTGCACGCCGAGATCACCGTGCTGCCCGGCGTGAGCGGTCACGCGGACAAGGCCGGGCTGCTGCGCTGGCTCAACGCCATGGAGCAAAAGCCCGCGCACGTGTTCGTCAACCACGGCGACGACGATGCGTGCACGGCGTTTTCCGCCTGCCTGCGCGAGGAATACGGCTACGAGGCCGACGCACCCTACAGCGGCAGCGCGTTTGACCTTGCCGCCGGTGTGTATACGGTCGTTGCGCCGCCGCGCCCCATCCGGCACGACGAGCAGCGGCAGGCTGCCGCCGCCGGCAAGCGCCGCGAGAGCGCGGCCTTCGAGCGGCTCAAGCGTGCGCTCGGCGAGCTCACGGCGCTCGTGCGCCGCTGTGATGGCTGCCCGAACAAGGGGCTGAGCGCTTTCGCCGATGAGCTCGAGCGGCTCACCGCCCGCTGGCGCGACCGCCTCGCTCCGTGAGCGCACCACAATACATATAGATATATAGCGACCGCCCTGCCGGGTCTCCGGCGGGGTGGTTTCTTGTGTCAAGAAGCCTCGCAGAGTTTGCCGCCCGCAGGCGGCAAAAAAGGTGGAATCATTTTCTCTCGCGACATGTGCGTGAGAGAAAATACTTCTCAGGCTGCAAGTGTGGAATTTGCGCGCCATCGGCGCACAAATTATGCGCGCAGCAGACTGCAAGCCTTTTGCCGGGAAAACCCATGGTTTTTCCGGCAGGGCGTTTTTGCGCTCAGATCGTTTTGCGCGCGCGGCCGGTCAGGTACGTCCCGACCGTGCCGAGACCGAGCAGCGCGAGATTGAGCCGCGGCACGACGTTTGTCTGCAGCGCGTCCGTGTCGAAGGCGTTTTGCGCCAGCAGCAGCGCACCTGCGCCGACCGCCGCCGCGCACAAAAGCACGAGCGCGGGCGGGTTTTTGCGCGCAAAGAGCTGTGCATTGCGCGTGCACGCCGCGCGCAGACAGTTGACTGCCAGCGTCAGCAGCATCGCCACGAGCACAAAGTCCGGCAGCACCCACAGCCCGATCACGAGCGCGCCGAAGCGCTCGACCGCGTGAAAGAGGCTGATGTTGCGCAGCAGGGTGAAAAACGGGTGGTTGAGCTGCGCCGTCAGCCCCGCGCCGAGGTTGCCGATCGTGAACACGCTCAGCAGCGTCACGAGCACGCACGTGCGCACGCACCAGCGCATGGCGCAGCGCGCCCGCCCCGGCGTTTCCGGCGTGGCGCCGCCGGTGAAGGCCGCAAAAAACAGCACCGCCGCCCCCGCGCCGAACACCGTCAGCGCGCTGCGCGCGACGCCCGGCGCGTCTGCCGCCGTCACGGGCAGCAGGTTTTTCACGTCCAGCCCCGGCAGGGCGAACACCAGCACCAGCGTCAGCACGCCCGCGAGCAGCGGCCAGAAGATCTCCGCGGCGCGAAAGAGCGCCTTCGGCGCACCGAGCGCGCCGCAGACCGCCATGGCGAGGATCGTCACCACGAACGGCCACGGCTGGCTCAGCGGGAACACTGCCTCGATGAAGCGCTCCGCCCCGATGCGCAGCGCGAACGCGCCGTAGAGCAGAAACCACAGGGCGTACAGGCACAATGCCGCCCGCCCCGCGACCGGCCCGAGCGCGCGCAGCGTGATCTCGCCGATGCCCTCACCCGGTCGGCCGCGGCGCAAAATGCCCTCGAGCAGCGCCGCAAACAGCAGCAGCGGCACGAGCGCCGCCGCGCCGCTCAGCCACCCGCCGCAGCCGGCCTCCGCCGCCGTCTTGCGCGGCACGAGGTGCAGCAGCGGCGAGAGCAGCACCATCGTGCACAGCGCGTAATACTGCCGCCGCGTCAGGGAAAGTCGCATCATCTTCCGCCTCCTGTGGTGTCGATGCCGTCGCGCAGGTCATACGTGCGCCCGACGTCGGCATCGACCGTCACGCGCACCGGCACGTCCGGCCAGAGCTCCGCCCAGTCGTCGCGGATGGCCGCCCATCTGCGCCCGCTGCGCACGGCGACAGCCTGCCCCACGCCGAGAAAGTCCGCCTCCAGCGCCTGCGACGCCGCGAGCGCATCGCGCACCCAGCCGCCCACGCACGCTGCGAGCGCCGCATTGAGCTCGTCCTGATAGGCCTGCGCCGTGATCCGGCGCGGTGTGCGCAGCTCGGAGATGCCCGCGCGCAGCCGCAGCGTCACGTCCACGCGCGCAAGCGTGCCGCCGTCCCAGACCGGACGGATGGCCGCCCTGCACGTGTCGAGCGTGAGCATGACGGTGCTGCCGTCGCCGTCGCGCACCGCGATGTCGCCGTTGGTGACCACGCCGAGGAGCATACTTGCCCCGCGCGCGGTCTCGGGCGCGATGCAGCCGAGATAGTCCCCGCCGCGAAAGATCGCATACCCCGCCGGGGCGAGCGCGAGCTTGCCGCCCTCACTCTCCGGCGTGCGCACGCACGCCACAGCGCCCACGGCGGCACAGCCGCTGCCCGCGAGCGCGCGGGCGATGTCCGCGCAGGAAAACGCATGGCCCGCGCCGCTGAGCGCGGTGTCCTTCTGCAGCGCGGTCAGTGCCTCGGTCACGTCGGCCCTGTCGTCGCCCGTGTCCATGACCGCCTGCTGCGCCGTCGCCCCGCGCACGAGAAACAGCGGCGCACTCAGGCGCATATCCGGGTTGCGCGCGATGAAATCCAGCAGCGGCGTCAGCTCGCCCGCGGCGGCTGCCTCCTCGCCGAGGAGCAGATAGCTCGTCTGCGCGTAAAACAGCTCCGCATTCGGCGTGCGGTCCTGCAGCCGGTCGAGCGCGGCGAGCACGGTCTCGCCGGTCTGCGTCATGCGCTGAGGCGGTTCGTTTTCGCCTGCCCTGCCGGTCGACGCGCTCAGGCACACGCCCTCGGGCGCACGATCCACGCCGATCGTCTGAACGAGCATCAGGTCCTCGACCGGCCGGTAATTGCTCGAGATCGCGCCGTTGGCGCACCCGCTGCACAGCAGTCCCGCCGCCAGCAGCAGCGCGAGCGTTTGTGCGCGGTGCATACGCAGCCCTCCTTATATTATATAGTGTGCCTCATCGCTGCCGCCGCCGGTTTTCGCTGCCGTATTCCGGCGGACGGAACTTGTTGTCCGGCTGCGGCCGGCGCAGCAGCGTGCGCCAGAGCGCCGGGCGCTCGCTGTCCACAAACGGGGCCATATACGCCACGCCGTCGCTGTCGATTGTGCACAGGTACCAGATCACGAGCCCCAGCATTGCCAGAATGCCGAACAGCCCGGCGACCGCCGCCGCCAGCACCAGCGCCAGCCGCAGCAGGCGCACGGCGTTGCTCAGCTCCTGATTCGGCAGCGTGTAGCCCGCGATGCCCGCGAGCGCCACGACGATGATCGCCACGGGGCTCACGATCTTCGCGTCCACCGCCGACTGCCCCACGAGCAGCGCCCCGATGATCGACACCGTCTGGCCGATGGAGTTCGGCAGCCGCAGCCCGGCCTCCTGCAGCAGCTCAAAGGCGATGAGCATGAACAGAATGATCGCCGGCACGGAAAACGGCACCTGCTGCTTTGCCTGGATGACCGACAGCAGCAGCTTCGCCGGGATCATCTCCTGGTGGTACATCGCCACGGCCACGTACAGCGCCGGAAACGTCAGCGACAGCGCCAGCGCAAAGTAGCGCAGCACGATCAGCGCCGAGGCCAGCAGGTAATTGTGCGCCTCGTCCTCCGGCGTGTGCATCAGCAGCCGGAATGTCGTCGGCAGCAGGTAGCCCATCGGCAGCCCGTCCACCAGCAGCCCCACGCAGCCGTCGAGCAGCGCCCCGGCAAACTTGTCCGGGCGCTCCGTCTGGCCGAGCTGCGGCAGCAGCGCCCGCGGCCGCCGCGTCAGATACGGCTCAAGGTCGCCGCGTCCGAGCAGCGCCTGCTCGTCGATCGTGTCGAGCCGGTCAAGGATGCGCTGCACGCGCGCAGGGTCTGCGATGCCGTCGAGATATACCACCGCGACGGTGGTCTCCGATTGCCGCCCGACGACCGTCTGGCGCAGCTTCAGCGCCGGAGTATGCAGCCGCCGCCGCACGAGCGAGGTGTTGATGCGCAGCGTCTCGACAAAGGCATCCTTCGCGCCGCTGACGGATTTCTCGATCGTCGGCTCGGATACTGCGCGCACATTCGCCGTGCGCGCCTCAAACGTCACGGCCTTGCGCTGCGCGTCAAACAGGAGCGCGGCCGAGCCCGTGGTGAGATCGGCGACGAGCGCGTCCATCTGCGTGCGCGTGCGCGTCGCGCAGCTGTACACCGCGCCCTGCTCGATGCGGCGCACCGCCTCGCGCGAGCCGGTAACGTCGGCCAGCCGCCCGTCCTCGGTGAGCGGGCGCAGGATATCCGCCGACACGTTGCCCGCCGCGACCACGCCGTCGAGCCAGCAGACGCACACCGTCAGCCGGCTCTCGAGCCCGATGCGCACGGTGCGCATTTCAAAGTCGTCGCAGTCGGAAAATATTTTTTTCACTTCGGCCGCCGTGATCGGTACATCAAATTTCGGCTGCGGACGCGGATGCGGCGCATCATCCCGGCCGCGATGAAAGCAGTTCGTTTGCATATTGCGTAGTATACCCGGCAAAAACCACAATATTTAGTGGGCACGGGAAAAGTCGAAAAATTATTGCGAAAATGTGAAAAAAGTTGTTGACATCGGTCGTTTCCGGTGGTATATTAGCAAAGCGCTCGCGGGGAGCGGCAAGAACGAAAGAAACTTCCGAAAAAAGTTGAAAAAAGTTCTTGACAAAGCGAACCGCGTGTGGTAAGATAAACAAGCTGTCGCCGAGAGGCACAGCGGCGTGTACCTTGTAAATTAAACAATGTAAGAACACAAAACTGAAAAAGTTTTGTAGCTTATGCAAATAAGCACCAGAAAAGGGTTCTTAACATCAGCGATGATGTAAAACAATTCTTTTGAGAGCTAGAAAGCGATCTAAAAGATTATATCCGCTTCGGCGGTTATGATATGATTTATAGAGAGTTTGATCCTGGCTCAGGATGAACGCTGGCGGCGTGCCTAACACATGCA
>OIWQ01002253.1_pt1 | contig 20390 bp, 17 predicted proteins | sample 1587571 | NCBI WGS metagenome assembly OIWQ01 (sample SAMEA3888910, study PRJEB22519) | human gut metagenome | biome: human gut; feature: human-associated habitat; material: faeces | place: Denmark | collected 2010 | reverse complement strand
TGGATAAAAATCCGTCCCCTGCAGAGGAGCAGGTGAGGGAGGCCATTGACCCCAATCTCTGCCGCTGTACGGGATATGAGCAGGTGATCGCAGCGATTTTAGAGGTGGCGGAAGAAAATGAATCTGGGAGGAAGCAATGTTTGGCAGATATGAAAGGCTGAAAACGCCTTGTTTTTTTGTGACGTCTTCTGACGCTAATTTGGCATACACTTTCTGTCTGGATCAAGTTCAATATGCTGAACGCTTGTTCAGTAAGGAAAATTTGGCTATTTTGTCAAATTGTGTTAAAACAAAACAAAGAGAATCGAAAGCGCTTGTAGGCGATGATTCCATCGCCGAGCCAGCTGGTTCGAGAGGGAGGTCATATGACCGAAAGAACAAATGGACATGGGATGTACCCGTGGGGCCGACTGGTTCTGTTTGTGCTCTTCCTCATCTTTCTGGCGATCGTTCTAAAGGCGATGGGGTGGTGTGTCGGCGGCGTCTGTGATGTTGGTCTCGACGCTTTGCTGAAGTAGCCTGTCTTGGTCGAATAAACGAGAAAAACTGAACCGAACTAAAGTCAAGACCTGAATTCACGGCATGATCTGCTGAAATGAAAAGGCCGGAGATAATTCAGATCGGGTTCAAGCGGCGTCAAGTTGGATACGATGGTCCGACGGCGCCGTTTTTTGTGGGTTCTTAACCTGCAAGTCGTCAAAAGATCACTCAAAGCCCAGAAACGAAGTAGACACTTCTCTTAAAAGCCCTGTTTAATCGGGGCTTTTTTTTCTTGCACCGTGATGGGTGTATATGATATAATCATATACACCCATTAAAGGAGATCAAATGGCAGCTCGGAAGGAGTTCCCGGTCAAAGTTCGCCGTGTGGCAGTAACGAACAAAAAGACCGGCGTCAAATACATCGAGGAACGTCGCTATCAATACGATCCGGCAAAGGGCTACAACGTCCTTCTGTCGAGCCGTCGGACGGGTGAAAAAATCCTGGAAGGCGAAACGGTGACAACCCGTTGCCGCCCCAAGAAGAAGCCAGCCGAAGCGGCTCAGACTGCCGAGCTCTCTGCCAAACGAACCCGTGTAGGGGCTCTGGACTTGATTCGTCATGCCGGGGCAGTGGCCGGACTCGAAAGTTCGGTCCGCAGGGCGTATCCCAACGGTGGAACCTCCGAGAAGCTGCTCTCTGTCTCTCAGTACTTGGTCTCTACGGGTGAAACTGTTCACAACGTGGAGGCCTGGCAATGCGAACATGATCTCCCCTACGAAGCCGGCCTGTCCGAGGACATTTGCTACGACCTCTTCCACGAGCTCGGTCTGGATGAATCCGGTTCGCAGTCTCTCTTCCGGGAACTGGCCCGTACGGCAGGCAACGACGAACAGCCGGCCATCGCATTCGATTCAACCTCGCATTCCGTCTACGGCAACGGCCTGAAACCGTACGCGCGGCAAGGCTTCAACAAAGACGGCGACGGCTTGGACATCTACAAGATCATCACCTTCTACTCGCTTGATTCCGGTCTGCCCGTTTCTTTCGAGCTTCAGCCCGGCAACATCCCCGACGTGATTTCTCTCGTCAATGCCGTGCCTCGGGCCAAGGCATACGGCTTGAAGAATCCGGAGTTCTGCCTCGACAACGGGTTCTTCAGCAAGGAAAACGTGCTGCGCTTCCTGCGCAAGAATTTCAAGTTCACGATCCTCGCCACGCTCAAGCACGCCTGGATCTACAAGCACTTGGACAGCGCCACCGATGATGGGACCAAGCTGAGAGACCACTTCTCGCGGTACGCTTCTCAGTGCCCGTTCGACGAGAAGATCAGTGCCGTATCGGTGTCTGAAATGACGCCGTTTGAATGGAAGCGGCAGCGCACGCGCAATGGCGTAGCCGCCGGGGATACGGAGTCGAAATCCTTCCGACTGTACTTTCACTATTTCCGCAACAATGCCCGAGCTGTCATGGAAGCTTCAGCCTTCCACACGAAGCTCAAAAGCTACGAAATGAGTCTTGCAGCCGGCAAGGAAAATGAAATGGACGATGCCGAGCTTGAGTTCGCGCACCGGTACTTCTCGTGGAAGCGTGTTCGAGGCGGAGACATCAAGGTCATCCCCAACGAAGAGGCCATTCTGGCCGCACAAAAGGACTTTGGGATTTTCATCATCCTTTCAAATCTTCATGCGAGCCCGTGGGACGCGCTTCGTCGCTACCGTCGCCGCAACGACATTGAAACCTCGTATCGCGTCGTCAAGTCCGACCTTGACGGGCGAAAGCCCCGAGTCTGGACGATGACCAGCGTACGCGGGAAAGAAATCTGCCGACACGTCGCACTCGGCTACCGTTTCGTGCTGCAGAGCATGATGGAGCGCACGGCTCAGGAAGCCGAGCGGCGAGCCAACGATGAGTCGCTCGGGAAGACTGTGCGGAAGCAGTACGAAAAACTGACCGCCTGGATTCGATCGATGACGCTCAAGCAGTTGCTCGATTGGTTCGACTGCGTGGAAAGAGTCGAGGTGAGGAACAGGGTGGCTCAGTACCGTTGGTCTACGGAGACGACGGCCAGAGACCAGATGTTCCTCGAGCTCTTCTTCGGCGAATCTGACTGAGTGTAGATTCCACGGTTTTCAGGATCAAAGATCCTTAGTCCTTTGCGTGGCCAGACAAACAAATGGGAAGTCGTTGATGCAACTTCCCATTCTTGTTTCTTGTGGGGGCCGAGACAATTGGTCACCGGGCCCCCTCAATGCCTCGCCGGATTATTTGTCAGCGAGAATCTTGCGCACTGCCATACGGCCAGAGTTGATGGCAAATGCGGAAGCCGTGCCTTCACCCACCTTCAGGTCATAGGAGTCGCCGTACACGCCGCCGGCGTCATGACCGATGGCATAAAGCCCCTGGATGACATGGTCGTTCTTATCAAGCACCTGCAGGTCGGCATTCACCTTGACGCCGTTCAAGCTCGTGAGCGTATTAAGCTTGCCGCGAACCACATAGAACGGACCTTCGCTCACGGCGCGCAGATAGTACTTATCCTTGCCGAACTGGTCATCACGGCCCTGCTTGGCAAACTTCGTCATCATGTCAGCGGAAGCCTTCAGCGTGGCGGGATCCATGCCGGCCTTCTTAGCGACTTCTTCAATCGTATTGCCGATGAAGACGTTGCCCTTGGCTTCGTTAGCCTTCAGGAGCGCATCGAGCTGCGTAGCAGCCTGATGGCGCTGAATGAAGTTGCCGCAGGGATTGGGATAGCCTTTGCCTTCCGTGGAGAATTCGCGCTTGGTGGCTTCGTCAAAGACGATGTAGGTCCATTCACCCGTACGAGCGATGGCATTCGACGCCTGGGGCCAGTCAATCGTCAGCTCTTCATTGAAGAAACGGCTGCCGGTGCTGTCCACATAAAGGAGCCCCTGACGGAAGAGCGCGCGCACCTCTTTATTCGCACCGTTGCAGATGGCCTCGCCCTCGGCTGGCATGAATGCGCCGTTGATCATCATCGGCCCCATGTTGTCGCCGATGGCGCCGACATCCATGGCCATCTTGATGCCGTCACCCGTACGACCGGGCGCGCCGACCGGAATCATGTCGATGCCGGTGAGCTTCTTCACCATCTCCTGGACGGCGGGGATACGGCTGGAGCCGCCCACCATCAGGACCTTGGACAGGTCGGAGGGCTTCAGACCGGCGTCGGACATGGCCTGGCGCACGGGGCCCATGGTGGCGTCCACCAGATGGCCGGTGAGCTCGTTGAACTTGGCCCGGGTCAGGGTCACGTCCAGGTGCTTGGGGCCGGTGGCGTCGGCGGTGATATAGGGGAGGTTAATGTTGCTGGTGGTCACGCCGGACAGCTCGATCTTGGCCTTCTCGGCGGCCTCCTTCAGGCGCTGCATGGCAACCTTATCGCCGGACAGGTCGATGCCCTCGGTGCGCTTGAACTCGCTGACCAGGTACTTCATGATGCACTGGTCGAAGTCGTCGCCGCCCAGCCGGTTGTTGCCGGCGGTGGCCAGAACCTCGATGACGCCGTCGTCGATCTCCAGAATGGACACATCGAAGGTGCCGCCGCCCAGGTCGTACACCATGATCTTCTGGGCCTGCTCCTTATCCACGCCATAGGCCAGGGCCGCGGCGGTGGGCTCATTGATGATACGCTTCACGTCGAGACCCGCGATCTTGCCGGCGTCCTTGGTGGCCTGACGCTGGGCATCGGTGAAGTAGGCGGGGACGGTGATAACGGCCTCGGTGACGGTGCTGCCCAGATAGGCCTCTGCGTCGCTCTTGAGCTTCTGCAGGATCATGGCGCTGATCTCCTGGGGAGTGTAGGACTTGCCGTCGATGCTGACCCGGTGGTCGGAGCCCATCTCGCGCTTGATGGAGGAGATGGTGCGGTCGGGGTTGGTGATGGCCTGGCGCTTAGCCACCTGGCCCACCATGCGCTCGCCGGTCTTGGAGAAGGCCACCACGGACGGGGTGGTGCGGTTACCTTCCGCGTTGGGGATGACAACTGCCTCGCCGCCCTCCATGACGGCTACGCAGGAATTGGTGGTGCCAAGGTCGATACCGATAACTTTAGACATAATAATTGCCTCCTGAATATATGAAATAAAATTTGTTTACAAGGGTCAATCCATCGGATACTCGGGGATCACGATGGCGGCGATGATATAGCCCAGCACGCCGCTGCCGCCCAGCAGGCTGAACAGCACCCAGGCCAGACGGATGATGGTGGGGTCCATATTGAAATACTCGGCAATCCCGGCGCACACGCCGGAAATCATCCGGTTATCCCGGCTTTTATAAAGTTTTTTTCCGTTCATAGCACATGCTCCTCTCAATTAGCAACCTTCACCATGGCGAACCGCAGGACCTTGTCGCCCAGGGCGTATCCCTGCTGGAATACCTCCACCACAGTGTTCTCCCCGGCCGACTCATCCTCCACATGCATCACGGCGTTGTGGCGGGCGGGGTCAAAGGGCTGGCCCAGGGCCTCAATCTGCTGCACGCCCAGCTTTTCCAGCACGGTCATGAACTGCTTGCAGATCATCTCCATGCCCTGGCGGTGGGGGTCCCCCTCCTCGAACTGGGCCAGGCCCCGCTCCAGGTTGTCCAGAACCTCCAAAAAGGGCTTCACGGTGTCGGCCTTGGCGTCGCCGTAGAGACTTTCCTTCTCCTTGGCGGTGCGCTTGCGGAAGTTGTCATACTCCGCTGCCAGCCGCAGATATTTGTCGCTGGCATCGGACACCATCTTGGCCAGCTGCTCCATTTTTTCCATCTGATCCCGGGTAACGGTGAAGGTCTCCTCCGCCGTTTCCGGAGACGGCTCCTGCTGGGGCTGGGTCTCCGGGGTGTCCGTGTTTTCCTGTTCCTGCTTGTTTTCCTGATTCACATTCTCGCTCATGTTTCCTGGTCCTCCTTGGGGGGCAGCTGGTTCTTCCCGAACATGCGGCCCAGGCTCTCGGCAAAGTAGCTCAGGCGCGCCGCCACGGTGGCGTAGTCCATCCGGGTGGGTCCGACCACGCCCACCAGGCCCCGCATATTGTCTCCGATGTCATAGCTGGCCACCACCACGCTGCTGTCCCGCAGGGCCTCGTTGAGATTTTCGGGGCCGATGAGGATCTGCACCGGGCCGCCCTCCGTGGGCGCGGGCAGCTGTTCTTTATTGTCCACCATAAAGGTCATCAGGTCGTGGGCCTTGTCCGCGTCCCGGTATTCCGGGAACCGCAGGAACTCCTTGGCCCCGCCGGTAAAGACCTCCTGGCTGTTGGCTTCCTTCAATAGCCGTCCGGCATATTCCACCACCTGGTTCAGCGGCAGGAACCACTGGCCGGACACCTGCTCCGACAGGCTCATCAGCCGGCCGTTCATGTCCTCCGGCCCGATGCCGGTGAAATGGATGTTTAGCAGGTGGCTCATGTCCGGCAGGCCCCCGTCCTCCACCGGCAATTGCAGGGGCAGCAGCTGGCTTTTCACCTGGCTGTCCGACAGCATCACCACGGCGATGAAGCTGCTCTGGTCCACGGGGATCAGCTCAAAGCGCCGCACGGTGGCGGCTGTTTTGTGGTCCGCCACGGCGTAGGCGGGATAGCCCACAAAGGACGAGACCATCTGGCCCGCCCGGGCCATGACCTGGTCCGTTCCCGCCAGCTTCTCGGCCAGGGAGGTGTTGAGCTTTTCCTCCTCCTCCCGGCTCAGGGACCGGCGCTCCATCAGCTCGTTGACGTACAGCCGGTAGCCCTTGGCGGAGGGGACCCGTCCGGCGGAGGTGTGGGGCTGTTCCAGATAGCCCATCTCCGTCAGGTCCGCCAGCTCGTTGCGGATGGTGGCGGAGCTGATCTTGCCGGGCATTCTCTGGGCGATGGCCTTGGAGCCCACCGGCTCCGCCGCCGCCACATATTCCTCCACCACGATCTTCAGTATCTGTCTTTTTCGATCGGTCAATTCCATATCGTTTTCTCCGTTTAGCACTCCAACTTCCTGAGTGCTAAACGCAGTTTACCACCCCCTGCCGCCCTTGTCAAGTGGAAGCCTTTGAATTATTTGTAAACAAAGCTGGTTTCCGTCCGCTCCCGGCGAATGGGGCGTCCTCGGGCACAAAAACAGAGCCGGACCCGCAGGTCCGGCTCCACTTTTTGTGGTATGGGGGAAATTTTCGCTTACCGCTGACCCTTGTCGTAGGGGATGCCCTCGGCCTTGGGGGCCCGGGACTTCTTGGAGGTGAAGGCCAGCACCAGCAGGGTGATCAGGTACGGCAGCATCCGGTACAGGTGGGCGCTGATGCCGATGTCGGCCAGCAGGAACACGCCGTCGCCGTTGATGTCGATGCTGGCATATGCCGCGGCGATGCACTTGAACAGGCCGAACAGCAGGGACGCGCCCGCGATGTTCAGAGGCTTCCAGTTGCCGAAGATCATAACGGCCAGGGCCAGGAAGCCGAAGCCCGCCACGTCGCCGTTGGAGGAGCAGTTGGCGGTGGTCATGGCGTACACGAAGCCGCCCATGCCCGCCAGCGCGCCGGAGATGGTGACGCCGACATAGCGCATCTTATACACGTTGATGCCCAGGGAGTCCGCCGCCTGAGGATTCTCGCCGCAGGCCCGCAGCCGCAGGCCGAACCGGGTCTTATACAGGATGACGGACAGAATGATGAACAGCAGGATGCAGATGTAGGTGGCCAGGTAGATTTTGTTCAGGAAGGTTTCCCCGAAGAAGCCCCAGTCCACGTTCTTATCCACGCCGAAAGTGGACTTTTTCAGCATGAACCAGCTGGCGGCGTCGCCGGTGGCCATTTGCAGGGTGTTCTGGTTGGCGATGATGCGGATCAGGAACAGCACCAGGGCCGGGGCCATCAGGTTCAGGGCCGTGCCGCCGATGGTCTGGTCGGCCCGGAGGTTGATGGACGCAAAGCTCAGCAGCAGGGAGAACACCGCGCCCATGGCCGCCGCCACCAGCATGGTCAGCAGCTCCAGGCCCTGCAGGGCCACCCAGTCACCGGCCTGCTTGGCGGCCAGCACCGCCTGGGACCCCTGCATCAGCCGCACGAACAGCACGCCGATGAAAGCGCCGAAGATCATGATACCTTCCAGGGCCAGGTTGATGATACCGCTTCGCTCGGCGAACACGCCCGCCAGGGCCACGATCATCAGGGGCACCGCGTAAATCAAAGTCTGTTGGATCAGAAACGTCATGCCTGGTCGCCTCCTTCCTCTGTCTGGACCGTTACCGGCTGCTCCTCCGGTTCAAGGGGGGGCGCATCCTCCGCCGCCGGGGCGGCCGCCTCCTCATGGGCGTGGGGCTTTTTCTTCCGGGACAGCATCATGCGGATGGCCAGGGAGAAGGCGGACAGGTACACGATCACGGAGATGATGACGTCAGTGATATACTCGTTATAGGCCGTCAGGTTGGTCAGCTGCAGACCCACGATGTTCAGCATGGCCATGAAGATACCGGTGAAGATCACCGCGATGGGGTTGTTCAGGGCCAGCAGGGCCACGGGAATGCCGTTGAAGCCCACGGCAGGCAGGGCCTGATAGGTGGACCAATAGAACTCCGTGTTGCCGGACAGCCAGTACAGGGATGCGCCGGCTCCGGCCAGAGCACCGGCGATGGCCATGGACAGCACGATGTTGCGCTTGTCCCGGATACCGGCATAGCGGGCGGCGTGACGGTTGGCGCCGCAGGCCTTCAGTTCATAGCCCAGGGTGGTCTTGTTCATCAGGATGTACATGGCGATGGCGATGACGATGGCAACGAGAATGCCGCCGTTGACCTGGGAGCCGGGGAAGATGGCGTCCAGGCCCAGCTTGGGGGTGGCCACGCCGTTGAAGGTGGTCTTATAGATATAGCCGGACTTGGTGCTCTCGACCATATTCTTGAAATTGCTGATGTCGAACATCCAGGTCACCAGGTTGGCGGCGATCCAGTTGGTCATGATGCACGCCAGCACCTCGTTGATGTTCAGCAGGGCCTTCACCAGGCCGGGAATCGCGCCCCACAGAGCGCCGGACAGGCACCCGGCCAGGAAGGCCAGTACCCAGATGACGCCCACGGGCACCGCGCTGGAGGGGATGGACAGGGCCACCATCAGGGTGACCATGGTGGAGATCAGATACTGGCCGGGTGCGCCGATGTTGAACAGGCCCGTCTTGAAGGCCACGGCCACGGAAAGGCCGGTCATGATCAGGGGCGTGGCCCGGAACAGCATGTTGCCCAGGTTCACCGCGTTGAAGCCCCAGGTCAGCTCGCCTGCGGCGTCGCGGCCGGTGCTGAAGATACCGGCGAAGATGATGCGGATGCCGTCCCATGCGCCGCTCAGGGAGATCTTCTCGTTGAACAGGCCCACGATCAGAACGGCGATGCCGCCCACTAAAAGGCCCGCCACAATGGAGATCAGGGATGAGAGCACCTTTTTGGTGCCGTCTTTTTCGTAAAGCGCTGCCAGTGCGTTCTTTTTCATGCCTGGTCACCTCCCATATCGTCCCGCTTGGCGCCGGACATATACAGGCCCAGCTCGGCCACGGTGGTGGTTTTCGGATTCAGCTGGCCCACAAGCTGGCCCTCGTACATCACCAGGATGCGGTCGGACAGGCTCATGACCTCGTCCAGCTCCAGGGACACCAGCAGCACCGCCTTGCCCCGGTCCCGCTCGGCCACCAGCTGGCTGTGGATATACTCGATAGCGCCCACGTCCAGGCCGCGGGTGGGCTGCACCGCCACGATCAGGGACTTATCCCGGTCCACCTCGCGGGCGATGATGGCCTTCTGCTGGTTGCCGCCGGACATGCTGCGGGCGATGGTCACGGGACCCTGGCCGCTGCGCACGTCGTACTGGTCGATGAGGTGCTGGGCGTATTCCCGGACGGCGGCGTTCTTAATGAAGCCCGCCTTCTGGAACTGCGGCTCCAGATACCGCTGCAGGACCATGTTCTGCTCCAGGGTGAAGTCCAGGATCAGGCCGTGCTTGTGCCGGTCCTCGGGAATGTGGCTCATGTTCTCGCCCCGGCGGCGGATGGAGGTATGGGTGATGTTCTTGCCGCACAGCTCCACGGTGCCGCCGGTGATCTTATCCAGGCCCGTCAGGCCCTGGACGAACTCCGTCTGGCCGTTGCCGTCGATACCGGCGATGCACACGATCTCTCCGGCCCGGACCTCCAGGCTCACGTCGTGAACGGCGTCCCGCTTGTGCTGGTGGGAGGCCACGCACATGTGCCGCACCCGCAGAACGGGGTCCTTGGGCTGGGCAGGCTCCTTCACCACCTGCAGCTGCACCGGGCGGCCCACCATCATGTTGGACAGCTCCTGCTTGTTGGTGTCGCAGGTGTTCACGGTGCCCACATACCGGCCCTTGCGCAGAACGGTGACCCGATCCGCCACGGCCATGATCTCGTTGAGCTTGTGGGAGATAAACAGGATGGACTTGCCCTCCTTGGTGAGGCTGCGCATGATGTCCATCAGCTCGTCGATCTCCTGGGGGGTCAGAACGGCGGTGGGCTCGTCGAAGATCAGGATCTCGTTGTCGCGATACAGCATCTTCAGGATCTCCACCCGCTGCTGCATGCCCACGGTGATATCCTCTACTTTAGCGTCCAGGTCCACCCGCAGGCCGTACCGCTGGGACAGCTCCTGGACCTTCTGCCGGGCCGCCTTTTTTTGCAGAAAGCCCAGCTTGGTGTCCTCCGCGCCCAGGATGATGTTGTCCAGGACGGTGAACACGTCGATGAGCTTGAAGTGCTGGTGCACCATGCCGATGCCCAGCGCCGTTGCGTCGTTGGGGTCGTTGATCTTCACCGGCTTGCCGTTTTTGCGGATCTCGCCCTCCTCCGGCTGATACAGGCCGAACAGGACGGACATCAGCGTGGACTTGCCTGCGCCGTTTTCGCCCAGCAGGGCGTGGATCTCACCCTTGCGCAGCTGCAGGGTGATGTCGTCGTTGGCCTTGATGCCGGGAAACTCCTTGGTGATGTGAAGCATTTCGATCACATACTGGGGAGATTGCTCCATGCCGCCACCTACTTTCTCTCATTTTCCTGCCCGCTGCAATCGTTTCCGCCAGCGGACAATGTAACAAGTTTATTATAACGGCTGTGGTCGGGAATTGCAAGAACGAACCGAAAAATAGGCGGAAAAAAGCGCAGTCCAGAAATTGGAATTGAACATTCAGACGAAATCGCTCCCTGCGCATAAAAACCGGGACGCCCCCGGCGGGGAGCGTCCCGGTCTGTAGCTGAATTTTTACCGCTCCATGATGGGATAACCCTGGGACCGCAGAGCCTCGTACACCTGCTGCACATGAAGGGCGTCCCGGGTCTCCACCAGCAGGTGCACCACGCAGGAGCCCACCGGGGCCTTCAGGTTGCCCCGCTCGTGGTTCACCTCCAGCACGTTCACGCCCATGTCGGACATGATGTTCAGCAGGGTGGCCAGGGTCTTGGGCTGATCCGGCAGCACCGTGGCGAAGTTGGCGGTGCGCCCGGCCTTGGCCAGGCCCCGGGTGATGATCCGCTCCAGCATGGTCACATCCACATTGCCGCCGGACAGCAGGGCGCACACGGTCTTGCCCCGCAGGTCTACCTTGCCGTACATGGCGGCGGCGATACCCACGGCCCCCGCGCCCTCGGCCACCAGCTTCTGCTTCTCCAGCACCGACAGGATGGCCCCGGCGATCTCGTTTTCGCTGACGGCCACCACCTTGTCCACATACCGGCGGCACATCTCAAAGGTCAGGTCCCCGGGGGTTTTCACCTGGATGCCGTCGGCGATGGTGTGCACGCTGGGCAGGGTCAGAATATGCCCGGCCTCTAAGGAGTCCACCATGCTGGCGGCTCCGGCGGCCTGAACGCCGATGACCTGGCAAGAGGGCTTCAGATGCTTCACGGCATAGGCCAGACCCGAGATCAGTCCGCCGCCGCCGATGGGCACCAGGATCACGTCCACGTCCGGCAGCTGCTCCAGAATCTCCAGACCGATGGTGCCCTGACCGGCCATGACCCGATAATCGTCAAAGGGGTGGATAAAGGTCAGCCCCTGCTCATCCCGCAGGCGCACAGCCTCGGCATAGGCGTCGTCATACACGCCGTCCACCAGCACCACGTTGGCCCCATAGCTGCGGGTGGCCTGAATTTTGGAGATGGGGGCCCCGGCGGGGATGCAGATGGTGGCGGGGATCTTCATATCCCGGGAGGCAAAGCCCACGCCCTGGGCATGGTTGCCTGCGGAGCATGCGATAACGCCCCGGCGCTTCTCCTCGTCGGACAGGGTGGCGATCTTATAGTACGCGCCCCGCAGCTTGAAGGCCCCCGTCTTCTGCAGGCAGTCCGCCTTCAGATAAAAGTCGCAGTCCGGCACCAGGCCCGGCGCATGCAGCACGGGGGTCTGGTTGATAACGGGGGACAGCACCCGGCGTGCGTCCTGGAGCATTTCCATAGAGATCATATTGTTGCCTCCTTGATTCTGTTCTATATACAAAATCCCAATTTTTGTTCCCAGGTCATGTACTATCATGATACCCTCTCCCGCCGCGATTGTCAATTCCTGTTTGCGTCCCCGGCAGGGAAAAATTACCGGCTGCGGATTGTATATTCTGTGGATTCTTTCGGCAGAACCCACATTTCCGGTTGCATTTTCTGCCGAAAAATGGTATAGTATGAACCGTGAATGGCCTTGACACGGCCGAAATAACCAAAATACGGAGAGAGAGGTTTTCCTCCCGCGGAAGGAGCCGCCTATGAAGGATCTGAAGCATCTGATTTTTTTCGAGGACCTGCTGCAGCAGGCCAATAACCAGCTGGTGCAGCAGGCGGTGGACCAGGGGCAGATCGCCCTGGGCTACAACTGCTATTACATTCCGGAGGTGCTGCTGAACCTGCCGGGCTGCTTCTCCAGCCGTCTGCGTGCGCCCCGCAGCGCCTCGCCGGACATCGCCTCGTACTACATGACCGGCCGCAACTGCCCCTATGTCCGCTGCATCCTGGAGCGGGCCATCGAGGGGGGCTACAACTATCTGGGCGCGCTGTTCGGGGCCGAGTGCTGCGCCGCCATGGAGCGCATGGAGGAGCACTTCCAGCTGCTGCACCCGGTGAAAAACGACCGGTTCTTCCTGACCATCATCGACCCGCCCATGAAGGGGGACCAGACCTCCCTGGATTATTACAAGGCCCAGCTGCAGCTGAAGGTGCTGGACGCCCTCCGGGAGCACTACGGCGTGGACGTGTCCGATGACGCCATCCGCGCGGCGGTGGAAAAGCACAACCGCCTGTGCCGGGTCATCACCGAGATCGGCGACCTGCGCAAGCTGCCGGACCCGCCCATCACCGGATACGAGTTCCATGTGATCCAGCTGGTGAGCCAGGTCTGTCCCCACGACCTGATCCTCCCGTATCTGGAGGAGACGCTGGAGGAGCTGCGCACCCGCATGCCCGAGGCGAAGTTCCCCTTCCGGGCCCGGGTGGTCCTGGCCGGCAGCGAGATCGACGACCCCGCCTTCACCAAGCTGCTGGAGATGTGCGGCGCTATGGTGGTGGCGGACCGCTACTGCTTCGGCAGCTTCCCCAGCCGGGAGGAGATCGGGATCCGGCCGGGCGAAACGGCCTTCGACGCCGTGTGCCGCCACTATCTGCACACCAACCAGTGCGCCCGCTTCATGTCCGGCGACAAGATCGACCAGCGGCACCGGGAGCTGGAGCGCCTGGTGCGGGAGTTCCACGCCGACGGCATCATCTATGAGAGCATGAAGTTCTGCGAGTTCTGGAGCTATGAAAAGGTGCTGGCCAGCCATGTGCTGCAAAACGAGCTGAACGTGCCCTGCTGCACCATCGAAAAGGAATACACCCTGGGTTCCGCAGGCCAGCTGCGCACCCGGTTCCAGGCCTTTGTGGAGAGCCTGGAGATCAAGCGGATCCACGGGAAGGAGGCCCGGTCATGAAGCTGAAAAATCTGGCGGACGCCGCCGTGGCGGCGGTGGACAAAAAGCTCCAGCGATTCGACCCCAAGTGGCAGGCCCGCAACGGCGCCGGCGGCCTGCGCAGCCGGTATCAGGACAAGACCGGCATCGCCCGCTATCGGGAGTGGCGCGGCGTGAAGGACACCTTCGCGGACTACGGCGCGTGGCTGAACAACCTGATGAGCATGGCGGCCATGGTGGCCAAGGCCCCGGTGCCGGTGCTCAAGGGCTTCTGGGAATACCGGTGGATGGGCTCCTATCTGGGCACCTTCGCCTTTATTGACCGGCTGTTCGAGGGCTATCGCGGCACGGAGCTGCGGATCGCCCACCGGAATATGCACTGCATCGTGGCCAGCCTCACCAACAAGATCGCCCTGGTGCTGGCCAACGACCGGCGGCTGGGCGGCGGCCCCCTGACCGACGACATCGTCCCCATGGACGAGGTGCTGCCCCCGCTGTTCATGACGGGCTTCCCCACCCTGATCCCCATCCCCATCCAGACCCTGCCGGAGTTCATCATCTGCGACATCGACCAGCATCTGGAGCCCCACTATATCGACGTGGCGGAGTCCTTCGGCCTGGCGGCGGACGTGTGCTCCCGCTGCTCGGCGGAGACCGGCGTGGCCATCGACGACGACTTCCCCATGGTGGGCAAGGCCGTCCTGACCACCAATATGCCCTGCAACGCCAGCGAGGCCACCTCCATGTTCCAGCGGCGGCGCTTCGGCATGCCGGATTTCCCCGTGACCCTGGCCATGATCCACAACGAGCCCGGGGCCCATCCCTACTCCACCCAGATGCTCAAGGACGCCATCGCCTTCATCGAGAAGGAATACGGCGTCAGGTACGACTGGCAGGCCCTGTTTGCCCGGGCGGAGCATATGAACGAGCAGAACCGCATCGAGCTGGAGAAGTGGGAAATTTTCAAGACCCCCTATTCCGCCCTTACCGGCATATCCGAGAGCCTGTACCGGCTGTATGCCTGGGCCTCCGTCAACGGACAGGAGGACCGCTTCACCCGCAACGACCGCAAGGTGCTCAAGATCATGCAGGAGGCCTATCAGCGGCGGTACCAGCCCTATCAGGGTACTACCCGGCACCGGGCCTTCCTGTGGGGCCCGTCGGCGGTGTATTATACCGACTTCCCCACCTGGATCCAGAACTGCTGGGGCGTGAACATCGTGCTGAACATGGACTCCACCATGGGCCACAACATGATCTCCACCACGGACCCGGAGCAGGCCATTCAGGACCTGGCCCTGTTCTCGGAAAAGGGCGTCATGCGCCACCACGCCGTGGGCGGGTGGGACAACGTCAACGCTGTGTGGGAGTGGGCCGCCCGGTTCAACTGCGACATGGTCATTTTCAACGACAACGTGGCCTGCAAGGGCATGAACGGCGTCCACGCGCTGATGGAGGAGCAGGCCCGCGACCTGGGCTTCCGGTTCGTGTTCCTGGAGCATGACCTGGAGGACTGCCGCACCATCTCCCGCCGGGATATGCGCAACACCATCAACAAGTATATGTCCGTGGTACTCAACGAGAAGCCTCTGGATGAGACCCTGGTGGACTTTGACGACAGCCTGGCCTGGTAAGGAGGATGCAATGAAAACTGTCTGGAAAATCGCACGGATCGTGCTGCTGGCGGCCCTGGGCCTGTTTCTGGGGACTTTCGCCATCTATATGCTGAACCTGGAAAACAAGCTGATCTACAAGTTCATCTATCCCTTCCTGCAAAAACATTACAACAACCAGAAGCGCGACCGCCGGATCTGACCTGCGCCGGATGCCGGTGAGCGGAAATCCATCGGCACACACTTTGCAGGGGCGGACGCCTCTGTCCGCCCGATCTTGCCAGGGTTGACAGGGCCCGCTGAGGGCAGCGGGCCCTACGAAGCGCCTGTCGATAGAACTCCCGTAGGGCGGGGCTCATATCTGCCCACCGTCGTGCCAAACGCAAAAAAGCAGCCTTTCGGCTGCTTTTTTGCTATTTCTCATGTAAATTCAGAACAAACCGGGGATGTTCAGCCCGCCGGTGAGAGCGCCCATGGCGGACTCCATGGCCTCCTCCGCCTGGCGCAGAGCCTCGTTGACGGCGGAGATCACCAGGTCCTGCAGCATCTCCACATCCGCCGGGTCCACGGCGTCGGGCTGGATGGTCAGGGCCGTCAGCTGCTTCTTGCCGGACACGGTGGCCTGCACCGCACCGCCGCCCACGGAGGCGGTGAAGCTGCTCTCCTCCACGTTCTTCTGGGCGCTTTCCATCTCCTGCTGCATCTTGGCCAGCTTCTGCTGCATTTGCTGCTGCTGGCGCATCATCCCGGCGCTGCCGCCGAACCCGTTGCGAGCGCTGTATCCCTTAGCCATGGTCGAAATCTCCTTTATAATACTGATTTAATATCGTGCGATCACTTGATTTTGAAATTTTCCAGCTGGCGGCCCTGGGCGGCCACCTCGTCCAGCTTGTCCGGGGCCTTTTCCGCCGGGGATTCCTCCCAGGGCGGCGTCTGCTCCGACTCCGGGGCCTTTTCCGGCGCCGTCTCCGGTGCTTTTTCCGTCACCTTCTCCGGCTTGGGCCGGGGCTTGGCGGTTTTTTTCCCCGCCGGGGCGCCGCCTACCGTCAGCGCCACCCGGATGGTCTGCCCCTCGGCGGCGGAGGCCACCTCCTGCAGCACGTGCAGCACCGTGTTGTTGTTCAGGGAGTCCCGGACGAACTCGTTCTGGCAGTACAGCGTCAGGCAGTCGCCGTCCACCGCTCCCTGGACCATGTTCAGAAACACCCGGTGGTTCACCGCCAGGCGGCCCTTGCAGTGCTCCTTCATGGCGTCCCACTTGCCGGTGTCGCCCACCACGGCGGTGGACTTTGCCGCCACAGGCTTCCGGACCGGTCTGGCGGCAGGGCGAGCCGCAGGCGGTTCCTCGTCCGGTATATCGTATACCCGCTCCCGTCCGCCGGGTTCCTCCGGCAGGGGCGGCTCCTCCGGCATAGGGGGCCGGTCATCGCTTGGCATGTCCCGGCTTGTCCCGGCATTGTCCCGGGACAAAGGGGCGGTTTTGGGGGACGTCCCGGCGGTTTGCGGGACAGTTTTTACCGGTATTCCGTTTGCAACCTGATCTTCCAGACGGTCGATCCGCTGGCTCAAAGCCGTCAGGTCGCCGGACAGACTTTCGTCACACAGCCGCAGCAGACACAGCTCCGCATCCGTCCGGGGCTGGAAGCTGTCCCCCAGCCCGGCGCAGCAGGACTGCAGCGTCTCCGTCAGATACAGAAACCGCCGCATGGGCTGGCCGCCGGAAAGGGACTTCAGGGTCTTGGTATCGTATATGCCCGTCAGCAAGGCGGCGGCCCCGTCGGGGGCGGCCTTGAGAATGGTCATGTCCCGGGCCAGGTCCCCCAGCTCCCCCAGCATGGCGGCCACGTCCTTGCCGCCCCGGTACAGCCCGTCCAGCCGGGTCAGGGCGCCGGCGGCGTCCCGCCGCAGGATGCAGTCCATCAGCTCCACCGTCTGGACGCTGCCGGCCAGGCCCAGAATATCCAGCACCGCCCGGCTGTCCAGCTGGCCCTGGGCCACCCGGCACTGATCCAGCAGGCTCAGGGCGTCCCGCAGGGCGCCGTTGGCCATCCGGGCCAGAATCTCCGCCCCGTCGGGAGTCAGGTCGATCTGCTCGGCCCGGGCGATCTCCAGCAGGTGCTTTTCCATATCCCGGGGCAGAATGCGCTTGAAGGTGAAGCGCTGGCACCGGGAGAGAATGGTAGCCGGGACCTTGTGCAGCTCCGTGGTGGCCAGGATGAACATCAGGTGCTCCGGTGGCTCCTCGATGGTTTTCAGCAGGGCGTTGAAGGCCTGGGTGGACAGCATGTGGACCTCGTCGATGATATAGACCCGCTTTTTCAGCACCGTGGGGGTGTATACCGACTCGCTGAGCAGCTCCCGGATGTCGTCCACCCGGCTGTTGCTGGCGGCGTCCAGCTCCGTCACGTCCAGCAGGGAGCCGCTGTCGATGCCCCGGCAGGCCTCGCACTGGTTGCAGGGGGCCCCGTCCTCCGGGTGCAGGCAGTTGACGGCCTTGGCCAGAATCCGGGCGCAGGTGGTTTTGCCGGTGCCCCGGGTGCCGGTGAACAGATAGGCGTGGGCCGTGCGGCCCTCGGCCCCCTGCCGCTGGAGGGTGCCGGTGATGTGGTCCTGGCCCACCACCTGGGAAAAGGTTTTGGGCCGCCATTTCCGATACAGTGCCTGATACATGAACCAGCCCTCCCTTCGGCCGAAAAATCAGAACAGAATAAACTCCTCCGCTGCCAGCCACGGGGCCGGTGGACTCGCGGCACATGGATGATCCCTCTTAATGCTGCTCGGTTCCCCGCCTGACATGATTCGTGGGTATCCATTGCGCGAGACCGGCTCCGCAGCTGGCGGCGGAGGAGTCGTCATAAGGGTATCCTATCACATTTTTCCCCGGTTGGCAACAGAAAATTTGGGAATTTGGACCCCGGGCCTGCGCACGACGCCGCCCGGCCGGGGATGGGCAGTCCCGGGCCGGGCGGCGCAGGTTCAGATGACGTAGTTGTCCCCCTGGGGCAGGGACATCAGGTCTGCCAGGGTCACGCCGGAGAAGTATTCCCGGGTCACCCGGTAATACCCCTCCCACACCGGCAGTGTCCGGCAGTCGGCCGTCCGGGCACAGGCGCCGGCCCCGTCCTTCAGGCAGCTCACCGGGGCCAGATCGCCCTCGGACCGCAGCAGAATGTCCCACAGGGTGTACGTCTCCGGCTCCCGGGCCAGGCGATACCTACCCCCGATGCCGTGAACGCTCTCAATGAAACCGGCAGCCTTCAGGGCGGGCATCAGCTTCTCAATATATTTCAGCGAGATGTCCTGCCTTGCAGCGACCTCCTTCATGGGGATGTAACCGCCGTTGCGATGCTCCGCCAGGTCCAAAAGGATCCGGATGGAATACCGCCCTTTTGTCGAGATCATGCTATCTGCCTCCTTCGTGTCCCTCCATTATACCCCCAAACCGGTGGGTAAGGCAAATCCTTTTTGGTAAATTTCCACATTTTCTGTCGGAACATTTGCATATTCGTGATGAATATGCTATACTGCTGGAAAATCCACAGAAATGAGGCGCTCTTATGGACCAATACAAGATCATCCAGGTAAAGGAAAGCGTTTTTGCCGATAATGACCGGGAGGCGGACCGGGTCCGCCAGCAGCTGAAGGGCCAGGGGACCTTTCTGCTGAATTTAATGTCCTCCCCCGGCAGCGGCAAGACCACCACCCTGCTGCGCACCGTGGAGGGGCTGAAGGATCAGCTGCGCATCGGCGTTATGGAGGCCGACATCGACTCCGACGTGGACGCTGCCGCCATGGCGGGCGCAGGGGTCCGCTCCATCCAGCTGCACACCGGCGGCATGTGCCACCTGGACGCGGGCATGACGGAGCAGGGCCTGCAGGAGCTGGGGACGGAGGACCTGGACCTGGTGGTGCTGGAGAACGTGGGCAATCTGGTGTGCCCGGCGGAGTTCGACACCGGCGCGGTGAAGAACGCCATGATCCTCTCCGTGCCGGAGGGCCACGACAAGCCCCTGAAATACCCCCTGATCTTCACGGTGTGCGACGCCCTGATCATCAACAAGATCGACGTGCTGCCCTATTTCGACTTCGACATGGACAAGGTGGTGGAGTATGCCCATCGCCGCAACCCCAAGCTGAAGATTTTCCCCATCTCCGCCAAAACCGGCCTGGGCCTGGATGCCTGGCGTCAGTGGCTGCTGGAGGAGACCCGGGCCTGGAAGGAGAGCTGACCCCATGGAGCAGATTTTCTCCCAGCTGTTTTACGAGGTGGAAAAGCACCGGGACACGGTGCTGGTGACCCTCATCGCCGACCGGGGCAGCGCCCCTCGGAAGGCCGGGGCACAGATGCTGGTGGGGGCGGAGGGCCGCCTGGTGGGCACCATCGGCGGCGGCGCGGTGGAGGGCCGCAGCATCCAGCTGAGCCAGCAGCTGCTGGCGGAGAGACGCTCCTGCATCCGGGAGTTCCCCCTGCACCAGGCCCCGGAGCGGGACATCGGTATGGTCTGCGGCGGCGACGTCACCGCCCATTTCCAGTTCATTCCGGCGGAGGACTCCCTGTGGAGCGAAACCGCCAGCCGGGCCCTGGCCCTGCTGAACCGGCACACCGCCGGTTGGCTGGTGCTGGCGGAGGACGGCTCCGCCCCGGCGCTGCTGGACCGGGAGAATGTGGTTTCCGGCAGCCTGCCGGAGGATACCGCCCAGGCCCTGCGGACCCCGGGCTTCTCCATGGCGGCGGGGTATATCTCCCTGCCCCTGCCCATCGGCCAGCGGGCTCTGCTGTTCGGTGCGGGACATATCTCCCAGGCCCTGTGCCCCCTGCTGACCACCATCGGCTTCCGCCCGGTGGTGTTCGACGACCGGCCGGAGCTGGCCAATACCCGGCTGTTCCCCACGGCGGAGCAGGTGATCTGCGGGGACTTCACCCGCATCTCCGACTACCTGACCATCACCGACGAGGACTTTGTGGTCATCATGACCAGCGGCCATGTCCGGGACTTCCAGGTGGAGGAACAGACCCTTCGGGGGGACTTTGCCTATGTGGGGGTCATCGGCTCCCGGCGGAAAACGGCGTCGGTGAACCAGCGGCTGCTGGAGGCGGGCATCCCTCAGTCGTCCATCGACCTGGTGCACACCCCCATCGGCACCCCCATCCTGGCGGTGACGCCGGAGGAGATCGCCGTCAGCATCGCCGGTGAGATGATCCGGGTCCGGGCCCAGCGCCGGGGCCCCACCTCCCACGGCTGCCCCATGCACGGCTGACAGCCCGACCTCAACGAATAAGAAAGAAATCCTGCGGCAGGGCCGCAGGATTTTTTTGCTTACTTGTAGTAATCCGTCTCATCGGTGAGGGCCATGGGCAGGCCGTTGTGATACACCGGCAGCGTCTGGAACTTGA
>OIWQ01002230.1_pt1 | contig 20529 bp, 16 predicted proteins | sample 1587571 | NCBI WGS metagenome assembly OIWQ01 (sample SAMEA3888910, study PRJEB22519) | human gut metagenome | biome: human gut; feature: human-associated habitat; material: faeces | place: Denmark | collected 2010 | reverse complement strand
GAGCGAGGGCATCGCTCACAACCTTCTCGTAACGAGGCTCATCGAAATTGAACATCCCTTACTCCTAACTCACTTGGATGAACCCTTCATTCATCCCATAACGTTATAATACTTTATATAACTAACTATGCAAGTACTATTTTGGTCCCGTTCTTTCATCAAGCCCCTTAAAACAACAATCGGCGTTGTTGGACACAGCGTGCAAGTTCATTGAACGATTCAATATGCATCGTCTCTAGTTAAATGACGTCCTATGCAAATACCTTTAATCCGCTTGGGGCCGACGAATCTTTTGACTGTCCGCAGAAGCTTTCCCGGAATTCCCTATGGATAGACGCGCCGGTAATCGCTTCGTTATCTGGCTTATTGCGCATTGCCGGGGCGTCTGGGAGAAAGCACAATCTACCGCGTGGTCAACTAGCGTTTCATCGGAATCGACCGCATCCGCGCCAAATACTAAATCGCAATCGTTGAAACTCGTCCGATCATATGGCGGCAATTTCTCGCCTTAAAAATGAGCACGAAATAAGGGGGCAGCTGTTTGCAACTTGCTTTATTCGTAAGTGTTTTTACTGAAAAAACAATCACCGACCAAACAGCACTATTAATTGTTTGGCTCTTTGCTGTACAGCCATCTTTCGTATACGTCTCTCGTCTATCTCTCATCTCACGGTTGGAGACGAAAGGTGTGCGGGAGTGGATAATTGGACGGCATTTGGACCTGCGACGGATTATTTCATCCGAAAATCCACGCTCATTCGGCGGGCACGCGGGGCCTATGCCCAATCCGCTGGCATCGTCTTCAGTTCGCCGCAGAGCCGCGGTCCCATATGGGTATACTCTCGAGGATTCGACTCGATTCGCCCCCGCTGGGGCGTCAAAGGAGACTGCCTATGCCCACCACCTCAACCGACCCGCGCGCCGCTGCTGCCGCGCTGCTGGTGCCCGGTACCACCTGCCACGGTTTTGCCGTCGAGCGTTGCGAGACCGTGCCCGAGCTCGACTCGGACGCCTACGTGCTGCGCCACACCGCATCGGGCGCTCGCCTGCTGTACCTGGCATGCGACGACGAAAACAAGGCCTTTGCCATTGGCTTTAAGACGCCGCCGGCCGATTCCACCGGCGTGTTCCATATTCTTGAGCACTCGGTGCTGTGCGGATCGGCCAAGTTCCCCGTCAAGGAGCCGTTTGTCGACCTGATCAAGAGCTCCATGCAGACGTTCCTCAACGCCATGACCTACCCCGACAAGACCATCTACCCCGTTGCCACCACCAACGAGCAGGATCTGTACAACCTGATGGACGTGTACCTGGACGCCGTGTTCAACCCGGCCATCTATACCAAGCCGACCATTTTTGAGCAGGAGGGCTGGCACTACGAGCTGGACCTGCCGGAGAGCGCCGAGGGCGAAGGCAGCGCCGCCAGCCTGCGCGAGGGCACGCTGCGCTATAACGGCGTGGTGTTCAACGAGATGAAGGGCGCGCTGTCCGACCCCATGAGTGTGCTGGACGACGCCGTCAACGCCGCGCTCTATCCCGACACCGCCTATGCGCACGAGAGCGGTGGCGACCCGCGCGCGATTCCCGCGCTCACCTACGAGCAGTTCCTGGACACGCACGCGCGCCACTACAATCCTTCCAACTCCTACATCACGCTCTACGGCGACCTGGACGTGGACCGCGCGCTGGCCTTTTTGGACGAGCGCTACCTGTCGCAGCCGAGCGCCGCGAGCCGCCGCATGGACGCTGCCGTTGCCGCCGGCGAGGACCCGTCTACGCTGGCGCCCAATCCGCTGGACGTGCAGGAGCCTGTGACCTGCGAGTATAAGCGCGTCGAGATGGCCACTACGCCCGAGAACGCCCTGGTTGGCCTGGGCCTGGTGCTGGGCAGCGCGCTCGACCGCAAGCGCACGATCGCGGCGGACATCCTGTTCGAGGCACTGCTGGGCTCCAACGAAGCGCCGGTTAAGAAGGCCATTCTGGCCGCCGGCCTGGGCGGCAACGTGGTGAGCTACACCGCGGCCGAGAGCCTGCAGCCCTACGAGCTCATCATGCTGCAGAACGCGCAGACCGGCGTGGCGCGCGAGCTGCGCCGCGTGTTCCAGGACGCCTGCCGCGACCTGTGCGAGCACGGCGTTCCGCGCGAGCGCCTGGAAGCCATCATCAGCAGCAACGAGTACGACCTGCGCCAGCGCGACTATGGCATCGCCGACGGCGTGGCCATTGCGTGCGACGCGCTGAGCACCTGGCTCTACGATGACGACGCCGCGACGCTGGCGCTCAAGTACGGCCCGGTGTACGAGGAGCTGCGTGGCGAGCTGGACGGCAGCTATTTTGAGGACCTGCTGCGCGAGCTCGTGCTGGAAAACGACCACATGGCGCTGGTCGAGCTGGTGCCGGTGGACGCCGCTGAGGGTTCGGAGGGCGCCGAAGCTGCCGAGCTGGCTGCCAAGCGCGACGCCATGACCGATGCCGAGCTGGCCGACGTGGTCGAGCGCACGGTCGCACTGCGTGCCGCGCAGGAGGCCGAGGACACGCCCGAGGCCAAGGCCACGCTGCCGCGCCTGCGCGTTTCCGACATTGGCGAGGCGCGCCCCGAGCCGCCGCTGGTCGTGGACACCACTGCGCCCATCCCCTGCCTGCGCCACGGCATCCCCACCAACCGCCTGGCCTACGCCATGCAGTATTTCGACCTGAGCTGCGTCGCGTTTAAGGACCTGCCCTATGTGACGCTGCTCTGCCGCCTGCTCAAGCAGCTGCCCACGAGCGAGCACTCGGCCGAGGAGCTCGACAACTTGCTCGCCGGCAAGCTCGGCTTTTTGAGCTTTACGACCGAGGTCATGACCCAGCCCGACGTGGACGGCGTGCGCCCTTATCTGTTGGTGAGCGCCGGCGCCCTATCCGAGAAGATCGATGCGCTGGCGAGCCTGCCGCGCGAGGTGTGGTCGAGCACGCTATTGCTCGACGCCGACGCCGACCGCGTGCGCGACGTGCTCACGCAGATTCGCATTGGGCTTGAGCAGGGCTTTATCAACAACGGTCACTCGGCGGCGCTCGGTCGCGCGATGAGCTACAGCTCGCCTTCGGCCGTGGTGCGCGAGCAGCTTTCGGGCGTTGATTTCTATCTGTTCCTGCGCGATCTGCTCGACCACTTTGACGAGCGCCTGGGCGACCTACGCGCCAAGCTTGCCGAGCTGGCGGGCCGTATCTTTGTGGCCGACGGTTGCCTGGCGAGCTTTACCGGCAGCGATGAGGACTTTGACGCGTACTGGGCCGCCGCGGGCGACCTGGGGCTGGGCGCGGGCCACGGCGCCGATGCCGGCCGCAACGCACTCGTGGTGCCGACGCCGTGCGACCGCCACGAGGCCTTTGTCATCCCCAGCGACATCTGCTTTGCGGCAAGCGCGTGCGACCCGCGTCGCTTAGGGCTTGACGTGACGGGCGCCTGGGCCGTGGCTGCCAATGCGCTCTCCTACGACTACCTGTGGAACGAGATTCGCGTGAAGGGCGGTGCGTACGGCTGCGGATTCCGCGCGGCCGGCGAGCGTCAGACGGCGTTCTACACCTACCGCGACCCGGCAATCGACCCCTCGATTGAGCGTGTGGCGCGCGCAGGCGAATGGCTCGGCACCTTTGAGCCCGACGAGGCCGCCTTTGAAGGCTTTATCGTGAGCTGCGTGAGCGGCATGGACGCGCCGGTAAAGCCGTACGCGCTCACCAAGCGCCGCAACACGACCTACCTGGCCGGGCTCGATCCGCACGCACGCGAGGAGCGCCGCGCCCAGATGCTCGCCGCCACGCCCGGTGAGCTTCGCTCGCTCGGCGCCGACGTGACGCGCATCGCAGCCAAGTCGCCAACGTGCGTCTTTGGCGGCCGAGACGTCATCGCCAAGAGCAACGCCGGCTTTAACGTCGTCGACCTGATGGGCTAACGCACAGCAAAGGTAGATTTTTGGGACATGCCTGAAAATCTACCTTTTTCTTTTGCCGCTGCTTGGGTGGGGCAGCTCACCCCGTCCCACCAGTTTGTCTAAATCTGTAACATCTAGGCGGCAATATTGGCTCCAGATGTTACAGATCGAGACGTTTCCGAATGGCGCCGCCCCTTTGTCTCAATCTGTAACAGCTAGGCCCATTTTTGCCGAGTTACTGTTACAGATCGAGACAAACCGCCGCAGACACCCGCCCCACCAGCAAAACCCCCACGAAGGGGCAGGTGCCTTTGCGTTGGTTCGAACACTTGTTCTATACGTACACATGTTCTATAGTAGGGGTGCTTGCATCGGACTTAAATTGCAACTAGGATATAGTTGCAGGATGTAAGGCGGGATGACTCGGACCGATAAACTCATCGCCCAACTGCTTAGCTGCCCTTCGACGTATCGGTATACCGATTTTTTAAAAGTCATGGCTTCATATGGCTTTGAAATGGACAACAAAGGCAAGACATCCGGATCGCGCGTTCGCTTCTACAGGCCATCAGATGGCAGGATATTCGTAATGCACGCGCCACATCCATCTGACGAATTGACAGCGGGGACCATTCGAAACATCGTTCGATTTCTGCAAGATGTCGGAGGTAGTCATGAGTAACGTTTTGGCATACAAGGGTTATTTCGCCCCAGTCGAGTTCGATGCCGAACAGCATGTGCTAACAGGTATGGTCACCGGCATTAGGGACGCAATCGTATTTGAAGGCTCCACGGTTAAAGAAGTGGAACAATGCTTCCACGACGCCGTTGACGATTACCTTGAGTTTTGCGCCGAGAAGGGCAAGGAGCCCGAGCGGGCTTTTAAGGGCTCGTTCAACGTAAGAACGGGTTCCGAGCTCCACAAGCAAGCGGCGCTGGCAGCGGCAAAGAAGGGTGAGTCACTCAATAAGTTTGTGACTGAAGCAATTGCTGCGGCGTTATAGCATTAACGCCTAGGCTCAAACCACCACAAAGGGCGCAGTTCACAGGCATATTTGCGGTGACTTTACTGCCCATATCGCGTTTGCCCAGAAAAAACCTGCCAAAATAAACCTGTCCCTTTTTGGTAGGCTGGGAGATGAGGCCGGGATGGATAAGGCTGAGTTGCGGCGGGCGGTGATTGCCCGGCGCGATGCTATTGATTTGGATGTTCGGGCGGCGAAGTCCGCCGCTATCTGCGCGCGGCTTGTTGAGCTGATGGATCGCTCGGATGCCGCGGCGCCGCGCATCGTTGCCGCCTATGCCGCCATGGGTTCCGAAGTCGATCCTGCCGCGTTTGCCGCAGCGGCCGCCAAACGCGGCTGGCGCGTGGCCTATCCGTGCATGTTCTCGGCAACAGACGCCGCAGCTTGTGGCCAGCGCATGTGCATGCGGGCAGTTGCCGCCGGCGATGCGTCCTCGGCTCCGTTTATCGCCCACCCCACGCGGACCTTCGCGGCCGTGGACATCGACAGCGACCGCTTCCCTATCGTGCCTGCCGAAGCTCTCGACATGGTCGCCGTGCCGCTCGTAGCCTTCGACCGCGCCGGCGCGCGCCTGGGCTACGGCGGCGGCTGCTATGATCGCTACCTGCCCACGCTCTCGCCCGCATGTCAAATCATCGGCATCGCCTTTGACGAGCAGCGTGTCGACCACGTTCCCACCGACGCCCACGACCTGCCGCTGCCCCACATCATCAGCGCCTGATCGCCGCTGTATCGCACCCGCAAGATGAGCGTGGAAAATCTCCCACTTTGAGCCCCCTTACGAGCCAAAAGTGGGAGATTATCCACGCTCATTCAACAAGCGTCCGAAAATCCACGCTCAACCAATACACGTCCGGATTTCCACGCTAGTGCAAGCCAAACGTCCCGCAACTGCCTCAGCACTCACGCGGCACGCCGGCGACCCTGAGCTTGCGATCGAGCTTTGACGGGTCCCTCAAATCATCCCAGCACAAGCGCACGATCTTGCAGTTATCAAGCAGCGAAAGCCTCGACTCGCGCTGACGCTCATCAAATTGCGCCTTTGCGAGCTTGCCCTCCTCCGCCGCCTTCTCGCTTTTAACGAATCCGTCGAACTCCCCGATAATCAGCCGGTCGCCCACACGCCACAAGTAGTCAACTCGATACGGCCGCCCCGGCTCAACCGGGTCGAACAGCTCAACTTGCAGCTCCGGCGTCTGCCAGCCGCGCTCAATCATCAGAGCACGCGCCTTGGACTCGCCACCGCTTTCCGATAGGCCATCGGCACACCGCGTAACACTTCGCGCCGTCACAACACCGCGACGATTTAAGCCAAGCTTGTTGATTGCCTCAACGAGATGCTCCTTCGACAACAGCTGCTCATGAAGCGCCGAGTCCGCAATGATCAGTCCCTCGACAAACGATGCATCGACCAGGCAATCCGTAATCGTTTGATCGATATCGGTCACGGCAATATCCATCTGGATTGCCCGTGTTTGACGAGCATAACGATGGCGAATCACCTGAGAGCCGGGCGTCGTCGATTGCGCCGGCGCCACGGCGATATGGATGTGCGCCAAATTGGCATGCGAAACCGAAAGGCCATAGATAACAGCCGCCGTATAGGAGCAAAACGTCCAGTCGGGATGTTTTTGCGCAAGGGCCCGCACCCGATGCAGATAACGCTGCCGAAACTTGAGCTCGGACCAATAATCCGGACGCGCATACAGCCCCGGCATGACCGCCTCTAGACTTCCCGCCGCCACCCGCCGCTCAATCTGCTTTGCCTCCGCCGTCGTGCGTGCGTACACGCAGCTCATCTGCTGTTCGCATGCTTTAATGTGACTTGTAAGCCTTTGATTCGCCGTCATGTTTCCCATGTCGCCTCCCAACTCTTGGAACGGCGCAAACGTACCAGACGGTTTCATGCGAAGTCTGACCAAATGCTGTCCAGGCGCTGACCAAATGCTTGACGGTTTTGGACGTTTTAGGCTGATGACTTATATCTGCAGGTAGGGTGGTTGTCGAGAGGTCCCCGTCTCCATAATTTGGCGCCTTGGTCCATCGGATTATCAGAAAGAAAAACCCGTCGAGATTCAAGACCACGCCAAATGCGAACTTGCCTCTGCACGCACCGTCTCTTAGCCGAGCCATCGGCATCTACATGCCTAAAAAATGAGCGTGGATAATCTCCCGTTTTGAGCCTAGTTTCAAGCCAAAAGTGGGAGATTATCCACGCTCGATTTGTAAACGTCCGAAAATCCACGCTCGCGTGTCCGATAATCCACGCTCGTCATGCCGTGAGCACAGCCACAGTCGCAGCCACGGCCGCAGCCTAGTGCTCCTCGCCGGCGCGGGCCAGGTCGTAGGGCGTGGTCTGGTAGACGTAGTAGTTGAGCCAGTTGGTGTAGAACAGCTGAGCCTGACTGCGCCAGACGTTGCGCGGCTCGACGGTGGGGTCGTCGTTCGGGAAGTAATGCGCCGGCACCTGAGGGTTAAGCCCGCGCTTCACGTCGCGCTCGTACTCCAAACGCAGCGTGTCGGTATCGTACTCGGGATGGCCAAAGACAAAGAAGCGGCGGCTGTCGGTCGACTTGACGATGTACAGGCCCACCTCGTCGGACACGGCCACGACCTCAAGCTGCGGCTCGGCCTCCACGTCCTCGCGGCGCACATCGGTGTTGCGCGAATGCACGGCATAGAAACGGTCGTCAAAGCCGCGAACCAGCGGGCTTTGCGGCTTCACCAGATAATGCTCAAACACGCCACTCGCCTTTGCCGGCAGGTCGTGCTTCTGGATACCGTAATGATGGTACAGGCCGGCCTGCGCGCCCCAACAAATGTGCAGCGTAGAGTGCACGTGCGTGGTGGACCAATCCATGATCTGGCAGAGCTCGGGCCAGTAGTCGACCTCCTCGAACGGCATCTGCTCCACCGGCGCGCCCGTGATGATCAGGCCGTCGTAGTGGATGTCGCGGATGTCGTCGAACGTGCGGTAGAACGTCTCCAGGTGGCCGGCGCTCACGTGCGTGGCCTCGTGCGTTTTGGTGCGTAGCAGGTCCACCTCCACCTGCAGCGGCGTGTTGGAGAGCTTGCGCATGATCTGCGTCTCGGTGGCGATCTTGGTGGGCATGAGGTTGAGGATGAGCACGCGCAGCGGCCGGATGTCCTGGTGCAGCGCGCGGTACTCGGTCATGACAAAGATGTTCTCGCTCTCGAGCTGCGCGGCGGCAGGGAGGGCGTCGGGAATACGAATGGGCATGGATGCTCCTTACGAGTCAGTTGCAGCTATGGTACAACGACCGGCCCCATCCGCGCGAGCGCATCGCCCAGCGATGCCGTCAGCGGCCCAAATCACTCCAAAAGTAGAGATTACGGCATGTCCCAAAAATCTGTGGCGCTTTAGCCTAGCAAAGTGGCAACAGGACGCTACAATGGTTCGACGCGAAAAACTCGGCCGAAAGGATACATATATGTACCAGACGCGTAAGATCGGTGTGGTCGGCCAGGGCCACGTAGGAGCACATGTCGCCAACAGCCTGCTCATGCAGGGCATTGCCGATGAGCTGTACCTGTGCGATATCAACGAGGCCAAGGTGACGTCCGAGGTCCAGGACCTGCGCGACTCCCTTTCGTTTGTCCCGTACAATACCAAAATCGTCAACTGCTACGACCACTACGAGGAGCTGGCCTGCTGCGACGTCATCGTCAACGCCGCCGGCAAGGTCGCGCTGGCCGCCGGCAACCGCGACGGCGAGCTGTTCTTTACCACCGACGCCGCCCGCACCTTTGCCAAGCGCATCGTCGACGCCGGCTTTGACGGCATCTTCGTAAGCATCTCCAACCCCTGCGACGTCGTGTGCACCGAGTTGTGGCACCTGACCGGCTACGATCCCAAGAAGATCATCGGCTCGGGCTGCGGCCTGGACTCCGCCCGCCTGCGCACCGAGATCTCCAAGAAGGTCGGTGTGAGCCCCAAGTCCATCGACGCCTACATGATCGGCGAGCATGGCTTTAGCCAACTGGCAGCCTTTAAGGCCGCAACCATCGCCGGCAAGAGCCTTAACGAGCTTCAGGCCGAGAACCCCGACAAGTACGCCTTCGACCACATGGAGGTCGAGGAGCTTGCACGCAAGGGCGGCTATGTGACCTACCAGGGCAAGCAGTGCACCGAGTACGCCGTCGCCAACTCCGCCGCACGCGTCTGCGCCGCCGTTCTGCACAACGAGCACGCCGTGCTTTCGGCCTCTACGCTTATGACCGGCCAGTATGGCGAGGAGGGCATCTTCACCTCCCTGCCGTGCGTGATCGGCGCCGAGGGCGTCGAGGAGGTCTACACGCTCGACCTTTCCGAGCACGAGCTCGAGGGCTTCCACAAGAGCTGCCAGCACATCCGCGACAACATCGCCCAGCTCGACTGGTGGGACGCCGAGGCATACGACGCGAAGTAGGCCGCCGGCTGCCGCAACCTTGCGAATCTAAGCGCGATACTAAGCGGGCCGCGCCGGAAATCCCCGGCGCAGCCCGCTTTTTTTGCTCATGCAACACCCTCGCACATTTAGGTCTAATACTTTTCCCGAGAAGTGAACGAGCTTATTTGGGCCACCGAAGCATCCACACTTTTCGAAGCAAAAACCGCAGGATTCCAATGACAAAACCGCAGGAAATAAGCCACCAAAAGTGTCGATGTTTCGGGGGTCCGTTTTGACTCGTTCACTTCTCGGGAAAAGTATTAGACCTGAAAATAAGGCCCCTGGCCCCACCCCTAGCAACCGCCCCTACCAATGTTGACGCGCCTCGATAACCGTTTGCCAAAGCTTAAAACGCTTCGTTTCGACGCGCTTGAGGGCAAAATATCGCTGTTCCTCGCTCATGGGCTTGTTAAAAATGGGTCGCTTATTCCGATGCAGCTTCCGCCGGATGCGTTCGCACAGCCGAACGAGCTTGTCGTAGTCATTTGCCTGGTCAGTCGTCACGGTAAAGTACGCCACGCCGCTCAGCAGCTGTAACTCGTTGCGGCGCTCGGCATCCTTGTGGATCTTCTCGCTTCCGTCGTGGATGGCATCGCTGTCGTAATCGACCATCGCGGTCAGTACCTCTGGCAGCAGCCCGGCCTTTACTTTATCCATGCCCACCTCGACTTTAGCCGTAAGCGTTATGTCGGGCGTGCGTTCCAACACGCGAAGCCTGCGATTGCGCCCATCGTTGTATCCATCGCGGATGAAGACCTTCTTGTTGAGCTCGGCCTTGCCCAATGCATACCCGCCGTAGCGCGTAGGCAGCGACATAAACATGCACAGCCCCGATTCCCTCGGAGAGCGCGACCCCTCGATCACATATGCAAGGAGCGCCTTTGCCTTCGCAAGATCTCTCACCTTGGGGGACTTCTCGATATACGCCGCGATGAGCTCCTTGGTCGTGAGCCTGCCATCGCGCATGCCCGCATCCCTGCTTGTTGCCCCACCGGGAGCAAGGTTATCCAGCCGATAGTCCGATGTCATGGCATAACCGGCATAGATGGCCGCCGCTGCATCGTCATCGTGCGCGGCCTGCAAAAACGCCAGCTCGGGAGAGCATACGTACGCATCCAGGTCGCCTCTCCAGTGGCCCAGCGAGATAAACGAACCTGCTGGGAGCTCGTTGGTGCACAGGTGCGTCTTAACATGCTTGCTCCGCCGACGGTCGGCTCGCAACGGCACCAGCAAATCCAGCGTTTCGATCCCCAGGTCGTAGCGATCGATAAACTCCTGCGCCTCCTGGTCGCAGAGCGCGCAGGCGTCCGCAATCGACACGACCTTTGGTTCCGAATCCCCAAAGCGCGGGTTCGGGATGTGTGCCAAGAGCGCCAGCGCAGCGTTATGTGAAACGATAAAGTGCCCCATGGCGCGAAGATAGCACGCGCGTCGGCGGCGGCTCGTGACCCTGGCGAGTTTTCGGCAAACGACCAGCAGTTTTTTGCCGCGACGCAACCAAAGTGTTCATTCGTCGACGTCTAAATGCAAATCCGTCAAGCTTTTGGCAAGGTTGCCGCTCAACTGACCAAAAGCTGACCATGCACTTGCCCATTTGCTTGACGGCACGCCCCCGCCAAAATGCTCCGCGACTTCTCGGGCGGTCGAAGCGCTCGTTTAGCAACCACACACCCGCCGCTGGGGTATCCTTGGAGCACATGCACCGCAAGCCACACAAAGGAGCCGCCATGCGCACCGAGCTCGATGTTCCCTTTTCGCACAAAGACGAGGCCAAGGCTCTGGGCGCCAAGTGGGACCGGGTCAAGAAGATCTGGTACGTGCCCGATGGCGTCAACCCCGAGCCCTTTGCCGCGTGGCTGCCCGGCGTGGATCGCTCCGACCCCAGCGCGCCCTACATCTACCTGGTGCTGGGCAAGCGCGAATGTTGGAAGTGTCACGAGCAGACGACGGTCGCGGCCTTTGGCATTCCGTATTGGGCGGCCGAGGACTCGGGCAGCAAGGCTGCGCCCAGCGCAGCGCCCTCCATGGACGACGCTGGCCACATCGCAATCGACACCGCCCGCGCCAACGCCGTGGCCATCGTCCCCGCGCTGGGCTGCGTGCCGGCCGAGATCCGCGACTACCTGCGCGAGCGCTGCGGCTACAAGCCCGTAACGTCGCGCACCACCAAGACCGTATCGCTCGCCAGCACCTGCACCGGCTGCGGCGCGCTGCAAGGCAGCCATTACCTGTTCGAGGAGCCCACGTCGCCGTTTGCACTCACGGCCATCAACAAGCTACCCGCGCTGGAGTTCGTGCGCGTGGAAGTCGCCGGCGTCTACGGCATCCCCGCGAGCCAAGGCGACTTTGACCAGGCGCTCTTCACCTGGGCACGCGATCACCACACCCAGTTCCACAAGAGCCTGTTCGAGGGGATCTACCTGTAGGGCAAAACTCGAAAATCGAGTCCAGATTTCCTCGAAAATCGAGTGTGAAAATCCTCGTAAATCGAGTATGCGCAAGTAGCCGAATTGCCAACTCGAAGGCTACAGCCCCAGAATGTGCTCCAGATAGCCCTTATTGAACCAGAACGACTGCCTGGTCATGTCACCGGCGTACCCCACCGCATCGGCGAGGCCATGGTTGCGGTGTACGGGCTATAGCCGAACCAATATTGATATAAACAAGACGAGGGCCAGTTCAAACCTGAACTGGCCCTCGTCTTTTATCAAAGTTGCTAGCAGCGTTTACACTACTTTGAATCAGCTACGATGCCAACCAAGCTGACCGTTACGTCAAAGGTCGGGCTTCCTTCGCCCACATCGAGGCCAGACATATTCTGACAATCGCTGTCGGTGCCTTCCATCCAAACGACAACTTTCATGTTCGTGCCGTTGTAATCGACGTTCGAAGCGACCTTTTGCGCGTTGCCGCTCGGCCTAATGTAGCCTTCGCCCGCTTTCGTGGCACCCCAGTTATTGCCGTTTTGATCGAGCGAATCGGTGCCAGAAAGATGCAAATACGTAGGGGCAACAACCTCGTTCAGAGATTCAGAGTTGACACACGACCAACCTGCAACGGTAGTCACATCGTTGCCCGTATCGGCTGTCGAGGGAGCAGCTGGCGCATAGACAACGCGCAGCTCGCCGTTAATTACAATGCCCACGCGCAGGCTGTCTTTGATTTTGTCGAACCATTTCTGCGTGCCGCCATGCTGCGTAATCGTTATGAGCGAGCCGTTGCTCGCATCCAAATACACGTCGGCAACGCCGGTGTTCGCCACGGTATACAGCGTGTAATTCGCAACGGTGAATGCATAGTAATCGTTGCCTTGAATAGTGTACTTGCCGGGATTCTCACCCGAAATGGATGTGTCGACCTTTTGATAGGTGCTCACATTAACGCCCTGCCAGCTTTGGGGAACGTACCAGTTTTTGGCATCGTTCGTCGATGAAGGGCTAATCTCGTGACCGGCTGCGGAAGCGACCGTGGAGGTGTCGGAGCCGTGGTCGGGTGTGTCACCCTCAACGATTTGGAGTACCATGCCATTCGCTTGAGCGGAAATGGTGCTGGTAGTCGCATGAACTCTACTATTCGTGACAAACCATGCGTAGGTAGTTGCAGAAAGCGCCACCGCCGAGACGACGACGGTCAACGCTGCCCCAACAAGCTGAACCTTGAGCCTCTTTACTGAATCGTGCATACCCGTCGCCTCCCTTCATTAAGGAAAAGGGCAGGATCCCGGGCTGGGAACCTGCCCTCTTAAGCCAGCGTACAAACGCAGACTATTTGTTGGCTGCCTTAGCCTTAAAGAAAACCGTCATCTTTGCAGTATCGGTCAACAGGTTATTCTCAAGATTCGTGGTTTTAACTACATCATCCTTGCCCTCGTAGTAAAGGTAAACATGGACTGCAGTATCCTGACCAGCGGTGATATCGCCAAGAGTTACAGCGGCATTCTGATCAGCAGAAGTAAGCTTAACCTCGAACTCAGTCGAGTTCGCCTTCTGTCCGTATACTACCCAAGTGTTCCCGCTATCGTTCGTAACCAGCACGCGCAAGGCCTTCATGAGCTCAGAGCTTGACGCTGCATTCTTGGCAACTTCGACTTTATCAACTTCGAGATTAGTCAGATTCTGACCCTTAGAGCTGATGTTGTAATCCTGCTGAAGCGCATAGCTGCCCTTCACTGCTGCAGCAGTAGATCCAGCGGTTTCGGCATTGTTCGGGTCCTTGCAAAGCTCGAGTGCACTATTAAGCGTACCATCATCAAGTTCCTTACCGAAGCCAGTCATCCACTGTCCCTTAGTGGCACCGGTTTCCTCGCCGTAGGTCGCGGGGAAGAGAGCTTTCTTCTCGACATTAGTAGTGACTGTAGTGGTGTCAACCCCACTTGCGCCCGTCATACCATTCGTGATGGTCATAAACGCAGCGTTCGACTGAGCGGAAATCGTGCTCGTGGTGGCGTCGACCTTATTGTTCGTCACAAACCATGCGAACGTGGCAGAGCCCAACGCTACGGCTGCCACGAGGACCATGGCGATGGCGGCGCCCATCTGCTTCTTTAATGCCTTGGTATCCATACGGACCCCTTTCTTTCCCCATTCATCCCAGACGACCCTCGAGAAGCCCGGAAGGGGAGCCCGCGCTTTCGTGTTGGATGTTGCTTGCCCATCCTTTAGACATGGAATCGAGAATACCATAATTCTTACGATTTCCTTATGAGTTTTCGAGAGCTTACATTCCGGCAGATTCATAGGCCCACCTCGGGTTATATGTGGTGCTATGCGAATATCGTTCACCTTATTTGATCTCTCTTCCGCTCAGTCATAAGTCCCTCTTAAGGCTTGCGACCGCAGTGCCATGCCAACGCATGCATACGCCCTCCGCCGAGCTTCGCCCGAGCCTCTCCCCACTCGCTATACTGGTGCAGAACGTGTCATTTTTTTGCCTGTTAAACGGGCTATTTGTTGGGAGGACTCATGCCTGCCGCCAATCAACCCAAGGGAAGCGTTTCCACCGGATCGATTAAGCCGGTGACGCGTAAGGCCGTCCGTTGTCAGCGCGAAGTCGCCTGGTTGGTCACGCAAGCGGCCGGTAAGCTCGTCGCCACCACCGACGACGTCAACGCGCCCACACCCAGCTTTGTACTGGCGGCGGCATTGTCGTACACCCGCAAGCAAGAGCAGGCTGCTCAGGACAACGGACGCGCAGTTGACTACGATGCCGTCATAGCTCCCGACCTTGCGAGCTTTTGTCAGGCTGCGGGGCTGCCCGCAGCGCCCAACGCGCTTTCGGACGCGGGCTACATGTTCACGCTCTCGGGTGCGGATCTGATCCGCGACCTTTATGCCTACTGCAGCGACCTGGACGAACGCATGGGAGACGCGGCGCAGGTCAAGCCAGGCTACGCGATCAAACTCGCGCTGCGGTTGTTCTTGCTAGACGGCGCCTCAGCCGCCATCGCCTCCGACGGCAAAACCTCGGCATAAGCCACCACCAAAAGCGCCGGGCTGGGTAATCACTCCCGGCCCGGCGCTTCTTCGTTCTACTTGTCCCCGTCCCCTGCGGGCGAGTTCTTTTGGTTGCGACGGTTACTCCAAGTCACGTTGTGTTCCTTGTAGTAATCGGGCGCCTCGTTGCCGCTCGCGCTAATGGGGTCGTTGCCGGTCAGGGTGTCGGTAATATCTTGCACGAACTTAACGAGCAGGCTCGAATCGTCGGTCTCGGACGAATCAAAATCAAAACCGAACTCCACCGCGCCGCCGATGATCTTGTCCACGCACTCCGGGTCGTCGCCGTCCAGCCAAATGACCACGGTGTACTTGTCCACATCGCCCACGCGGAAGTTCGCATGGCTGATGGTCGTCACCACGTCTTTGGACGCAAACGGCTCGGTGTTGGGTTCGGGATTGCCGTCGGCCGCGGCAGCCGCGTAGGTGGTGGGCTCGCCGTTGCGATACACCCTCACGCGCGCGGCCTTCTCCACGCCCTTGCTGGCGCTGACCACCTTGAGCTTGGCGCTGTAGCCCAGATCGGTCTTGCCGGCGTTGCGGATATAGAAGGTGTACGCCACGTAGTTCTTGCCGTTGTGGCTGCCGTCGATATCGTCCAGGTTGTCGGGCAGGTCCTCGGCGGCGATATTGGTGCCGTTGTCCAAGGCGTCGGCCGCCAGGCGCGCGGTGGCGTTGTTAAAGTCGCCGTTGTCGGCAATGGCCACGCCGCGGCGGAACAGCTCCAGGCGGTTGAGGTTGATGGTAAAGTTACCCATGTTTTCCTGCATAAACGACAGGGCGAACAGCACGCCAAAGGCAAGCGCCAGCATCACGAGGGCCTTTTGCAGCTTGTCCATGCGCAGCAGCGCCGCGCCGATGCGCTCCATGCGGCGCTTGGGCATATACATGGACACGACCGCGTCGGGGTCGATGTCGTCGAGGTCCTGGTCGGCCAGTGCCTGCTCCAGCTCCTCGATGCGTACCACGCCGCGCAGGTTGCGCTTGGGCTTGGGCTTGCGGTTGGGCTTGCGGTTGGGCTTGCCGAAGCGCTTGCGGGAGGCGGGAATCTGCTCGGGCGCGGAGTCCTCGCCGGACGCGTCCTCGGCATTGGCACCGGGTGCGTCCTGCGACGTGTCCTCGGGCTGACCCTCAGCCAAATCCTCGGCAGATTGATCTTTGTTGTCGTTACGCTTGAACAGTGCCATGGCGATCAGAGCTTATATTTGGTGCGGATATAGCCGACGTATTCTTTGACGAGCTCGCGCTCCATGTCGTCGGCGTAGCGGAACTGCAGGCCGCAGACGTTGCGGTACAGGCTGCCCTTGGGCGCGCGGCGCACCCAGCACACGATGCCCAGCTGCTCGGGCAGCTCATGGCGCTCGCCCTGCAGGCGGATCGTGGGCATTTGCACGGCCAGGGCCTCGCCCACGTCGGGGTAATCGTTAAGGTAGATAGCCAGACCGCCGGCCGAGACGTCGATGGTCATGGCGTCCTCGGGCTCGTGGGTCGGCGCGTTGTCGCGCTGGTAGTTCAGGCGCATGGCGACCTTAAAACGCTCGTCGCGGCGCTTAACAAAGGTGCGCTGCTCGGCGACTTTGCGCATTTTCCAGTAGGTGCGGATGCCCTTTTTCTCGACCGACTCGGGGTAGCCGGCGAGCACGAACGTCTCCTCGCCCACTTTGTATTGCAGCAGCAGCTTTTGGTTTTCGTCCATGATGAGCGGCTTGCCGGCAAGCATGGGCGCGCTCATAAGAAAGTACGCCTCGTCCAGGTCCTCTTTGTACGTGGCGAGCATGTTGAAGTCGGTTTTTTGGCCCATGGGCACGTCGAATGCCACCTGAAGCTTGGTCCCCGGCGTTATCTGCTGCTCTGCCATGTTTTCTCCCCCAGTCGCGGGCGCCGATATCGTCGTCGTGCGCGATACGCATTGGGCTATTGTAACTGCTTTGCCGCAGGTTTCGATGTACAGCGCGTGAAATGGCAGGATGTGAGGCGGGGCAGCCACTAGTGCAGCTGCTCTGCGCGCCTTGTTAGTCGATACTTGCGGTTACGGCTCGTCGCCGCGGCCGTAGGCTCTAGCTTGCCCTGCGCGATAAGCGCATTGACGCGCGTCCTAACCTGGGAGACGGTGAGTCCCGTGCATTCTGCCAGTTCACGTGTTCCCAGTTCGCCGTTGCGCTTGAGTGCCGCCACAATTAAGTCCCCGCCATGATCGATTTGCTCAACCTTCGCTCGGTAGAGGACAACCTTAAACCGGTCGAAACCCGGGCAAAACAATGGCTCGGCCAGACCGTGCGCACGCATGGCATCTAGCATCATTGGAATGCCCGACCCGTTGCCTTCGGCAGGAGAGCCCGCACCGTCGGGCAATGGGACAAGCGACATGAGCTTCACAAGCGTAGCATTGCGACATCGGGAGCTGCCGTCAAACAGATTCTCGCGAGTCTTTCCTCCGTATAGGCCGCCGGGGTTCGTCACCTCGATACGGTCATCAAAGACGTCAACAGCGATCGACTGCCCACAGAACCGATCTCCGTATTCTCGGTGGATTACGGCGTTGGCGATTGCCTCGCGCAGGACTTCCTCGGGAATCTCCAGCGAGTCGACACGCGAGACGCCTTGGATCGTCGAGGTTCGCCGCAAATTCTTGGCGATTGCCGCGACGGCATCCGAGATCATTTCGCCCAACGTTCCCTCGCAGATCGTACGGTCCATGAACCTCAACGACCCCGCCGCGCCCTTCTGCGTTCCGGCATAGACCGCCACATCGATAAAGAGCTTGGGATAGAACTGCTGAGGATAGGCGCCCGCAGCCAGGAGTCCGGCCTTAGTGACATTGCCCTGGGAGTCGAGGAAATTCAGGCGCTCCAGCTTCGTTTTCTTGTCCGGCGCGCCGCGCATCGCACGAGGTGTCAGTGAGAAAGCACGCTCTATCGTGCGGTCGACCAGGGCCTCGTCAAGATCGCCTGCGACCGCGCCGGGCACTGCATCGCGATCACTGGGGCTCGTCCGCTCATACGACGACAAGGACAGGACCTCAGTCGACGAAAGCGGAACATCTTTGTCATCGATGCGTTTGTAGCTGCCGCCTTGAGCGCCCCGCTCTATGACATAACAAGGCTTGCTCGACGGGTCGAGCTCCTCAATCGTGATGACCAGAACCACGGTGCCCTGGAGCTCCACGCGTTCAATGGTGTATTTGGGCGGATTGGCCAGTTTTCCGCGACCGCCGGCATCACCCATGCCCGCTACGAATTGGTTGAGCACCTTCTCGGTCTCAAAGTTCTCAACCGGGACAAAGCCCGCGCGCTCGCTCACGCCGAGCACGATAATTCCACCAGCGGTATTCGCGAATGCACTAACCGTTTCCCATACGTCGCGGGAAAGCGTCGTGGCGCTCTCCTTGACCTCGACGTTAAGATCGTCCGAGCCCATGCGCCTTAAAGACTCGAGCAGACCGGTCAGCTCGTTTTCGTTCATCTGCACGTCCTTTCGCTCGGCCCGGCGGAGAATGCCGCGAATAGATTTCCTTCGTCTCTCAGTTATCTCTCGTAATTATCTCTCATCTTTCTGCTATCTCTCATATTAGAGATAAGTGAGAGATGAAAGAAAAGATATCTGCCATTTGTTTCATTTAAACATGTTTTTGCTGGTAGAACAATCAGTATTGAGACAATACCATGATTGCTTGTCTCTTTACTGATCAGTTATCTCTCGTAATTATCTCTCGTCTTTGTGCCATCTCTCGTATTAGTGACAAATGAGAGATGAGAGATACGTGAGTGATGGACGAGCGTGGATTTTTGGACGGTCGGAAAATCCCTCAAACAAAAAAACGGGGCCGGCCTTACGCCGAGCCCCGTTTTCAAACGGTCAGTTAGTTATCCAACGCGCGAGCATAGCAGTCAACTTTACGCCGCCGCGAACACTCCCAAGCCCGTTCCGATGATGCAGATCGCGAAGATGCCAATAATAATCCAAATGGTCTTGACACCCTTTTTGTACAGGGCAACGCAAGCGAACGTTGCCAGCAAGGGCAGCAGACCGGGGAAGATCGAATCGAACAGATCCTGCAGGACAATCTCCGAACCACCCACATCAAAGGTCAAAGCCGTGGACAGTGAGACCTGTGCCGCAATCATGGCGCCGATAACGGTCATTCCGAGAACGCCGGCAGCATGCGTCATGCGAGACATAAGGTTGTTCTCTTCGGACTGCTGCAGGAACTTGGTTCCCAGGTCGTATCCCAGATGGGCGGCGACGATACGCGTTGCAAAGTTAATCACGGAGTAGATGAGCGCGTACACGATGGGGCCGAGCGGGTTGCCCGTCGACGCGATGCCAATACCAATGCCGGCGGCGACCACGCGGAACGTACCCCAGTAGAACGAATCACCAATGCCGGAAAGCGGTCCCATGAGGCCGACCTTCATAGCGTTAATCGAGGACGTGTCGAAGTTCTTATCGGCAGCCGCCTGCTCTTCCATCGAAACCGTAAGGCCGGCTACAAACGGAAGCACATGAGGCGTGATGTTAAAGAACTCGGTATGGCGATCGAGCGCCGCATAGTAATCGTCGTCGTTGGGATAGATCTTTCGCAGGGGCTTCTGAATGGTGTACATGAAGCCCATTGCCATCATCTTGTCGTACGACTGCGAGCACTGGCTCGTAAACTGGCGAAGGAACATGCTCCGATACATATCGGGAGTCATAATCGCGTCCTTCTTGGCCTCTTTGAGGTCGGTGTTCTGGATAGCCATTAGAAGTCCTCCTCTTCATCTGCAGCAACCGTCTGCGGACCGGACGAGCCCTCGCGGAAGGCCAGGAGCAGTGCGACGCAAATGGCAGCTGCGGCGACGCCGATAACGTCCATCTTGAGGTAGATGACCATAATGAATCCCAGGAACAGCCAAGGAAGCAGCTTGTTATCGCCCATGGTCCTAATAAGAAGTGCGAAGCCGATGCAGACCATGACGCCGGATGCAACGTTGAGGCCGTCCATCACAAACTGCGGAATCGCGTTGAGCGCATTGTTGATGAGGTCGGCACCAAAGAACAGCGAGCAAAACACCAGCAGTGCAGACGGAATGCCAATCGACAGCGGCACGACGGTCAGATGGTACAGGTTCGCCTTGGCAAGATCGCGATTTGCCAGAGCGGTCTCAATCTTCTTGCAGGCAAAGGCACCCGGAACGGCGTAGCAGAAGTTGCGCCACACCTGAAGGAAGACGGAGACGGGAAGGGCGAGTGCGACGGCAGTTGCCGTGCCCGTACCCGTAATGACGGCAAACGCGCAGCCAAGCACGCCGGAAGCATAGACCTCGGGAGGAACCGCCGCACCGACCATGATGGCGCCCATGAACATGGACTCCAAAGCAGCGCCGACGATAACGCCCTGCTGGACATCGCCAAGGATCAAGCCAACGAACAGGCTCGTAAACAGCGGACGACCAAGCATCGTAATGCCAAATGCTTGCTCGTCCATAGACGCCATAATGCGACCAGCGCAACTTGGAGGTACTGGGCAACTATTCTGATTAACCCCAGAAATAAGCCTGCAGGCGAGACGTTCAGAACAGCTCGCCTGCAGGCAACAGCAGCAATTTGAAAGGATTAGTAGTTCATCTGGTGATAGTAGCGACGCGTGGTGAGCGGGTGGTTGCGGACG
>OIWQ01002202.1_pt1 | contig 20728 bp, 17 predicted proteins | sample 1587571 | NCBI WGS metagenome assembly OIWQ01 (sample SAMEA3888910, study PRJEB22519) | human gut metagenome | biome: human gut; feature: human-associated habitat; material: faeces | place: Denmark | collected 2010 | reverse complement strand
ACACCACTATTTATGGTATGAACGATCGCTACCGTGGCATTACCGGTCGTCGGGATGTGGTGTTTTTAAGCGCTGAAGAAGCGGCGACTCGCGGTCTGAACCAGGGAGATGTGGTCAACGTTCAGGCGCTGGACGACCGCGGCCAGCCCTGTGCGGATCGCATTATGTGCGGCTTGACGGTGGTGATTTACAACATGGCGGTGGGCTCAATAGGCGCTTATCTGCCAGAAGCGAATGTCCTGCTTTCGCTGGATGCGGTGGACACACAAAGTTTGACTCCGGCGTATAAAAGCGTACCGGTCACCCTGACAAAAGCGTAGTTCCTGCTGTGAATTTTCGCCTCTGAGCGCCAGCCGCTGCGTTGAGGTGTATGATGATGTTGACCTCTGTCCGGTTAGTGTCGCAGAGCAGGCAATCAGAGCGAAAAATTCACGCCAACCTGCTCAGGCTGTATTGTTTTGAGGTAAGGTGCATGAGCAAAGGAACGACCAGTCAGGATGCCCCATTCGGGACATTATTGGGCTACGCCCCAGGCGGCGTAGCAATCTACTCTTCAGATTACAGCTCCCTCGACCCACGGGACTACGACGATGATGCGGCATTTCGCAGCTATATCGACGACGAATACATGGGCCACAAATGGCAGTGCGTAGAGTTCGCACGCCGCTTTCTCTTCCTTAATTATGGCGTGGTCTTCACCGATGTAGGCATGGCCTGGGAGATCTTTTCCTTACGCTTTCTGCGCGAAGTGGTGAATGACAATATCCTGCCGTTACAGGCATTTCCGAATGGTTCACCCCGCGCGCCGGTAGCCGGTGCTCTGCTTATCTGGCAAAAAGGCGGTGAGTTTAACGATACCGGCCATGTGGCGGTCGTCACCCAGTTGCTGGAAAACAAAATCCGTATTGCCGAACAGAACGTGCTCCATACGCCGTTGCCTCCCGGACAGCAGTGGACCCGCGAACTGGAGATGGTGGTTGAAAACGGTTGTTACACCCTGCGTGATACCTTTGACGACACCACCATCCTTGGCTGGATGATCCAGACCGATGATACGCGTGACAGCCTGCCGCAGCCGGAGATCGCCAATGACTCGCTGAAAATTGGCGGCGCGCGACTGGAAGATAATGGTCAGTTTGACGGTAAATGGCTTGATGAACAGGATCCGCTGCAGAAAGCCTACGTGCTGGCGAACGGCCACGTTATTAATCAGGATCCGCATCAGTACTTCACCATTACCGAGAGTGCAGAGCAGGAGCTGATCAAAGCCACCAACGAGCTGCACCTGATGTATCTGCACGCGACCGACAAAGTGCTGAAAGATGACAACCTGCTGGCGCTGTTCGATATCCCGAAAATCCTCTGGCCGCGTCTGCGCCTTTCCTGGCAGCGTCGTCGGCATCATATGATTACGGGACGTATGGATTTCTGTATGGATGAACGCGGACTGAAGGGGTATGAGTACAACGCCGATTCCGCATCGTGCCATACCGAAGCCGGTTTGATCCTCGAAAGATGGGCCGAGCAGGGCTATACAGGACAGGGACACAACCCAGCTGAAGGATTAATCAACGAACTGGCGGGGGCCTGGAAGCACAGCCGCGCGCGTCCTTTTGTCCACATCATGCAGGATAAAGATATAGAGGAAAACTACCACGCTCAGTTTATGCAGCAGGCGCTACGTCAGGCCGGGTTTGACAGTAAAATTCTGCGTGGCCTCGATGAGCTACGTTGGGATGACGCTGGTCAGCTGATTGACGGGGACGGTCGTCTGGTGAACTGCGTCTGGAAAACCTGGGCGTGGGAAACCGCAATTGAGCAGGTGCGAGAGGTCAGTGAAACGGAGTACGCTGCGGTACCAATTCGTACCGGGCATACGAATCAGGAAGTGCGTTTAATCGACGTGTTGTTGCGCCCGGAAGTGCTGGTCTTTGAACCTCTGTGGACGGTGATCCCTGGTAATAAAGCGATTCTGCCGATCCTGTGGCAACTGTTCCCACACCACCGCTATCTGCTTGATACTGATTTCACTGTTAATGAAGAGCTGGCGCAAACCGGTTATGCAGTGAAACCTATTGCAGGACGTTGTGGCAGCAACATCGATCTGGTGAGCCATCAGGAAGAGTTACTGGATAAAACCAGCGGAAAGTTTGCCGAGCAGAAGAACATTTATCAGCAGCTTTGGTGTCTGCCAAAAATTGCCGGTAAATATATTCAGGTTTGTACCTTCACCGTAGGCGGTAACTATGGGGGGACCTGCCTGCGCGGCGATGAGTCGCTGGTGATTAAAAAAGAGAGCGATATCGAGCCGCTGATTGTGGTGAAGGAAGAGTAATATTTTTGCGTGTTCTTGATTGAAATGCGAAAAGCCGGAGTATATCTCCGGCTTTTTTCTGTTTGTAGTTAAATTGACGCTGATTATATATTTAAATAAGTTACATGGAATATAGATATAATGGTAATTATTACTTTAATTAATATTTTATAGCTCAAAAACATTCTTTTTATGAATGTTTTCAACGTTAATTAATTTCCTCCGTTTGTATTAGATAATATACTTTCTTGATTTTGTTTTTAGATGAATAATACTAATGTATTATTTGGTGTATTAGTGATATTGATCATATTTTATCTCAGGTAATATGTCGGATTACGTTAGCATACTAATTATAATCGTTAATTGTCATTAACAGTTGTTGTTGACTGCCCGCAGAAATGACGATGTAAGAAACACGTTGAGCGATTGGAAAATGCTCCGTTAGGAAATGTAAAATATCGGCAGGAACCGCCGGTCTGAGAGGGACGTATGGGTGACAGTTTTCAGAATGAAGTGCCGACGGCACGTGTTAATATTAAGTTAGATTTACATACCGGAGGCGTTCAGAAAAAGGTTGAATTGCCGTTAAAACTTTTGGCTGTAGGTGATTTCAGTAATGGTAGAGAACAACGACCATTATCCGAGCGCGAAAAGGTTGATATTAATAAAAATAATTTCAATGATGTGTTAGCTAAGTTCGCACCAGTAGTAAATATGAGTGTTAAAAATACGTTAGCTGGTGAAGACAGAACTGACGATATTAACCTTACCTTTAAAAATATCCGCGATTTTGAACCTGAGCAGGTTGCACGAAATATCCCACAATTACGCGTTCTGTTGGCTATGCGTAACTTACTGCGCGACCTGAAATCTAACTTACTCGATAACGCTGCTTTTCGTCGCGAGCTGGAAATCATCCTCAAAAATCCAGACCTGAGTCAGGAACTGCGTGATGAACTGGCAACCATGATGCCAGAAGAGATTTAACGTTATACAGGGTTTCCTCCGCTTAATTGGCAGGAATAGTAAAGGATCATAAAAGGAATATGTTGATGTCTGTTCAGGAACATACCTCTTCAGTCGCGACCACCACGACCAGTGAACGCAGCGTTTATCAATCCCTCTTTGACAAAATTAATCTTTCCCCGGTTTCGACATTAAAAAATGTAGATGCATGGCAGAGCGATGAAGCGCTTTCTGATGCCGCTCCGGCTGAACGCGTGACCGCCGCTATTCAGGTTCTGGTCTCTTGTCTGGCGGATGCTGCGCAGCCAGTAGAACGCCTGGATAAAACGCTGCTCGATGAGCAGATTGCTCGTCTGGACAAGCAGATTAGCGACCAGGTTAATGAAGTTATGCACCATGCTGAATTTCAAAAACAAGAATCGCTCTGGCGTGGTGTGCACTCGATGATCACCGGTATCGATTTTCGCCAAAATGTCCGTGTAGAAATGATGGATATCAGCAAGGACGCGCTGCGTGATGATTTTGACGACGCGCCGGAACTTATCCAAAGTGGGTTATATCGCCATGTTTATATTGAAGAATATGATCAGCCAGGCGGCGAACCCATTGCGGCAATGATTTCAGCATACGAATTTGATAACAGCCCACAGGATATTGCACTGCTGCGCAATATTTCGGGTGTGTCGGCTGCCTGTCATATGCCGTTCATTGGTTCCGTTGGGCCGAAATTCTTCCTGAAGGAAAATATGGAAGAAGTCGCGGCCATAAAAGATATCAATGATTATTTCGAACGAGCTGAATACATCAAGTGGAAAGCATTCCGTGATAGCGACGATTCACGCTATATCGGACTAACTATGCCGCGTGTACTGGGTCGCCTGCCGTATGGTCCTGATACCGTGCCGGTACGTAGTTTTAACTATGTTGAAGAAGTTAAGGGCCCGGATCATGAAAAATATCTGTGGACCAGCGCCTCTTTCTCTTTCGCTGTGAACATGGTGAAAAGTTTTATCAAGAATGGCTGGTGCGTCCAGATCCGTGGACCACAGGCGGGTGGTGCGGTTAAAGACTTGCCTATCCATCTGTACGATCTGGGGACAGGTAATCAGGTGAAGATCCCGTCTGAGGTGATGATTCCGGAAACCCGGGAGTTTGAATTCGCCAACCTCGGCTTTATTCCGCTTTCTTATTATAAGAATCGTGATTACGCCTGCTTCTTTTCTGCTAACTCGGCTCAAAAACCTGCGCTGTTTGATACAGCGGAAGCGACGGCTAACAGCCGGATTAACTCACGTCTACCGTATATCTTCCTGCTTTCCCGTATCGCTCACTACCTGAAAATCCTGCAGCGAGAAAATATAGGTACGACCAAAGATCGCCGTCTGCTTGAGCTTGAACTGAACAACTGGCTGCGCAGTCTGGTAACCGAAATGACCGATCCTGGCGATGACTTGCAGGCTTCACACCCGCTTCGTGACGGGCGTGTTGTGGTGGAGGATATTGAGGATAACCCAGGCTTCTTCCGCGTGCGACTGTATGCCATTCCGCATTTCCAGGTTGAAGGTATGGACGTCAGTTTGTCGTTAGTTTCACAAATGCCTAAGTCGAAATCTTAACGACACAATGCACAGGAGGTGCGATGAAGATCTATCGCCCGTTATGGAGCGAGGGGGCCTTTCTGGCTCCCCAGCAGTTTCAGCAACAGACACGTTGGGATGCCTATGTAGCCGACGTCGTGGCTCATATGTCACTTTCATCACCGTGGGGCGTCATTAGCGCGGAGTTTGATGAAAGTGCGCTAACGGTTTCCCGTTTGAATCCCGTTAATCTGGTTGTGCGTTTTCCTGACGGTACGTTAGTGGATACAGGTATTTCAGATAACCTGCCTCCGGCGTGTGATTTATCGCATCTTACTGGTTACAGCAGCGTTGATATCGTCCTGGCGTTGCCGCTGCTTTCGGCTAATGGCGGCAATCTTTCGTCAGGCAACGGCGTTAGCCGTCCGTGTCGCTGGCAGCAGGAATGGCTGCCAGTGCAGGATCTCTCTGGTCAGGAACGGACTGATATGGCAGTGCTGCGGCATGCTATCACCCTCCGGTATGCCCACGATGATAACAGCGCTTATCTGACCTGTCCGGTAGCTTGCCTGACTCGTAATGCTCAGGGGCAATGGGAGCTGGGACGCGATTTTTTACCGCCATCGCTTTCACTCTCAGCCAGCCCCTTATTAATCAATTCTCTCAGTGATTTGGTGCATCGCATCCAGGCCCGTTGTCGCCGTCTGATGGCCTTGCGTCGTGAAAGTAACGAACGAATGGCGGATTTTGCGGTAGCAGATGTTTCGTTGTTTTGGCTGCTGAATGCGCTTAATAGCTCGGAGCCTGTACTGAGAGAAATGCTGCAAAACCCAGGCCGTCACCCCGAACTTTTGTGGCGTGAACTGGCGCGGTTAGCGGGCAGCCTGCTGACCTTTTCATTAGAAAATGATGTCAGCGTTGTGCCGCCATACCAGCACGCAAATCCGCAGCAAGTATTCCCTCCACTGTTTGCATTGCTGGTGGAACTGCTGGAAGCCAGCCTGCCATCTCGTGTTGTCGCTATTGAGCTGACGCAGGAGAGACAGTTCTGGAATGGTGCACTGTCGGATGTTCGACTGCGTGAAGGCGCTGATTTTTACCTGTCCGTTCGTTCAGATCTCCCTGCGCATGTCCTACTGACGCAATTTCCACAGCTCTGTAAAGCGGGGAGCAGGGCAGACGTGTCTGATGTAGTCAATGTAGCACTCAGCGGAATTCCGTTAAAACCGCTGACGCATGTACCCGCAGCCATCCCGTTACGACTGGAAAATCAATACTTTGCTCTTGAGATTAATCATCCAGCAGCTCAGGCCATGCTGGACGCTGGTAATTGCGCCTTCTATGTGCCGGGAACGCTGGGAGAGATTCAACTCGAGTTATTCGCCGTATTAAGGGATTGAAATAAATGAATAAGGATATTGATCAGGTGTTCTGGCCTACCTGGCTTGCTGTAAGCCAACTACGTGGCGGGTTGGAAGTCGACGATGGGGCTGCTTTTTATCGCCGGGCCTGCCAATGGGTTGATTCTGCGCGTAATGCATTGCGTGACCTGGGGTACAGCGAGCACAGCGTTGAACATATGCTCTACACCCAATGTGCGTTACTGGATGAAAGCGTGTTAAACCGTAACCGGCAGGATAGCGGTTATATCACCTGGCTTGCGACACCCTTACAGGCACGCTATTTCAATACCACCAATGCCGGGGAAGAACTCTGGGAGCGCATCCGTACCGTACTGCGCGAGCCCGTTCCTGATACCGCCGTATTAACCTGCTTTTATCGCGCAATCACGCTTGGTTTTGTGGGTCGCTATCGTGAGCAGGGTGATGAACGTCGTGAAGATGTTCTTGAAGCGCTGTCAACTCAGGCGATGCCTTTTAAGTTAAAACACGATTCACCAGTAATCATGCGGGCGTCCGGCTTCTCTGGCGGTAAGCGCCGCTGGTGGCTGGCATGGATTGTTGGCGTGCTGGCGTTGGGGGCTTTGTGGCTAACATTTTCTCATGTCTTACAAGGGCAGATTGCTCAGCTGATTGGGCAGGGTTAAGACATGGCCCAGTTGCGAGGGATCGTTAACTATGTGCTGGCGGCCGTACTGGCTTTGCTGTTGGTCTGGGGATTCAGCCCAGTAAGTGCGGGTATCCGGGGCGGCCTTACCGTCATTGTTTTATTGCTTTCCATTCCAGGGATCGTTTATGGCTGGCGTCTGTATGGTCGGTTGAAGCCTGAGCATTCTGCTCATGAAGTTGCGCTCCCTCCGGAGAGTTTCAGTGGGCCTGTCGTGCTGGTGTGTGGCGACAATGAGCCATTGTTTGCCGGACGTAGCGATTCTTGCGAGAGTTCGCAGGGCTGGTATTTATCTGTCCAGTCCCCGGAACATTTTATTGCTCTGGTTCGTCAGATAGCTGTGCAGCGCCCGGGGCTTCTAATGCGCGTGTCCGTGATGCTGGCATTGACCCCAGAACGGCATAAAGATGAAGATGCGCTTAAGCATATGCTACTCAGTTGGCGGCGTGTGGTAACCCAGAGTCGGCGTTGGTTATCAGGTATACCGCCGTTTTGGTTGTGCTGTTGGCTGAATTCTCCTCAATGTAATGAGACTGTACGTTGGTTTATTCGAACCCCTCAGGATGCAGAGGTGCAGTCAGCTACGGGATTAGACGACTTTGCACCTTTCTCTTCGGAAGAGCGACCGGCTCGCCACTCTCATCTAACACATGCAGTGTGGTTAGATAATTTACTGGGCTGGCTGAAGAAGGTGCAAGGCGATACCGAACGCCATGCTCCGCCTCTTTTCTCTGCTTTACGGGTTGTGTGTTTCACCTCATTAGCGGTTTACGAAAATAATCTGTGGCAACGGCATATCACTGTTCAAACAACGCTTTCTCCTGCGGCGTCAGCAGCGCCCGTACTGCTGCCTTTTCCTGATTTAGCATTGCCTTTTTTATCCCGCCGCCGGGCACTGACAGCATTTCAACGAACGCTGGGCGTAAGCGGTCTGCTATGCGGCATTTTTGTCGGGCTGGCGATGACGTGCAGCTTTATCAATAACCAACATCTCATCAGGATCACAAACGATCATCTGATGTTATACCGCCATCTTACTGGCAATCCTGCCGAGCCAAAGATTCAGGCCCAGGAACAGCTTCGTCGTGATGCACAGCGGCTTGATCGCTGGTATCAGCGTGGTGAGCCCCTTTCTCTTTCAATGGGATTGTATCAGGGGATGAGATTGATCCCGCCTTTGCAGGCCGCCATCAGCGACTGGCTGCCAACTGAAAAACCGAAAGTGATCTCCCCGCATACCGTTCGACTGGACAGTATGTCGCTGTTTGATACGGGCGAATGGGCGTTAAAAGCGGGTTCAACAAAAGTACTCATTCGAGCTTTGGTCAATATCAAAGCCAAGCCCGGTTGGCTGATAGTCATCGCCGGACATACCGATGATGTGGGTGACGATAAATCTAATCAGCAGCTCTCTCTCAAACGCGCGGAATCTGTTCGCGACTGGATGCGTGATACCGGTGACGTCGCGGAGAGCTGTTTTGCTGTTCAGGGTTACGGCGAATTACGTCCCTACAAAACCAACGATACGCCGGAGGGGAGGGCTGCCAACCGCCGTGTAGAGATCAGTCTGGTACCGCAGGCTGATGCCTGTCGGGTGTCGGGCATGAAGGAACCGTCACCGCAAGGCGGTGACGCATTAACGAAGTAAAAATGGAGAAAGAGTTATGGCAATTCCAGTCTACCTTTGGCTGAAAGACGACGGCGGTGCGGATATTAAGGGCTCTGTTGATGTGAAAGACCGTGTGGGCAGTATCGAAGTAGTGGCTCAGGAACATAACCTGTACATCCCTACCGATAACAACACCGGTAAGTTGACCGGGACGCGCATCCATACCCCGTTTCTTTTCACTAAGGAAATCGATGCTTCCAGCCCGTATCTGTACAAGGCTGTAACCACTGGTCAGACCCTGCGTCAGGCAGAGTTCAAATGGTATCGCATCAATGATGCTGGTCAGGAAGTGGAATACTTCAACACCACTCTGCACAACGTGAAAGTGGTGAAAGTAAATCCTGTGATGTACGACATCAAAGATCCGGCTAAAGAGAAGCATAACCACCTGGAACAGATTGAACTGCGCTACGAGAAGATCGTCTGGACGTATAAGGATGGCAACATTATCCATTCTGACGCCTGGAACGAGCGTACCACCGCATAACGCACTAACGGATGAGGATTTCCTCATCCGTTTTTTTATGCCCTCTGCTGAGTATCCGGCTCGGGGATTTAGCAGAGAGTATCAACGTCACTATTACCTTATGGGCATTGGGTTACGGCCACGGGCGGTAGCGTGCCTGAATACAGGGAGTCAGGAAGCAAATGGAACACCAGTCAGCAGTGTTATTACGACGTCTCAACCCCTATTGTGCTCAGGCGCTTGAAGCGGCGGCATCGTTATGCCAAACGCGTGCGCATGCAGAAATCACTCCCGAACATTGGTTACTGAAGCTATTGGAACAGGGGGAGGGCGATATTACTGTAATTGCACGTCGTTATGAATGGGATATCGACAATCTCTGGCAGTCGCTGCTGGCGCATCTGGATGTTCAGCCTCGTTCCGTAAAAAGCCGCCCGCAGTTGTCTGATGTTCTCCTCTCTTTAATGCAACAAGCGTGGCTGTGTGCAGCAACGGATGAAAATTCGCAGATTCGTGGTGTGCATCTGCTGATGGCGCTGGTGGGAAAGCCTTCGCTACTGAAGTGTGATGGCCTGTGGCCTCTTCTGAGCGCAGGACATACTCAACTGGAACGGCTCCTGCCGCTATTAAATGTCCAGTCGGATGAACGTCCTGAAAGACAGCAAGAGGCCGCTCTGGCGCAGTTTACCTCTGATGATGAACCGGGTCGAAATCTGGCCCAGTCGACTTTGTCGCCCGCATTACAAGGGGGGCTCGATAAATTTACATTAGACGTGACCGCGAAAGCGCGTGCCGGTGATATCGATCCGGTATTTGGGCGTGATTATGAAATTCGGCAAATGGTGGATGTGCTATCTCGTCGTCGAAAAAACAATCCAATTCTGGTTGGGGAACCCGGCGTCGGCAAGACCGCTCTGGTGGAGGGGCTGGCGCTGCGTATTGCTGAAGGTAACGTGCCGGATAGCCTGAAAACAGTAACCTTACGTACGCTGGATCTTGGGCTGTTGCAGGCAGGTGCTGGAGTGAAAGGTGAGTTTGAGCAGCGATTAAAAAATATCATTGATGCCATTCAGCAATCGCCAACTCCTGTTCTGCTCTTTATCGATGAAGCACACACCATCATTGGGGCCGGTAATCAGGCGGGGGGAGCTGATGCAGCCAACCTGCTAAAACCCGCTCTGGCCAGAGGTGAATTGCGAACCATCGCAGCGACCACATGGAGCGAATATAAACAGTATTTTGAGCGTGATGCTGCGCTGGAGCGGCGTTTTCAAATGGTTAAAGTGGATGAACCGGATGATGACACTGCCTGTTTAATGCTGCGTGGTCTGAAATCACGCTACGCGGAACACCATGGCGTTCACATCACCGACGAAGCGGTTAAAGCTGCTGTTCTGCTCTCTCGCCGCTATCTTACCGGACGGCAATTACCCGACAAAGCCGTCGACCTGCTGGATACCGCAGGTGCAAGAGTGCGGATGTGCCTTGATACCGTTCCTGAACCACTTACGCGCTTGAAGTCGGAGATCACCGCGCTTGAAATTGAAAAACAGGCGTTGCTTGCAGACATCGCAGTAGGAAATGGTCAGCATGATGAAAGGCTGGCCAGCATTGAACAGCATGAGAATCGCCTGCTTGTCGAGCTTGATGAACTGGAAACCCAGTATGGCCAGGAAATAGCGCTCACTGAGCAACTGCTGACCTGCCGCCGTGATATTTCTCGTCAGGCGGAAACGATTGAATTGCAGCAACAGCTTAGTGTGCTTCAGCAGGGCCATCCTTTACTGTTTCCGGATGTAGACGCGCGCACAGTTGCTACGGTGATCGCCGACTGGACCGGTGTACCGTTGTCTTCACTAATGAAGGACTCCCAGACAGACTTGCTGACGCTTGAAACCCAGATGGGAAACCGCGTTGTCGGGCAGGATTATGCGCTAAATACTATCGCACAGCGGTTGCGGGCATCAAAAACAGGACTTACTCCGGAAAACGGCCCACAGGGTGTTTTTCTGCTAACTGGACCAAGCGGAACCGGGAAAACGGAGACGGCGCTGGCCCTGGCTGACATTCTCTTTGGCGGTGAAAAGTCGCTGATCACGATTAATCTGTCTGAGTATCAGGAGTCGCACACCGTGAGCCAACTCAAGGGCTCACCTCCGGGGTATGTGGGTTATGGTCAGGGAGGGATCCTGACTGAAGCAGTGCGAAAACGCCCCTATAGCGTGGTATTGCTGGATGAAGTAGAAAAAGCGCATCGCGACGTCATAAACCTGTTTTACCAGGTATTTGACCGCGGTTTCATGCGAGATGGTGAAGGCCGAGAAATTGATTTTCGCAACACCGTTATTTTGATGACTTCCAATCTTGGCGGCGACGCTGTGATGCAGATGCTGGAAGAACAGCCGGAAACCACGGAGTCCGATCTGCACGAGCGGCTGCGCCCCCTCTTGCGCGATCATTTCCAGCCGGCGCTACTGGCTCGCTTCCAGACTATTATCTACCATCCGCTCAGTGAACCTGCGTTACGTACGATTGTACAAATGAAACTGGATCAAGTTAGACAGCGATTACTGCGTCACTACGGCATCACTACGACGATATCTGAGAACCTTTTTGATGCCCTGACAGCCGCTTGCCTGCTACCGGATACGGGGGCGAGGAATATTGATAGCCTGCTGAATCAACAAATCTTGCCAGTGCTCAGCCAGCAGTTGTTAACGTATCTTTCCCGGCAGCAAAAACCTCAGCAGCTCACTTTGAGTTGGAGTGATGAAGAGGGAATTGAATTGATAATTGATAATTGATAATTGATAACGAGTGAAAAATAAAACCCAGAGATAAGACTAATGCTGGGTTTTATATTGTACTGGGATATTCGTTGCGCAACAGGACTAAATATGGATGGTGCTAAAGAGCTTGCCAAAGATATGCTCGAAGCTATTAACATTGATGATTCTGGATTTATAGCTGCTTTGACAAAAGGGCTTATATCATTTCCGGTGAGTATGGGATATCTGGCCTATGATTTTATGGATACAGAACATCACAGAGCGAATGCTGATGACAAATACAGGTTTGCCAGACTTATTAATAAAGTGGGGTTTAATAAGGAGTTGATAGGTCAGGTTGTTGGGGTTTTTATTAATGATTTTTCTTCTCGACTGGATTTTTCTTTAATGGTGGAAAAAATAGTTGGGGATAGTGCCGGAAGGATGATTTTTTCAGAGCTAACTGGCGTTAAAATTGGGTATGTTATTTCTAATCGGTTGGTCACGGCATTTTTTTCAGGTGCTTGTATAGGCTCGCTTCTTACGTTGGGAGCGGAGGTATCCAGGGCAATCTATACATCTCGCTATCTTGCTGCAAGGAGTCCTGGCCATTACCAAAAATTGAAAGATATGGGAGACCTGGATCTGCTTTATTTTCTGATAGAAGATCTTGTTTCACCTTTTGAAAAAGCAATTGAGCTTCACAATACAAATGAGGTTTTTTTTAATGAGGTTTGCCAATGTTTTCTGGATGGTCTGGGAAGTTTAGAGAAATAGTAATATATTTAATGTATTATTTTTCATATCTGATGGGTAATCTATTATGCATGTTTGGCATTGCCTTTTCTATTTGGTTTTTTTTTGTTTCTAACGATGCGTTTCGATATTTATGGGGCGCGGGAAATATTTTATTGATTGTTTTAGGGTATTTTATGATGAGATTTGGCTGGCCTCATGTGCGTAGTAATTGGGATGATTATCTGTGATTTTTTAGTTAATGGGAAATTGTGTTGGTCAGTATTATTATGGTTTTATAAGTACGTAAATATATTTAATTAAATGGAGTTAACTCTATGAATATGGAACTAACAACATCACGGCCCACGCTTAACCGCTACAGCTTAACGATTCCTTCATGCCCGCATGCACTGGATGTGGTGCGTTTTGAGGGGCTGGAGCAGTTAAGCGTTCTCTACCATTATTCTGTCCGATCTACTTGTAGTATTGAGTTTGAGTTAAGAGCTAATGATGCTGGAGTTTAATAATGAGTAAACGTAACGATATTATTGAACCTTCTGAGTGGACATCGACTCGTAAAACAGGGCTTGTTTATAGCGAAATATTGGGATGGATAGATATAGGCCATGCACAGGGAAGTGATATCAAAAACCTGATGATAGATATAAAACGAGGTGAATCAGGCTGTGATGGTTATTATGAAGTCGCTTATAGCCAAAAAATGTTTGTATACCATCGCCAGTTTGGTACAGGAAAGTTTGTTAAGTGGCGTATCAAACAAGGTTTATCTGCATGTGAGAAAAACAGCGTTGCGTTGGCCATGATGATGACGACGGCGCGCTTGTTTGAAAGTTTGCAAGCTAATTGGTGTTTTAGTTGGTATACCGACAGTGGTTTTAGCGGAGAGGATCTTACCTCTGATCTTTTAGGCTTCTACAGGGCAATTCTTCCCTCAGACTACCAGTCAAGACTAAGGTTAGTCAGTAAAGAGCGAGCACTGAATCGATGGGATTTTTATGGGCCGATAGGCAATTATAAGAATAAAGGATTTTTACCATTACTGTTTCCAGACCCGTCGGATAATTGTGCTGTTCATAAACCCTATAAAGGGAGTTTGCCTTCGTTTATGACATGGGTGCAGCCGTGGAGTGATTTCACTTCTGGTCGGGTACAAGTGATCAGCGGGGATGGCGGTTATTATTCATTTTTGTCGAGGTGAATGGTAATGAGCTACTATAAAATATTACTGGTGACTATTGCTTTGATTTCCTTGTCACCTCTTTTAATACCCTGGCCAGATAAATTAGAATATCGGGAAAGTGATTTTTTTGATTACTATTTCTACACAGATGTTGATATCAAGCAGGCCCCAAGGATCTCAAATAATTATTATTTCGAATATATTTCTCCTGAGGGAAGTACTCGGGAAACAAATCTTATTATTTTTCACGGTGGTGATGCAGAAGTTATTCGTAATTATCTAACAGGTCTTGGTTTTCATCTTTATGATTATAGTGATAATGGTAGGGAAGAGCTTTGGATATCTAGCGATAATCTTCGATTTACTTTTTCCATTGTCACAAATAAGAAAGCGGATATAGTTGTTTTAATAAAGACAATGCGTTGAGAGTAACTTTTACTTTCTGAAAATAGCTCTTTATAAAATTACAAGGGTTAAATATATGGGAATGTCCGAATCACTGGGTGGTGGGATGTCATTTATATCTGAAAATACGTTAAACCGTTATCAATTGTATATCCCTTCATGCAAGTCTGTACTGGATGTTATTAATTTTAGTGGTACGGAGGAAATGAGTTCGCTGTATCGATATGTAGTTCATTTTTCCAGCAATGATAAAGACATTGCAGCAGAGTCGATACTTAGAAAATCGACTACATTGACCATGGGAATAGGGAGGTTAAGTGAGTTAACTGCCCGAAAAGTGGTACATGGTATTGTGACATCTTTCCATCGTATAAGTGGTTCAAAAGACCAGGCAACCTATCAGTTAATCATTGAACCTTTTGTCGCGTTGTTGAAAAATCAATTTCGCACGCACCGTTTTTTTATAAATATGTCAGTTCCGGACGTTGTTAGTCAAATTTTACAGGAGCATGGTTTAAAAGACTGGGAATATAATTTTGATTTGGCAATGGAATATCCAAAACGAGAGCAAATTAATCAGTATCACGAAAGCGATCTGGTTTTTATTGAACGTTTGCTCTCTGAAGTGGGAATATTCTTCTTCTTCAGGCTTCAGCCTGATGCTGGTACTGAAGTGATCTATTTTGCTGATAAACAAAGCGCATGGAAGTTTGGCAAAACATTACCGCTGAATAGTCCCTCCGGAATGAATGACAATGGTATCGACTCAGTCTGGGATATTCAGTTCCACCAGTCTGCGGTGCAGGCATCGGTTACTGCTGGGGACTATAACCATCGTCAGGCACAGAAAATATTATTTTCTGCACAAGCCGATATGACTTACGGTGACGGTGACGGGGTGACTTACGGGGATGTTTACCACTATCGCCCGCGCCATCTTGAAACGGGTGATAAGGTATCTCCATCGCCTGAGACAGGGAATTTTTGGGCTCGTCTGGAACATGAGCGTTATCTCTCCTCACAAGCCACAATCACTGGATTATCAACCGATGTAAGCCTCAGCCCGGCTCAGGTCCTGAATATTACGGAATCCACACCTGTCCCAACGCTTCCTGCCAGTGTGTGTAACAGCTTGCTGGTTACGGCGGTTTCATTCAGCGCAAGCCGAAAGGAAGCACTACAAGTGGTGTTGATGGCGACCGTTTACAGTGAAACGCGCTGTTGGAGACCTCCACTAAAACCGCGGCCAGTGATTAGCGGCACGCTAATGGCACGTGTTTCAAGCCCGAAAAAGAATGATGAATATGCTCATTTGAATCAGAGCGGGCTTTATTGGGTTAAGTTTGATGCGGATCGTGATGATAAACAACAGGGCTACGAAAGTATGCCAGTACGCCTTGCCAAACCCTATGGCGGCGACACCTACGGTATTCACTTCCCGCTGATACAGGGCACAGAAGTGGCGGTGGCGTTCCATGAAGGGGATCCGGACCGGCCTTATATCGCCCATGCGCTGCATGACTCCCGACATCCTGACCACGTGACGGAGGCAAACCACACCCGTAACGTCATCCGCACGCCCGCCAATAACAAACTGCGCATGGAGGACAAACGGGGCGAGGAGCACATCAAGCTCAGCACTGAGTACGGCGGGAAGACGCAGCTGAACCTGGGGCATAACGTGGATGCGCAGCGCGCGCTGCGGGGAGAGGGCTTTGAACTACGTACAGACCAGTGGGGAGCTATTCGGGCAGGGAAGGGGATTTTTATCAGCGCCGATCGTCAGGAATTAGCTGGAGGTTTGCAGTTAGATATGCATGAAGCAGTAGCGAACTTACAAGCTGCGCTTCAGGATGCGAAAGGTATTCATTCTGCGGCAGAAAAAGCGAAAGCAGAACTGGCTGATATCGAGAGGCAAAAAGCATTGTTGATGGAGTCTATGACAGACCTCAAGAAACAGGCTTTACTTTTTTCTGCTCCTGCCGGTATCGCTCAGGTGACTCCCGCCAGTATCCAACTCTCATCAGGTGAGAATATCATTGTAACCTCTGGAGCGGACGCGGATGTCAGTGTCGCTAAAAAATTCCGCCTTGGTGTGAAAGAAACAATAAGTCTTTTCGCTCAGTGGATGGGGATTAAAATTTTTGCCAGCAAAGGAAAAGTGGAGATTCAGGCTCAGGGAGATGCAATGGATCTCATGGCAAAGAAAACGTTGAGTATAGCCAGCAAAGATGAGCAGGTGATTATTACCGCAGCGACAGAGTTAGTACTCAGTTGTGGCGGTGCATATATCAGGCTTAAAGATGGTGAAATAGAAGTAGGGGCGCCAGGCAATGTTCGCGTAAAGAGTATTGGAATTCAGAAAATGGCTCCTGCAACATTGAATGCTAGCATAGAGTTACCGGATCCTTGCGCCACAGCCATTGATGCTGCTGGTGGTACGCAAAGCCCTACCGTGACGCTGGGTTAATGGAGGGCAAATGAAGGAATCTTTAATAACTTATGATTACTCCTTACCGGCAATGCAAAAACGAGGGGATGACATTGGTGAACAAATATTTAATCATTTTATAACGTTAAATAGAAATTGCATATTAATGATTGATACTGCAATTATAAGACTGAGGAATAAAGATTCGTCATTCTATGATAAAATAAAAAGTAGGGATGTTGTAAGGGTACCTGTTGCTACTCGTTATCTATCAGCTGAATTTGAACCCTGTTTGGTTTCACTGGATTTATCTTTACCTGCTGATTGTAATATACTACATGAAAGTATTATGCAGGCCCTGAAAGAGATAGAACCTAATGAGATACTGCTGGGTAAGGGCAGGATGATTTGTGGTTGGCTTACTTGTGCAGAAAATATTATAAATCTCGCTGCTTATCTGGGAAAAGTCGCTATCCAACAGCGTGATGGCAAAGATGTATTGCTTCGGTATTATGACCCCGCAATTATAATCTCTCTTTTTTCCATCCTGGATGATTGGCAACAACGACGTTTGTTAGGACCAGTTGAAGTGTGGAGTTTTATTGATGGAGATGGACAGTTTATCAATAAATTAAATAAATCTAATAATCAAGTTCGACTTTCATATACTTTATCGCTGAGTGCTGACAATTGGCGTGATATAAATTTTGTAGGGATAAAGAATAAGATTATTTGTAATTATCGCTTAGCGCATTTGAGTAGTGAACGATTTTCGGAAGTAGAGGTGTTTAAGGTATTAAGAAATTCACTTAAAAAAGCCGAGTTGTGTGCTTTCTTTGATATAGAAGATCTTATTAAATGGGGTGAGTGTTCAATTAATGTAGCTCCGGAATTTTATAACCATAGCGTTATTAAAAAACTGCTTGAAATAAATAGACGAAGTGAAAGAGGAAATTTTATTCAAATCACGTCCCATGTCACAGAACAGCAATGGAATGAAATTCGTGAAGAGCATTAATTAAGAACTTTACAGTTAGAATATGCAGGAGAACAGGGATGAAAAATCATAAATGTGACTGTATGTCACAGGGACCGGCATTACTACCCGTACGCTATGCGGTGATTCCTGAATATATTAAAGAACCGTTACCGGAGTGGGCAACACCAGGAGTATCGGCTTACCCGGTGGAAAACGAAAATTACCACTATGCGCTGCGCGCAATGCGCAGAGGATATATCTATATCTACTATCCGTATCTGACGGACTGGGAGGCGTGGTCGGTATGTGATGACGGCAGTTTGTGGAAACAGCTTTCGGCGAAAAATGTCCTGGAGAAAGCAGAGCCTGACTGTCGGCAGGGAACCTACAGTAATGGCGGAAAGGATTTTCTGACGCTGCCCTATGAAGTTCTGGAGAATGACATCTGGATAGCATTCACGCAGTGTCCGTGGACGGAAAATACGCTGGAGCGTTACGCGAGCGATGGCGTGCAACGGCAGAGCAGAATGCAGTGCGTGAGTTCACCGAACTGGAGGGCGCCACAGGCTTCACAGCAAATAACGGAGGCAACCACAGCGAATCTTGTCAGTGTTCTGGATTACATTCCGGCGCAGGGCAGCATGCTGAGCCCGGGAATGCGGTTACCTTATGGCACCCATAATAAAATACGCGTCAGCCAGTGCGTGAATGAACGCTATGCAATAGTCAAAGAGCCGGGGCCGCAGGAGACATTGTACCCGTGGAAGAGTGGAGTGGTCGGAAACACAATCCGGCAGATGAAGGAACGGGGTGTGAAGCCAGACGGTTCCCCGGTCACACCGTTGCTGATGGCGCTGCATGATGCAACAGGGATAACGCATGAGCTGACGGGATGGACAAACGATGTCCTGGCGATGGCGAAGATATTCGGTGATGAACGCGCTTTGGAGTTCTGTACCCAGAATCTGATAAACGGTGTTAAGGAGATTGTTAACAAAAGCTCGGAACAGAATGTTGAAGCCCAGCTTTCTGTATTACCCCAGGAAACATTTATCTCTCCTCCTGCAATGGATTATTCTTATTACATGTATGTCCAGAATGAGAAATCTAAAGGAACAGATCCGAAGGATATACTAACTCGCGAAGAGTTCGAAAAACAGATAAAGGGAAAACAAAACGAAGTTTATAAAAAACACCAGGTCGCTAATGATTGGTCTAAATATGCTCGAATGCTCAATCAGAGCAAATGGGATTCTTTTAATAAATGTTGTGCTGATCTTACACAAAAAATTGATGAGCAACTCGCTAAACTGATTATCTATCGTTGTGAATGGTTACAGACTTCTTTATTTATAACAATGTTACAGGATTTTTTCTCTAATGACCCTGTTGATAATGCAAACTATCGTGAAATTGCTGCATTCGCGATGGCTGGGCTTAATGAGTCGCCATCAGGTGTAAAATTGCTGGATGACTGGATCGACGCATATACCACGGCAAGTAAAACTAATCTCGTCTGGAGAACACATTTTTATAATAATCCAGAAATAATGGCAGATGCAGAGCCATTATTGGCTAGCTTGCAACAATGTAGCATATCTCCGGTTTCTGAAAATGATGTGCTCTACTTTTTTGAGAAGAATGGCGCTAAACTTAATAAAATATTTAAAGGTTTTGAAAAAGCAACGAGTGAAATTTCAAAACCTCTGGATAGCAATGCCGTATTCTCGAAAAGAGTGCTGTATAAAATAGATCAGCACATGGTTACCGTGGGGACCAGGTTTTTTTCCGTATCACGGATTGGACCTGTGCTCAATACCATGAATGACCTTATAGTTCGAACTCTTTTTTCGCTATCTTCTGGAAAGTCAGAGTTAGAAACAAAAATGTTGTTCAGTAAATATTTTGGCTGGGCAACGGAGCGTAGGGCTTACATTACTGGCACTGTTTTTTACAGCACGCAAAGAGCCATTCGGGCTGATCGTCTCCGGGTGGCGAGTAATAAATATGCCGCACTTGAAAAAGCGTATGCAGATTATCTTCGCCAGCCTGCAGGATCTTCTGGTTATGCGGTGACCAGTATTAGAATTTTTGTTTTATTTTTCAATGTGGTCGAACTGTATAACCAACTCGATAACTTTAACAATAAACCCTCTGACTATGCCAAGGTAGTCAGCGCAATATCGGCAACGGCAAGCGGGATTATTGATATTGCAACACCTGCAATGGAGGTCATTCTTAAAGAGAAAAATAGTCTCCACTACATGAAAATGTCTGGCGCAGGATGCTCGCTGATAAGTGCCGGCCTTTCGCTGGGATTAGATTTTTCCACATTGTTGAATAAAGTTAGCTTACCGAGTTCCAGTAAAAAATGGGCATTTACCGGCTTATATTTAGTTAAGACTCTTAGTGATGTTGCCATTATTGCCAAAGCGGAAGGGAAATTGATGTCGGTGTTGATTGAACGCTTTGGTTGGGATACCGCTAGAGGGGGATTGGCCGTATGGCTGGGAAAAGCTGCAGCACCACAATTAACAAAATTAGGTGTCGAATGGGTAGGGTTGTTGGCTTCGTGGGAGGTTGCCCTGTTATTGATGGTGGCTGAATATATTTTGACTGAATATTATTCACGTGATGCGTTACAGTCGTGGATTGAGAATAGTTTGTTTGGTGATGATAATTCGATTGATATCGATAGTTATGCGCCGGAAAAAATAAATATGTTTATTGATGAGGCCCGAAATTCACTGCAAGAAAGCACACGTCAATTATCTTCAGGTAAAAAACAACAACGTGGAAAACCAATAATTTACTGGCCATTTATTATCTATGATGAGCCGGAAGTCCCTGCTGTGGTTTAATTTTGGAGCAACGAAATATTATGACAGAAGATGATGAACTGTTCGCCGATATGCCCCGGGCCTATATCCGGGGGCTGGAGAAGGGTAAAGGGTATGTGAAAGAAAACTATCTCCGGGAGCGCAGGGAATGGATAAAATTAAGACAAACCATTGCGTACTATGAATCGGAAGGCAAGAAGAAGCATAAAAAACGGCTGGCGGAACTGTATCGTGAAGAAAAGCAACTGGCAAAAGCGCTGGCTGATATGCCACCGGACCCGATACTGCCCCCGCCAGCCCCGCT
>OIWQ01002192.1_pt1 | contig 20813 bp, 20 predicted proteins | sample 1587571 | NCBI WGS metagenome assembly OIWQ01 (sample SAMEA3888910, study PRJEB22519) | human gut metagenome | biome: human gut; feature: human-associated habitat; material: faeces | place: Denmark | collected 2010 | reverse complement strand
GATGATACTGCGCATAGATGAACTTACCGGTGAATTCGAAGTTTTTCGTCGCATATGACTCGCCTTTGCGGATACGTACGGCGGCAAACCGTTCCAGTTCCCGCATCCCGATTTCCACCGCTTTCCGGTGCGCTTCGACCAGACGCGAATCGAACAACGACATCACGGAAACGGACTTCTGGGCTGAGCACTGGAAGTCATAGAAACGTACCGCATGAGGATTGTTTCGCGGTGTCAGTCTCAATCGGCTTTCCGGATGCAGATTCTGCTGAAAAAGCGAAAACACCTCCGGCTGAACGATAGCGCCGTCAAGATGAAACGCGGATGCCAAACTGCCCCGCCAGATCCCTTCGACTCTGCCGTCCTCGCTGTAGTAGTCATTATTGGCAAGGTGCTGTCGATAAAAATCCGCACCTTTTCCACGTGTGGCTTTGATACTTGCCGCTGTAAACAAATATGCCTTTCCACACACCCCGTATACAGAATACCACGCCCGCCGGGGAAATGCAAACCGGGAACCCCAAAAAAGTGAGAAAAAACCGCAAAAACAGTTTTTTGCTGACGCAATTTCCTATCGTGGCCGATAGGCTTGTTTTTGGCGACTTTCGTTGCGATTTGTTGCGTAATCATGAAACAAACTTGACAATGTCGTAAAATTACGCTATATTACGCAACAAACAGCAAAGGAAAGAATATGGCGGGAGCACAGAATAAACGAAACAGTCCGGGCGCTTTCCGGAGTTGTCTGATTCCCTATAAGGATCAGATTTTCATATGGTGGTTTGATGACCGCAAAAGTGCCAGAGAAATACAAGCGTTGCTGGCGGAACAGTTCGGAGTTGAAGTCCACTGGTCAACGATCACCCGTTTTATCAAAGTTCGTTCACGGAAGGCAGATCCGCATGAAAAGCCAGCACATCTGATGACATTTGCAAAAGAAACATCCTCATCTCATATTTCGTTTCCTTCAGAATCCGTGTCGAAAACTCACTCAAACGACCAAAATAGGCACGCGGAAGGCGAACGGCTTCTGCAAATATTAAAGAATTCAACTCCCCAAGAACTGGGGCGCATGGCCGATGAGGCAATGGAACGGAAGAGAAAAGCATAAGAGTTTATAGAAGTAACAACATTACTCAGACTGTCCTCTGAATATTGTTTCAGATCAAACTCCGAATTTTATGTGAGTTCCGTTGCGTTTCAAGCGGATAGCAAAACTGATACTGCACAAATTCCTCTTGCAGGCTGCGGCTGCGCACCGAAATCCGCCGGAAATTGAGCATGGGCTCCGCCGGATTTCGTTTTTCTTTTTTCGATCCGTTTCGTGCTTTTAGTTTTTGTTTTTTCTTCTCTTGCGTTTTCAGTCTTTTTCTCTTTTAATGCTGTCCATTATCACTCGATAGATGATATAGGCTATTGCTATAGTTGCATGGGAAATGACATATAGAATAACAAAAGGGACAGTCAGGCACTCCCGGAAATTTTCTCCAAGCTGTCTCCATGAGAATGACCTGCTGCGTTGGGGGATTTCCGCAAGGATCACTTTCCCGGTAATCAAATTAAGTTCAGAAAAGGATTCCCGATAAATATCCCTGTAAAAATAGAGCGTATCGTCTTCTATTTTTACCAATCCGATAACATGCTGCGGAGAAAGAAGAGGCGTTATTTTTCGTGTCGCCGGCGAGATTCGGCAAAGTTCGAATTTACGCTCCCTGGCAAGAAAACGCGGAGCATAGACTTCGGATCGGGAAAGCAGAGGCGGCCCGCCAAAGTTTCCGGAAAGGGGCACCCCATTTACGGATAATCGACCAATTAAGGGACTTCCCATCTGAATCTCTTTCAGATCTGCGTATTCCACGGTAATCCCGTCCGCCTCGAAACGCTCGGGGAAATTATCTGGAGTGTACTCATTCCGGTTCATTTAGTGAATCCTACCCAGCGTTGTTTTTTCTGTAAAATAGAGTCATCAGAATACATTGCCAATCTGTCAATGCCATAGGCATCAGTATTTTTTCTGCAATCCTATGCCTTTCCCCTAGAGAGACACCATTTTATTGAAAGAACGATAGAAAGCCCTAGACATACTATATCCTGATGTCTGCTGTTTGCAAATACTGAAGCGGCGCCTTCCGTAAGAGAAACAGTGCACATTCAGCCATTAAACGGTCTCAGAGATTGCAACTTTCTGTTATTACCTGCATTAACACGTCGACAAAATTCAATTCCGGTTTGCAATCAGATTCCTCCATGCTATTTTATAACCTATAGCAGAGAGGCAATATTCATCGTATTAGCCGGATTGTCAATTATTAAGGAGGATAGTCTCCTCTTTTTTACTGGGGCACGGAAGCATTTATTTCCGGACATAACAAGTTTCTAGTAGAACTGAAAATACATGTCCATGTTCTTTTAGATTGTTTTAGCCTTGATAAAATCAGGAGAGGGTAGTATGACTAGCTGTTACAATAAACACTTGGAAAAATGTAAAGGTTTTTTGGAGCACTTTACTATCCTGCAAAAACGTATTTTTGCTTTAGTTAGCTGCAAGAGATTATTGCCAAATTATCTCAGGTTTCAGCAAAAATATAATTGGGGTGATTACGACTTCTTATGCAAATACTTTAATTATCTCTTACATAATATTGCTTTACTTGAGCTGGATTATAGCGAAATGGTTGCTTATTATAATAAAATAGATGCCATTTGCCCTGATACAGAAGATTTTGGAGATGCAGATGGATTATTAGCTCTTAATGCCGGAATTGCGACAGCAAATACAGGCTTATTCTTTGGAAACAATGATGACAACAATCTTTTTCTTATTATAGAACAAGGGCTTGAGTCAGCAGAAATTTGTGCGATGTTTTACGATGTGGATGATGATTTACGGCTGGCAAATATATTTCGCACTGAACGTGAAATGGAAGATTGCGAATTACTGAAAAAAATTTCAGACACAAACTTCAATGAGAGTAATATCTTATCATTTATAAATGCCAATGTAAATCCTTTTGATTATCAGTATATTTTTGAACGCAAGTATGCTCATCCTCTTTAGGAATACCGCAAAGAGCTTTGATCAGCGTTCTTTCGTAACTCAGAAACAGGAATAAGCAATCTGCGCCTCTCCCCCTGAGTTGGACAGGTTTCATTAAAGATTGACGTATACCTCTCATTTGCTATATCCAGCTGTTTGCTGGTTGCAAGCTCTGGAGTGGTGTCTTCTGGAGCAGGTGGCACATTCGGACGTTGAGCATCCCAGGACCCTGCGCAACCGCTTTAGACGATCGTGTGACAGACAAGCCTGACTATTTTTCAATTCCGGTTTGCAATCAGATTTCTCCATGCTATTTTATTTTTGCAGACGGAATATGATGCAATGTTGCATCATATTGACTGTCAATTTATTAACCAGGAGAAAAAGTGTTACCTGTTTTTTACTGAAAAACAGAACCATTCATTCCCGCACATGACGCCTCATGATGAAATTTGATGGTTCATATAACATTGTTATTGTACCTGATAAGGATCAAAAAAGGATATTGAATGATGCATAACAATAATATGCCACTATGGCAAAAAATTTTAGATACAAAAACAGGAAGCATCAACATTTGCAACGGTATTACAGTTGATCCAGAAACTATTCTAGGGACATTTGTTGGCTTAACTAGAAAAATAATAAAAATAAACGTTATAAACATTCCATATCGTTCATATATTATTTCTTCAAAAGAATTTGATTTTTATTTATATTTTTGTGCAAATAAAATATTTCGGGTAACTGTCGTAATTACTCCATATAAAAATAGTACATTCCTCGCAATAAAAAAAATATTGGGCACCAGTTCTGACAAATATTTTGCATGGGGAAATGTGGTTGCTTGTGACAATAGAATAGATGGGCTTGGAACAATAAATATTTTTTATCGATATGAAAATTCTTCTGTAAATACATTTTTCCCACCAATCTTACTAGAACCAAAAGCTCAGAATCATGATGCACAAATGCTATTTAATAACTCCTTGAAAAATAATATTTCTAGAATAGGAATTATGCCTGATTCGAAAGAACCTCAATGGATGATACCGGAATGGCTTAATTGGTGTAATGGCCCTTTATGTAAAACATGTGGAAAAGAAATGGCTTTCTATTCACGGCTTATATTGCCTCCTAGTGTTAAGGGTAAGAAATATATAGATACTTTTTTATGCCAAAATTGTACTGAAGTCGCATCAGTTATCCAGGAATAGTATATTGCTCCCATTGAAAGAAGTGCTAAATTAAGAGAGTATCAGAAAGGATTCTTCGATGGGCACAAAGAGACAGTGGACGGGTAAGGAAAAGCTTGCGATCGTGCTTCAAGGTCTGAAAGGGGATTGCAGTATCAGCACGTTGTGCAATGAACACGGCATTACGCAAGGTAGAAAAAATAGGCGAGATAAAATTCCCTCTCCAGTAAAGGAAATTTTGAGCTGGCGTATTTTTATAAAGAATGCTGGTTCGAGGAATAACAAATTTGCTAAAAGATGAGACATGTATGATTGATATAAAAACAGGAACAGTTACGTTGAACGATAGTTGTATTGTTACACCACAAACAACCTTGGATGAGTTCGTGCGAAAAAACAACTATGACATCAAATCAGATGTATGTAATATTCCATTTCGTTCATTTATCTTGACGGAACCTACACTAAATGTTGAATTGAAATTTTATTTTGTTAAAGAGCGGCTTCAGGAGATTCTATTTGTTAAAGTGCCATACGAACAAAGTTCATTTGAAAAGTTGAATTCATTAGCTGATGATGTTTTTGCAGAGAATTCAAAAAAGTCGTTTTTTAAATGGATTGTCAAGCCAATTTCTTTAGGGAAAATTAGCCACAAAAAGTTTTCATGGGGAAATATGAACCTTGTCCGAGAACTTAACAGTGACTTCTTTTGTTTATCTATAGAATATTTCATGCGACCTAATATTAAACCCATATTACAGTTTCCTGAAATTGAATTACTGCCTAAAGCAAAAAATAAATTTCCTTTCGGGTCACAGCATACTTTGTTTAAAGATTTAGTAAAAAAATACAAATCGGATTCTGTAAGTTTTTTAGAAATAAATCATACTGATGTTTGGAAACATTCATTTGGAGGACTTCCTGAATGGTTGAAATTTGAAATTGGTCCATACTGTCCTAAATGCAAAGAGGAGATGAGTTTCTTTGCGCAACTCTCTTTTCCTGCTAATTATGGCTTTGACATTGATCGTCACCTTTATATTTTTATCTGTACATCATGCCAGCTGACCACATCGCTTATAAAATGACTGCAATGTAGTCGATTATGCGATAACGTCCGTGAAACTGCGCACATTTCCCTAGACGGGAATTGCTGTTTACCGATTGCTAGCAGAAAATTTTCCGAATGAGTTGGAAATATAACCTGGATGCAATAATCTGCATACACAATTTCAACAGGGCGGCCTGGCTGATCATTAAAGGCAAAAGCGCGGACCGTCCCGCAGAAATTCAGCCCATTCGCTTTCAAGGATGGCTTGTGCATCATTTTCGGATGTGTTCTCAAAGGAATCGGATGCTCCGCAATTTGGACATTTTACTGAAGCGGCAATCCCATACAGGTGCGCATTGCCGGGATTGTCCGCACTCAAGTAAATGGTTTCAATTTCCTCATCCATGAGCGCAAATTTTCCGCATATCCGGCATTTGACGAAACAGAAATCTTCGTCGCAATGATCATCACCGACCCATTTGTGGGCACGTGTATAATCCAATTCCGGATGAACAATGGATTTCGGTGCTGGAGAACAACGAACAGAGGAAACAACTTCCGAAGCATCAATATGTAAAATCCGGCTCAATATTCCCCATGACTCAATTTGAATCCTGCGGATTTTTCTTTTAAGAGATGGCGGCAGCGTTTCCTCTTTGAGAATATTCCTCAACAAAATTGCCTCTGCTTCCAGTAGTTCAGCTGCGAAGGAACCTGCTTTCAACGTTTCTTCGACCTCATTTGCACGCTGTGACAATCCGGCAGCACGCAGATCTGCGATCAATTCCTGCAGATGAGTATAAATCTTCACTGTTCGAAAGTGTAGCTGCCACCACATTCTTATTTTTTCAAGTAAAGCCATTATTTTTTTATCCCGGATAGAGCTCGTGCGAGAATATCAGGTCGTAAATTTAGAATCGACTGCAGAAAATCCGTATCATTCTGATACTTGCAAAAAATGGCGTATATTCGCTGAAAATCAGCTTGAAAGCCATGATGTATCTGACCGGCATTGAAGGCTTTTTCGTAATCGTTCAAAAAAGTTCTGAAAAATTCTAAATCGGCCTCGCGTTCTTCAGCAGATATTGGTTGGGGTGCCACTTTTCTTTTCAACGGGGGTCTCTTTCCTCTGGCATCCTCGAAAGATCCGTTCCCTGCGGCAGGAGCGTCGATTGTCCATCCGGCAAAACAGATCCGTGCAGGGTGGCCTTTTTCGTAAAGCGTAATGGCTCGTGCTTCGCCGCGATCGAAGGAGGCCCAGAAAGACACGGATTTTTCAATTTGTTCGATTGTGGGCCGTTCTGATCCGAAAAATTCGAGGAGTTCTTCCCGGCTTAGCGGGCAGACAGCACAGAGTTCCGGGGTTTCGCTGACAGTGACGATGTCCAGCAGTGACCCCGTACCGGATTCCGCGCCAAGTCCGATGGCTTCCTCAATAGTGGCTGGATGTTCATCCGCACCGAAAAATTTCCCGGATGCGAATGTTTCTTCCCGTGCAGCCTGCAGAGCATCTGCCAGATTCTTTTTGAATTTCGTTATCCAGATATATCCTTCCGCGCCCATGGTTAATTTCCCTCCGCTTGTTTCCATGTGTTAAATGTGAAATAAACGAGCCCAGAAACTTTTTCTTGATTTGCCATTTTTATAATTTTCATAAATGCGGTTAATCATAGGTTCTATCTCACTGTAAAGTTCCCAGGTGCATGGCAGCTGATAGAGCAAGCCATTCCGGTTGTGTTCCACCCATTTCTCATACTCGTGAAGGTATCTATCATAGGAGGTTCGGACAAAATCCAAAATCTCATCTGAAATATTCTCTTCACAAATTTGATTATCACAGTAGGTTCGAATAAAATCATTGCCAGTAATTTTTCCACTCTCCAGCATACGGATTGCATTTTGATCTTCCGGGTCACGATGAATTTCTCCCTCAAAATGATGCAGTACAATCCACATCCAGAAAAGACCGATATGAGTTCCGGCAAAGTCTGCGATCAGATCAGATTCCTCTTCTGACAGGGATTCTTCCTCAACACCGTGCGTTCTGCAGTAATTTTCAAACGCAGATTTATAATGCCACTCAACCTTGTCATGCCAATTATCGTTCATAAGCAGTTCCTCTAAATTTTTTTTGAAAAACGTTTGAAAAAAGCTGCCAGAGAATAAGAAAAAGAAGTGGAAGAGAAGCGATATCCAGTAGCAACGGAACCCAGAACCAGTATAGCGCAAGTTTCCAGTCCAGTATAGCGAGGCCGATCACGCCGGAGAGCCCGCCTATGAATGGAAATACCGAAGTACCTTTCCCGTTTCGAGAATTTTCCATCAGGCTTCCTATTTGGCAGACAGCCAATACTCCAAACAGCAAAAAGAATGGAATGGCTAATATCCAGCGAATCACGATCCCCTCCACACTAAAACGTTGTATGGTAAAGTGCGACTTTCTCTGTAACTTATCTCCAGGATGTGGGATTTGCAAGCGTTTGAGGCTATAAGGTGTCTCTCTCCTATCGGAAGTTTCTTATTTCAAACAGAAGCGCCACGAGAAGGACTGCAATCGGTATCAGAATTCCAAGCCAGCGAATGGCTATGGACGCTCTTGTTGGGAAATTGTATTCACCCTCTTTCCGCCGCAGAAAAGGATGGAGAAGTGTACAGCCCAGCCACCACAAGATACATCCGACAAGAATCAGAACCGTATTCCAGCGCTCGGAACGCTTTCCCGCGGCAATCAATCGTTCTATCCGGTCGTAAGCACTGCGCCCATGTTTGCGGACAAAGTCGATTTCTTCCCGTCGGGCCTGATACTCTCCGGATGTCGGATCCCATGCGCTTAAATCCCAATATCTGACGCTGTTTTCAGGATAAGCTGCGTTATCCCAATGTTCCGGCAGATAGTTCCAGCTCAGCAGCAGAAGCAGGATTCTCTTCTCCCTGCATCCGGCGGAATACTGACGCCATTTGAGTTCCAATGCCTCAACACCATGGTTCTGTCGCAAAAGGATGAAATTCAAAAGTTGCTCGTCAAGATCGGCAATTTCCTGCCATGCCAGTGCTTTCCTTGTTTCCGACCGGAGAAACTGAGCGAGATCATCTGCCGGACGTTTTTCCAATCTGGATATTGCATTCTCCGCCGCCTTGAAAATTTCCGCAACCGGAACGGATGGATCAACGCAAACCTCCGAATCTGCTTTTACCGTCAAGAGCGGAAACAGAACACATCCGAGCAGAACTGCTAAGCTGATATTGCAAAGATTTGAATTGATCTTCATCATGCAGTCACTTTCCGTGTTGGTTTGTTTTTGGGAAATGGTACAGAATCATATACCCACACGACATAGAAATACTGAAGTTCCTTTCCCATTTCTTGAATTTTCCATCAGGCTTCCTGTTTGGCAGACAGCCAATACTCCAAACAGCCAAAAGAATGGAACGGCTGATATCCAGCGAATCACGATCCCCTCCACACTAAAACGTTGTATGGCAAAGTGCGACTTTCTCTGTAACTTATCTCCAGGATGTGGGATTTGCAACTGCCAGAAGAGATTCTTCATCTTCCGGATCTATGATGGAATTGTTGCAGGCCGCAAGGAATTCCGCTGGAGACGGATACAGCTTCCGCACTTCATAAGGATCGTGACTCAACAGGAAAATTGCCGCATCGTTATTGAGTGCCAGAATATTACCGCTTTCATATTGTTTGATCGGATAAAAAATTCCTTCTTCAAGTTCGATTTCATAACTGTCTGAGATTTCCAGTTTTGCCATAAGTTCCGGTGAAGCATCGCGGAACAACTCTGCGAGCTTTTGAGAAAGAGAAGATTCGGGAGCGTTCTCATGCAGAATTTGTTCTCCAAGATCGGAATAATTCACAGTTGAGATGTCAAGTTCATTCAAGGGGATCGTGGAGCGGTATTGAATCAACACGCCGCGGTTCAGATGCAGTTCAACCTCTGCCAGGCTTCCAGTCTTCCGGCTTTTTGCATGGATGGGGCCAAGAACCAGATAATGCGGGAATCTTTTGTCATAATAGGAATGCTCTTCCTGTGTGTTGGCAAACTGAACGATAAGAGTATACAGCCCAGTTTTCCCGCCGACGGGAATACTCTCCTGCCATAATCCGCCTTCTGCCTGCTTTGCAATATTTGCGTATTTTTCAGGAAGATCTTTCACTATTTTCTTGAGAACGTTCAAATCATTTTTTCTGCAATTCGTTTTGGGTTTTATACGTCTGAAAAGCAAAAAGAGTGTGATACAGAAAACAACAGCGGCAATGATTAGAAAAATGTTCATGAGAGTACTCTTCTTTCCTTAAGAAATATTATTTTCTTTGCTTATAATCATTACATTCTGCCTCGGCATATGACAGAAACTCTGCCATTGTTGAAAATTCCCTCAAGATTTCCATAAAGGAACGATTGCCAATTTGATAATGATAAACAATGACTTCCCCTGTATGATTGATTGCAGCACAATCCTCCATGTCGGTCCGGCGGGCGAAGATTAAAAAATCAGCATATGTTTGGGAATCCGGGAGCTGGTTCCGAACTGTTCCCGATACTTTATCCAATACCCAAGGATACAGCAGTGAATTTTCATCATCCGTCAAATAATTTTCAATCAGGAGAGGAAGAACTGTTTGAGCAGAATCTTCTTTTTCTCCGATTCGGGCATACTGTAAATGTCAGATGGTCTATTTCATCAAGCAGTTTTTCTGCCCAATCTGGATTGTCGGGCGAAACGATGATTACGGAAAATCCATGTGTCCGGCCTTCCTGTTCCACACCCGGGCTGTCGTCGATCAGGAGATCAATCCCGAAAGCGGGAGGGTATTTGCTGCATGGCGGGGTCTTGAGATTGTGTCGATCCAGATTGACGATGCCGTCCAGGTTGAGTCCATGGGCATGAAACAGACGTGAAATATATTTTTCGGAACGGCAGGAGGTCGTATAGATCCAAACCCGGTGCCCTCGGGACCTCAAATGCCGGAAGAGCCATTTTGTTCCCCGGCGAAGTCTTTCCTTGAGGAACATTCTGCGTAACCATCTGCACTCCTCCGGCGGGAAATTCGAAGAGATCAATGTATTGTCCAGATCAAAAGCGATGTTCATGGTGCAGCCTCCTCATCTGCTCCGGCTCCTCCCATGAAATCGAATGATTCTTCATTATTTTTCGGTGGTTCCGGCGGTGCGGGGACAGGCCACTCGGTAATGACCGTGAAGAAATCACGCCGAAACTCCTTCTGTTCTTCCGGTGGTTTTTCGTGATTCCCGCCTGCTGCGGAAAGCTGCCAGCCGGGGAGATCACGCGAGATTGTACCGCCATTGCCGTTCTCTCCAAACAGGCGGGCAAAGCGGGTGAAGCGGATCGGTTCGCCGCTCAAAGCATCCACCGGCAGCGGAATATCGAGTTCGTCCAGCGTTTCCGGCAGGCGGCCGTGTTTCCGGCGGAACTGTTCGATTTGCAATCCGAGGTCGGTCATTTTACTCATAGTCAATATGCGTTGCAAGCGTTGTTCTGCGCTGAAATAATACGGCAGGAGCATTCTTTCAATATAGAGTTCACGTGTTGCAAGTTCACGTTTCAGATCAGTACGCAAAAATTCGCGTTGTGAAGTCGGATCGTCGAAATACCGTATCACCGCCCGCTGGTGACGCATGGCATAAAGCAAATAGCGCTGTTGAATGGCCTCTGTCCACAGGCATGGCGGTGTAGGGAAAACAGTTGTATTGCCGCGAAACAGAAAACGCAACAACGGCTTCTCATATTGCCACTGTCCATCATATTGGATCTCTGACATTATTTTCGGATATGGAACAAGCAGACGCATAACGGTCTCAATCACCAGATACGCTTCAGCGCGCAAACCATATCGCATTGCATTTCGTATTTTTGCCTCCCGGTTGTGATTCAAATCCTGTATTTCTGAAAGATTGTCATCAGACAAAAAACCGCTTCCCAGCATTGCACCGATGGTTTCGCTCCGAATATGTTCACAAGAGATGGCTACCAACGCGCCGATCCAGAAATCGCCTTGCAATACATTTTCTTGAAATTTGTCTGCCAAACGGAAAAGCCGCATGGCTTCCGAAGGATTTTTATCCTCCAGAGCAACAATGATCCGTGAAGAGAAATACCTCATTACAGTACGATAATAATTCAGATGCGGCATTAAAGTCTGTGTCAGATAATCATTCGGAAAACACATTTTGTATTTCAGGCTATCGCCGGATTCAATCAGTGCATCAATGTTTTTGAAATCCTCCTGACAGAGTTCTCCGGTAAGATATGTTTTGATTTTCCTGCGTTTGCTCTCCGGCAAATTATAATACATGGAAGCGGATTCCAGACATTCCGAACCTTTTTTGATGTTGTAGTCGGAGTTGCGATCCACGAGTTTCCCGAATTCCGCATTGGGAGTTCTGCCTTGGTAAAAATGTTGTTCCAATTTCTCCCGGTTGGTGGGAATTCCTGCATTCCGGAGTAGCTGTCCTTCCACTTTCAATTCTCCTTTTCCCTGGTAGAACAGAAGATATCCGGCCAACGTGGAGACGAGAAAACAACCGAGGAGCAGCATCCAGCCGAGTCGCTCTTTTTTCTGCATCGGCACTCCCGCGATGCGCCGGGCAATTCCGAGCCAGAAACCGATGCTTACAGCAAGCGCACAAAATGGGATCGGACTCAACGGCCCGATGAAAATCCAGCTGATCCAGAAAAACGCCGCGCTTATCAGCATTACCCACAGCCGCCGGCGCGAGGTTCCGGGAAGCTCCCCGGCAAGATGGCGGTAGAGAAACCAGTAACGGATTCCCGGCAGGTACAAGCAGAAGTCATCCCATTTGGGGAGAGGCCGATTTCGTTCCCTGGCCGCCTGCGCAAGAAAATCATTCTGTTGATCGGCAGTGATGAATGCAATTCCACATGCACTCCCTGCTGCAGCAAGCGGCAGGAGCAGAATAAGCATCTGTAAGAGAAGGATTGCATTATTCTTTTCCTGAGGCAGCCATGATTCTAACAGGTAGCACCCGGCGGGCAGCGTCACGAATGCCAACAGCACAAAACCGAAAGAAATGGCATTTCTGACGCAACATGGGAACATTGTTTTTAATGTCAGGACTTTCGTTTTTTTTCGTCGAAAGAGAGAAAAAAAATGTTTCTTGTCAAATTTCATTATTCAGCCATCTCCTGCAAATCAGCGTCCTGACGTCCACGCATTTTCCCGCCCGCCTCTGTTTCAGTTGGAATCGGATTCACTCACCCGGTCATGCCCCCGTCACGCCGTTTTTGCGTTGCGGATCGACTACGTAGCTGAATGAATCACCCCAGAGTTCAAAGAGTTTATCCGCATCATTTTCCACTTTGTAATCCATCTCCTCCTGATAGATGGGAATCACCTGAAAAATCTGTACCTTCTTTCCGGGGGAGACCTCGATTTCGGACTCCTCCAGCGTGTTCACAGCGGGCAATCCCAGCAGAACGCCGGTCAGTTTTGTATTTTCGGCAAACGGTTCCGGCCACGGAATGGTATGCCCGAATCCCAGCCAGGTTTCATTGTCCCACGGGAAACGCGCGAGAATTTTCAATATGCGGATCGGCCAGAAGTTTCGTTCGTCCCGAAGCGATTCCATTTCAAGCGGCCAGTCTGTCGGCAGGTCGATCATCAGTTCCAGCCGGTCGGGACACACCTTGCGAAACTCCTCCTCGATTTCCATGACCCGGGCGCCCATGCCGCAGGTCAGCAGACGAACCGCCGGATACGCTTCAGAGGGTTCAATGATATACACGTCGATGTGCATTCCCGGGGAGTTTTTCTCGTGAAAAACCTGCCGGATTTTTCCGAATGTTTTTTCCACATACCGGTCAAAGGCTTCCGCCTCCTCCGGCGAATAGACGTTGCCGCTTTGAAACGTCCGGATGTAATTGTCCATGATTTCCCGCGATTCGAACAGAAGCAGGTCACCGATAGCCTCGACTGTTTTTCCTTCCGAAACGGAGGCAAGCACCATTTCAAAGGGATTGCAGGGAATCACGTTATCATCGGTACACGTTACCTCAAGATAAGGCGGCAGCATCGAATCATCGGCGTTTTTTTTCCATTGCGCCGTTTGCCGGACGCGCACAAGCTCGCCAAGATAAGCTCCGGCGGCAAGAAGTGTCAGGCCTTTCCCCATGTCTTCACTGCCCGGAGCATGGATATAGGATGAGATTTCCGGACGCCAGAGCCGGAGCAGGTTTTTCAGCACATAATCAAGTTGCTGATAGTAATCCATGGATGTCAGATCCTTTCCATGCACGTCCTTCACAAAGCGTGCGAATCCGGCGGCAATGTCGGGGATGAGGTTCAGCGGCAGCGCGGCAATTCCGGTAATCGCTCTTGTCAACTGTTTTTTCAAGCGGCGTTTCCAGTATGTCAGAACCAACCACCAGCAGCAGAGAGCGGCGACAATCGGAAGAACAATTTTCATCAACATGATATGATTCCTTTCAACGTTGCGTGAGACTTCATTCCGCACCTCCTTTGATCTGCTCGAGAATGGAAGGATCTTTGATCTTGTCGTCTTCGGCGAGGAAGAGAATTTTGGTCAGGACTTCGGCCGTTTTGGGATCGTCGTCGGCAAACGGCAGGAAGATCCGGCCGCGCGTCTGCGAATGTACCGGAAGGATATTCAGCATCCCGGACGCCTGTTTGTGGCAGACACCACTTCCCAGATGAACCGTGTACTCTCCGAATTTACCTGTGATGAACGCATGGCTCTTTTCGATCCGGACATTGTCAAGTTTGAAGAACGGCAGCATTGTGCGAATGAGCGCGGCACGCATTTCAACGGTCGAATGGCTCGCCTCCGGATCGACTCCGCCGGCATGCGCGACACTCACCATCAGATCAAGATCGCGCATCACTTCCGAGAACAGAACCGGTACAATCTTTTCGAGCGGAATGATTTCCCGGGTGCGGCGATGTTCAAAGAGAACATATTCCAGCGTCGGAGGCTCCACTTCGGCAGGAGAAAACCAGTCGGCCATCGCGTAAATTTTGGCAATCAGATTCTGTCTGTGGAAAACTTTCTGCAAGCCTTCATCCATATCAACCGTCCAGCCGCGCGTCCGAAGCAACGCCACAGCTTTTTTCGGCATGACCTGATTCCCCGAATAGCGGGCGGACTTCATGCCGTCAAGTTTTTCATCGGCGTTCAGCGTATAGAGTTCGCGGAAGATCTGCTTAAACGGTTGAACCAGTTTGCGTTCCACGGCGAGACGCTGGAATTCCGCCCAGCGCCCGGAGCGGAGCAGGCCGGTCGGATGAGCGATTTTCAAGGGCGTTTCCGGCAGTTTTTCAAAGAAATCAATGGTGTCGCCGGCCTGCCACAGGAGCTTCGACGCCAACGGCCCGAGAACCGGATTCGACATCAGTTCACGCACTTCGGCATATTCAAAAACATCTTCGCGGATCATCGCCTCTTCCAACGATTTTCTCGCACGGGAGTGCTGGTCGCGCAAGGATTTTACTGCGCTTTGCAGTTCCAGCACATAGGCGTCTTTCTTGAGTGATGCGGGGATGGATTTCAACTCTTTTTCGGCCTTTTTAGCCCGGATTTCGGCGCGTCCGTCGGAATCAATGGCGAGGGAAAGCGTCACGCCGTCCACTTCGTGCGGAGCAAAGAGGGCGTTCCATTCGTCGAGTTTGGCCGCCTCCATGCGCCAGAGGAAGCGATTCACGTCGTTGAATCCTGCGGTCCGGGCGAGGTTGGCGACGGCGATTTCCACCGCAAGTTTTTCGCTTGCCTGCCGCTGTCCGCCGAACTGACGGCTTTCCTTTTTGAACTTCATCAAGTTCTCGTAACGGCGCGGGAAATCGTTTGCTTTGCCCGGCAGAATACCGTAGGCCATGACGTATTCCTTGTTGCGTTTGGTCTTGATCTTCTCCTCTACTTCGGCTTCGGAAAGTTTTCCGAGGGCGGCATCGGCAAAAATCTGGCTTCTTCGGTGATTGGCCCCGCTGGAAATATACTTTGCCGCGTCGTAGAGCCGGGAGAACATTTCCGGCCCGACCGCGTTGTAAGCCTCATGGAACCAGTCGATGTCGAACGCTCCGTCGTTGAATTCCTGTGGCGAAATCGACGAATACCGGGCAACCGCCGTCTCCTTTTCCGCGCTGAAATTCTCGTTGACGTGGGCGTGGAAATACCATCCGGCCAGCGGCAATTCCGGAATGTTCAAATACTCGCCGACAATCTCCAGCCACGCCGGAGAATACATCGCCGCTTCCAGCAGACGTTTCGGTTTGATTTGTCTTGCCTTGAGCATATTCCGGAATTCTTCCGCATCGCCGTTCTGCGGCCGGCACACTTTCAGCAGGTGGCTGAAAACATTTTGGCGATCTCCCGCGTCTCTCCAGCTGTAACCGCGAATAAAGGGACGTTCCCCTAGAGCGTCCAGAATGCGGATGAAATATTTTGCACCTTCGAGTTTGGTGCAGGCGCAAAGAGGTTTGCTCAATGCGGTCGGGAGTTCGCCCCGTGTAAGTTCCAGCTCCAGCGAGTCGGTGAAAAGGAGGTGGATTTCCGGATGATCCAAGCGGGAAAAAGCCTGAAAACCCAGGTCGGACTCCTCCGATTCCTGCCCGGAGATCAACAGACGACGCATGGTGTTCCTCATGATGAATCCGAGATCAAATGCTTTCAGGATTTTTTGGGGACTCAGCATATTGACATGGCATTCATCGAGGCGGCAGAGCGCAGAAAACATTTCAGGAGAGAACTCGGCGTCGTCAAACAGGGTGCAGATTGAACGGATGTCGTTGGTTTCTCCAACAAAAACCTCATGGACGGAGAAGCCCCAGATGGACTCTTTCACTTTGATTTTCCAGAAATCCGGAGGCGTGAGACAAGCTGTTGCGATCAGAAGTTTTGCCGAGAATGCGGGAAAATCATCTCTTCCGATAAGCGTGCGGTGGATCATGGAACGAATAAAATACGGATAGCACCATTTCCCTTTTTTATCCGGCATCTGAAGGAATTTCGCCCGCACCTCTTTCGCTTTAGGATTCAGGAGCAGCAGAAATGCGTGCACCAGGTCGCGCGTGTCAAGGGGAAAATTCCGGAAGAATGTGTCCCAGAGCTCCGGCAGCGGAGGATTTTCGGTTCTGATATCAGTCCACCAGGCGTCCGAATAGTTTTCCTGAATGACCTGATCGAGCGTCAGGATTTCCGTGCCGACATCAAGCAGGCCGGATTTTGGTCTTGGACACTCATCTTTCAAGTGTGCTTCCAGAAGATCGGAAAAGTCAGCCAGAAAACGCATTATAACTTCTGAATCGTCTTTCAGAATGGCGGCCGGGTGCATTTCGGGATCCGGATGTGGGGACAGGGGAGTCCAGGCTTCCCCGACATCATAAAGCCCGTAGCCGTGGGCCTTGTCGATCACGGAAGCCGGTTCACTGACCGGAGAGAGTTCTTCTGCAGCGGCGATTTTCAATGCGTTGCCGGAGGCGCGGAGTCTTGCCGCGGAGAGTTCAGGGTGGTCTGATTTCATCAATATTTCCAGTGCGGCACGCCGGATCGATGCGGTTTTCAGTACCAGCGTATCTTCCACCTGAACAAGTTCTTCCATGGAAAGTTTCATCCGGGAGAGGGTGTTCAGGGCGCTTTCCCGGACATTTACGCTTTTATCGGTGAGCGCAGCGAACAAAGCCTGCCGCAGGATTGGTGTATGAAACATTCGAGAACGGAACCAGGTATCCTCGGCCCGGGATTCCTCGTTCCAGAAAACATTGCATCCGTGCCGCTTTTGCGGCGGGGTCGGAGCGAGATAATCCAGAATATGTTCGACAAAATAATCCCGGAAATCATTCGGCATATCCGGCATGGATTGTGCCATATCTTCCAGAACGGCCTTCGTCCATGCTTTTTGGCTCAGCGGCAGCAGAATCGTGTACCACAGAAGTCCGGCGGAAAGCTGCAGTTGAAGCCACTCAAACGCGGGGTGGGGAATCGTCTCTGCCTTTTTCGGGAAAAGCGGCAGAAGTTTCCTGTACTCGAAATAAAGTTGTTCCGCAGTGTCGGAAGAGAGCGCTCTCGTTGCCACGCCGGTGTAACACTTGAGAACACAAGCAGATAGAGCCCGGTTATCCCGGCAGCGTCTCAGAAGTTTCAAGGCGGTTTCGTCCGGCAGCAGAAGCCCGGTCATCTCATAGAACGTGAGTGCAGTACAAAGTTCCGGTGACGAGGAGGAGTCGTCCTCCAGCAGCTCTACGACTTTTTTCCCGGCTTCCAGCACCTCGGTGTTGGCGATGGCCCATAACCGGATGAAGAGATCCCGGGGATTTTCCACCTTGAAATGTTCAGGATCTTCTAATGCGGCAAGGGCGGATGCGAACAGCCGTCTGACCGTATCGAGCCGGACTGTTTCAAACGCCAGCCCCAGCCAGGTGTCAAAGGCGCGGACGGCGGCTGGGAAACGCAGAAGATCATGGTCGGAAACCACATGCATCATGTAACGGAAAGCTTCCATTCGTCCGTCGGAACAACTTTCAAGCACAGCCTGACGCAAGCCCTCCTGTAATTGGGCGGCAACCAGCAGATCGGCCGCCATCTCCCAATTGGATTCCGCTCTGGAAAAGAACAGGGACAAAATGATTTCCCTGGAGAGCGTTCCGGAATTTTCATAAATTGCAACCTGGAACGCTTTTGTAACGGCAGGGGACTCCGAATCCAGCATGACCGCCAGAAACGGCGCCAGCGAAACGTCAGGAGTCATTTGTTCTTTCATCCATTCAAGCGCAAACTTTTCCGGCGTTTGGTGAATGCTGTTCGTCCTGAACAACTGGCATAGCATGGGCAGAATGTGGTAAAAGCATCTTTCCCGGGTTCGGAATGTACGGCGGTTCCAGAAAGTCTGATAGATGCCGCAAAAAGCGTATTCCAGACTCTTGGCAACCACCGGGACCCATTCCGGGGGCCAGAAAGCGAGGAGAAACGGATTTTCCGGATCAGTCAATGCGTCAAGAATTTCCGGATGTTCCTCGAAAGGATCGTCTTTCGCGATTTGTCCGAAATACAGGGAGAAAGCCTCGTCGTGATCCTGTAAATCCTGCGAATCAATCAAAACTTTCGCCAGTTTCTGATAAGGGGTGTTTGTAAACGTTTCGGCTTTTTTCCGGAATGGCTTCAGCCAGTCGGGAGCTTTCTCCTTAGAACAACCAACCTGTGCCGCAAGGTGTTTTTTCAGTTCATCAGCAATCATTCTCACCACATCCTTCCCGCCAGCATGGTCAGGCGGATTAACGTTATGGTTTCGTCCGGTGCAAGTTCCAAAGGTGCATCAAGACTTGTGAGTTCGGTATTTCCGGCGAACACCCGGTAAAGACCGTCCTCAAAGGCTTGTATTGCCGTAGTGACTGCGCGTTCGGAATCGGCATCATTTTCATTATAACGCGTTCCGAAGCCGACCTTTCCGGTCTGTTCGGCGGAATTTCGCAGATCATCTTCAGTAAGATAATGAAACACAGGAGTTTCCAGTTGCCTGGCGTTATATTGAGCAACCATTGTTTCTACCATCATGGTCAAAAGATCGCGCAACGTTCGCGGCACTTCCGGCAGATCAAACGGAATACGTCCCAGCACATCGCGGCGTTTGCCGAGCTGTTTTATCGTAACGAAGATTCTCATCAGGGATCTCCTTATATTTCCCATGAATAGTAAAAATCAATGGCCCTGTCCGATGACCAACAGATTGCATTCATATTTTTCATGTTGTATCCCGCCCAAAGACGTTTTTGTAAGTTCTCTGTTTCTCATTTCGTAACAGGATGATACGAAGATAATAACGCATTTTGTAAAAGTTTTCATTTTCCCTTTTCTTCCTGTGGGTGGGCGGCATCGTATACTTGGGCGGTTGCCAACAGCAGATCCAGTTCTTTCTGCGGCAACGGATGCTGACGATTCAGTTCACGAAGAAGCATTTCACACGATCCACGATTCTGAACTGCAAGACGAACGATGGAGCCGTCGGAATAAAGGATATTGCATGTTTTTTCATGATTGCCCGGCAAATCCATCGCAACGGGAAGCGGGACGGATGATGAAACCCGGTCGAAAAACAGATAGGATTCTTCCTTTAGTGAACTGGGGCAGCGCGGTAATATTCCTTTTGCAAAATACTGTTTCAGCGCGGCACGGCAATCGTGATCCCGGAAACGTTCCCTTGTAATCAGTTGTTCCTGATAACATGTTCCAATGACTATGACGGTAGAACAAGCTAGGATACAGAAACGGATCGTCAATTCTCCGCGCGACAATGTTTTTCTCTCTGCGATGATGGTCCCCGCAACTCCCCATAAGAGGAACAAGATGGGAATCAGAACTCCCAGAAACATTCGGAGTGTTTCATAGGTGGAATAAGATATATCGAGTCGATAAAGAGTTTTTTCACCGATCAATGCAAACGTTATTCCATAGATGAGCAGCATCAGCAATGGAAAAACAGTGCCGAAAAAATGGATGCGTCGAGAAGACGTTCTACGGGTTGTATCGCTCACTTCACTCCTCCTTCCATAAGGACGGAAAGACGGGCCGGGAAACGGCGACGAAAAGAGTGCAGGAAATCCTGGTTTTGATCTGGACCGTTATAATTGTCCGGTATCACGACAAGCACTCCGTTGTTAAGCGGCTGCCTTTGATGCAGATTACCAGTTCTTGAGAAAAACAGCCGCAGGGTTGTTTTGTCTCTGTTTAACGATACAGCAATAAAAGGACGATTGCAAATAAAAATAACCGGAAATCAGAACCTTTTCCGCTGAAAAACTTGAATTGTACTTGATTCCGATGTATTTTTCCTGCAAGAAATTATAGCGTCATCCGTATTGCCGGAAAATGTAACAATTTGTGCAATGATGGAAGAATGTTGATTTGATCCATAACGGGAGCGGAGTTTGACACGAATGCAAAACAGCAGATCCCCATACTGGTCTCACGGGATTTTCCCGTCTAAACTCCGTCCATTGTCTTTCTTCCTGCCGTGCGAGTGTGGCATTCCTGTGGCGGGAGGCGATCATGCCTGAGCTGCTGACACAAGAACAGTTTGTCCGCACCATTCGGAATCTGGAAATTGAGCGGGATCAGGTCTGTGCCTGGCTTTGCGCCGGTTCGGGTATTCTCAACATCATAATTGGAATTTTCTTTTTTCAATCATTTGCAAATTATTCCAAAACATTTTTTTCGTTATTCTCTGTTTTCTGCAGCTTATTTACTTACGGTTTGGGGGAATGTCTATGCAACTGGATTTTTTCCGCTCGATGCCCGATTTGTGGAAAACGTTGGATAGACGTCGGGTTGACGATTGCATTGCATTCGTGCCCGTACTGCCATCATAAAGTCTTTACAGAACAGACCTTTTCGCAAATTCATCTTCCTGAATTGCATTCCATTAAAAGAGCGTGCTTGTACAGTTTTCTTATATTACTGTTTATTTTCCTGATATAATGCTCATGTACGGTAAAGAAGCAAGCAACCGAAAACAATAGATAGACCGCCAG
>OIWQ01002181.1_pt1 | contig 20874 bp, 25 predicted proteins | sample 1587571 | NCBI WGS metagenome assembly OIWQ01 (sample SAMEA3888910, study PRJEB22519) | human gut metagenome | biome: human gut; feature: human-associated habitat; material: faeces | place: Denmark | collected 2010 | reverse complement strand
GCGCCATGATCCTGTCATACTCTTCCTTGATCAGCGTAGTTTTTGCTTTTCTCCCCACAACAACACCCCCTTTACACTCTTTTCAGTGCTTTTCCTAACTTTGGGGCCCGGTCTACCACACCTCCGCTCGTTTTTTCGACCGGGGGGAGGTCACCACCTCGACGTCACTCGCCCCGCCGGGTCCACACGGTATCTACGCCGCGCGCCGTGGCGCTTTGCGTGACAGTCACGGCACAGCAGCCTCAGGTTGGACCATGACAGCGAGACCGCCGGATCGTTGATGTTGTCCGGCGTCAGCTCGACCATGTGATGCACAATCTCCCCGGGCCGATACAGCCCCTTATCCAGGCAGTCTTCACACAATCCGCCCACGCTGGCGGCGTACCCATCGCGGCAATTCTGCCAGGCCCTGCTTTTATAAAATGCTTTTGCAAAGTCTCTCATAGTCCTATAATAAACCCACCCCGGCAACGCGCAGACAGAGACAAGAATAAAGGATGTGTGATTCTCTCCGGCACAGCTGGGGTGGGTCAGTGCCGCGCCCACCCTCATGCAGATGGGTGGCGGCATAAAAATAGCCCGGGTTCTCACCGGGCAGTGGGTGCTTCTCGCGGCCCGCACTGATGCAGCAGTGCAGCACCCGTGCCGCTGTTTTGAGAAGGAAATGCTATGCGCAACACAAAAGCCGCAAGGCGGTTTCCCGTTCCTTACGGCTTCTGATGATAGTATTATAGCATGATTTTTTGGCTTTTAGGGATCATTTTTGCTCAAATGGGAAGATTGGCGGCGTTATTGCTGGCGTTCCCCCAAATGTGGATGTGATTTGAGCTGCCAGCATAGAAAGCCTTGCCGCAAATCCTTGAGAGCTTTGCAAATAAAAATCCAAGTCACTACTTATTTCTTTTTCAATTTCTTCACCCGTTAGTTTATCAAGCGTCCCATTTTCTTTCAAAAAGTGCTCTACGAAAAATGTAATCTGTAATCTAAAATTGCATTCAGGTTCAAAAGAAAAACTTCTTGAGCATTCAATTCTTAATCGGTCTGGAAGTGCTTTCCAATCAATTTGATCTTTGAAAGTTAGTTCTGCCGTTTGGACGTCTTCCGGGGGTTCTTTTAAATCATTTAGTTCTATATGCGCAAGCCCAACACGATATGTATCCCCCAGTAATTCTCTTAACATAATCTGTATCTCCCCCTTATTGTTGTACAATTTTTCTACGTGAGTTGTAACTGTTTGCTGGGAATGGAATGAGCGTTGGTTGTTTTGTTGGGTATGCTTTTGTTACAGTTGAGGTACTAATGGCAGTTGATTTTGCTGTAATTGAAATAGGCACTGATAGCATTTTTACCGATTCTGTAAAAACCTCCATCCAATTTGCAAAACGATTTATAAGTACTGTTTCTGTAGCAAGGTATGCCTCAAGCGCTTTTTCGACCACTTTATTCAGTGTTGTATTATCTTCCTGGGCACGGACAGAAGCTCGTTTATGTAGTTCAGAGCTTACTCTTACATTAAATGTTCCGCTGTATTCCTTGTCCGGCTTTTTTCCAAATCTTGCACAGACTTCCAAATAATTGTCAACGCTATTGTGAAATTCCACAATAATATCTGTGGTATCTTTTGCATGAAAATATAGTGAGTCCGAAATTCCGAGAATTTTTCCAACTAGTAAATTATCCTCTGGATCGTACTCAACTTTGGCATGGTATCCACGATATTCCAAAAGCTTTGCCATCGCCAAATCCTCCTATTCTTAAATACAGTTCAAGTGATGCGTTTTACGCTTCGCCAACCTCCTCTAAAAACGCCTTTACCATTTTTATCTGGTATAAATATAACTCTTTTCCAGGGTGAGGACCGTCGAACTGAAGTGTACGACCAGTCGGTTGGTGGAAAAAGGCTACGCTCGAGCCTCGTCCTCCGCTATCCACAGTGCAATTACATTTTTTCATCAATGTCTCCAGCTCTGGCATTGTGAAATTTTTAGGCAGGGGCTTCTTGAATAGCTTTTCTAACAATTTATCTTTGCTCGCCATCACAGCACCACACTTTCGCAAAATAAAATGCAACTATTTCTTAGTTGCATTTTACATCAATTTTCCAAAGCTGTCAATGGCTCTCAACTTTTTGTAGAAGGCCAAATGCTCTTGCTACATCCTTTATAAATTCTCCATGCCACCGTCGCGCTGTAACATAACTCACATGGCATTTCATCGCCGCCCCTTCCAATGTATGCGTCTTCTTCCAGAAAACCAGCCTGACCATCTCCAGTCGCTCCTCGCCGTTTGGTAGGGTGCGTGTCTCCTCAATGGCTTGTCGTACGGCTTCCAGTTCCCGGCGGTTGATCTCCGGTAGTTCCCGCAGGGCGGCATCGGCTACAGGATCACTGGTCTGGCCGTGGGCCCCAGGCATCCCGGTCAGATTCGGGGACATCTTTGTGCGGCGCAGTTCTTCCTGCCGAGCACACAGCTCCGGGTAGCGGCGAATCATGCCCTTTACATAGGGCCACCAGTCGTATCGTGGGCTGCTCAATCTCCCTCACCTCCATGCCTGTGCTCCATGCTGATGTGGTCCGCCTTCTCCTGCCGAGTGGCAGCTTTGCCGGCTGAGACACCCAGCGCGTAGAACCCGGCGAACATGCAGCCTAGCACAATATCGCCGAGGATGGTTAAAATCACGCTCACGTTTCCACCTCCCCAATCTCATAGCACGGAATGCCATGCCCCGTCAGATACTCTTGCACCCAGATGTCGCCATCGCGGACGTGCTGGGCGTTGCCGGCGTTTTTCAGGCCGCCGTCCGGGTTGCGCAGGTCGTCCACATAGGGCAGCACTACATTGTCCAGTTTCTCGGTCACCCGGCGGATGGTCCGTGGCGAAAGCCCGGCCTGGTGCATGGCCACGAGCATCTCATTCCAGCTGCGGCGCACGACCTGCTCGCACTGCTGCGCCATGATCTCATGCGCCACCTGGATGGCAGCGGCCCGCACATCCGAGGGCAGGGCCCGCTTGCGCTGGCCGTACATACATTTCACAGCTCCCTCACCTCCACGTAAATGCCCGGCGTGTCGGCCCAAAACTTTTCGGCCACCTCGCTGCATACCTGCGCGTCGTCACGCCAGAAGTGCAGCCGGGTCATCTCGTCCTTCAGAGCCTTTTCCAGGTTGTCGGTGTCGGGCTTGGTGGTTTTCCAACTGCCATTGGGGCGGCCCTCGGCAGGGAACAGCCACTTCACCACCAGCTGCACCGCGCCCTGCATCGGGGTAGGCGGTGCGTGGGGTGCCAGGGCGGCGTGCAGCTTGGCGCGGGCGTCCTTCAGTTCCGGCGTGTCGTGCAGCACGGCGCAGGGCTTGCCGCCCCGCATGAAGGCATGGAGCTGTTTATCGTGGTGCGTGACCGTAGGCGGGCGCATCGGCATAAAAAATTGCATCGTTTTTCTCCTTCCGTTTCAGCCAACGTGTTGGGGAGGGCTGCCCAAACGTATGGGGCGCTTTAGGCCCCCATACTTTGGGACACCCCAACACAATGCGTTGTTTTTGCTTATATATAAGGCTATTTTGCTTGCCAAAAATAGCGGGCATAGCGGCTATTTTGCAAAAATCGACGTCTTGCACACATTGCATGATAGCCGCTATTTTGCAAAAATTATACAGTATGTATCACGCAAAAATACGTACTGTATATCATCCGCTGCTGCCCGGCTCCTTGATGCCGACGACCTCATCGTCCAGCCAGAAGCCGCCGTCCGCTTTCAGCCGCTTCTTCACGGTGGCGGGGCGCAGGTTCATGTACTCGGCCATGGTGTAGATCGTGACCTTGCCGTCCATCGTGCAGGCTTCAAAGGCGTTATGCAGCTCGGCGCTCTTGTCCTTGGTGACTTTTTCCTTGTTGCCCCAGCGCTTGGCCGCGCCCCGGGCACCCAGGGTCTGGTAGCTGCTCTCGGGCTGCAAGTCCTCCAGCAGGCCGCTGTCCAGCTTGTGGACAGGGTAGTCGAACCACAGATTCACTGGGTCGAACCGGGCAAACTCACGCAGCGTGCCCTCAATGCGCCAGGCCGTCATCCCCGCGGCACGCTTTTGGCGGGCGGCAATGTCAGCATCCAACGCACGCAGGTCGGCCAGGCCCAGCTGCTCCTTGGCGATCGCCAGCATCCTGGCACGGCTGCAAGCGTCGTCCTGGCTGTAACTGTCGGCGTGGCCGCGGGCGTCCAGCAGGGCCGTACAGGCCGCGCAGGCGGCTTTGTTCTTCAGCTGGTCGCGGATGGCATCGGTCGGGGTCAGTTCGGTCATGTCCAGCATAGCGTCAGGGTCGCGGGCAAACACGCCGGAACCACTGGCGCGGTCCATGCTGCGCTTGCCGCCCTGGGCGCCCTTGCTGTGGTGGTGGCAGTAGATGACAGCGCAGCCCAGCTCACGGCAGACCAAATCGAACTGATTGCAGAATTTCGCCATTTGATCCGCGCTGTTCTCGTCGCCGGTGATGACTTTATAAATCGGGTCCAGCACCACCGCAATGTAGCCCTTCTTGGCGGCCCGGCGGATGAGCCGCGGGGCCAGCTTGTCCATCGGCACCGACGCGCCGCGCAGGTTCCACACATCGATGCGGCCTACGTTGTCCGGGGCATAGCCCAGTGCCGCGTACACATCCTTGAAGCGGTGCAGGCAGCTGGGGCGGTCGAGTTCCAGGTTGATGTACAGCACCTTGCCCTGGGTGCAGCCGAACCGTCCCAGCCAGGGCTTGCCCTCGGCAATGCAGATGCACAGCTCAATCAGGGCAAAGCTCTTGCCTGCCTTGCTCGGGCCGGCCAGCAGCATTTTATGCCCCTGGCGCAGCACGCCGTCGATGAGGGAATCCGCCAGCGGCGGAAGGTCGCCCCAGTCGTCGGCCAGGTTCTCGGTGTCCGGTAAATCGTCGGTGCTGGCCTCCACCCAGTCGCGCCACTCTTCCCAGCAGCTTTTGCCCAGGTTCGTGCCCAGCAGGTATTGCTTTTGGCCGCCGCGCACGATGCCCGGCATACGGGACAGGCGGCTGGGATTGCGGTTGGCCTGATCCAGCGTCAGTCCGTTTTTCTGGCAGACGGTGTACAGGTAGTCCACCCGCTTGCGGTACTCGGCGTAGTCCGGCGCGTTCACCCGCACGATGGCGTGTAGGCTTTTCCCGCCGCTGTACACCAGCGCCGCGCAGGGCAGTTCCAGCTGGCGGATGATGGCCTGCTGCTTTTCCAGTTCCAGGTTGTCACACTCTACCAGCGCATAGCGGTAATCGGTCACGTTGTCGTTGTTGCGGCCGCCGTTGACAGGGTTGAAGCAGATCCACGCCCCCGCTGCGGCGTCACAGTCGCCGACAACTTTGTGGATATCGCCGTAGTGGCGCAGTTCCTCAATGAGCTGCCCCGCCGTGCGGTCCCAGCAGCCTTTTGTGGGGGCAGGGCGGCCGTCCCTCAGGTAGCTTTCGGTTACGTAAGCCACGTGTTCCTCCGGCTCAAACAGGGCTTGCAGGTAGCGCACCAGCTGGTCGGCAGGGTCCCACTCGGCGGGGATGGCCAGTTCCTGCACATCCAGCCAGTGCGGGTCCACGACCACGCCGTCACTGCGCCCGGCCGGGGCGTCGATGACATCGTTCCAGTCCAGCGCGTGCCCCGCAGGCCCGGCCCAGCCATGGTCGCGGGCCAGCTTGAAGATGCTGTTCTCGGTCACAGGGTTGGCATTGCCGTGGAAGCTGCCCCACTTGCGGGCGCATTCGCCCCTGTGGTATCGTCCACCGTCGCGGGCGCTCCACTGCTCCCAACTTGTGACCGGGAATCCGGCCTGCTTCAGCCCCATGCCCACCATCGTCCATTCCTCATAGGTCAGGCTGCCGGGGTTGATAAAGTCCAATGCTTCTAAAAGGTCTTGATTTTCCATCGTAAGTCCTTATGGTGTGTAGGTTTTTGGGTCAACACCCTTGGGCACGCCGCGCCATCCTGCCGCCGCAATGCGGTCGATCATGCTGCGGGCGGCGTCAAAGCTCCAGGTGCCCACATGGGTAAAGCCGTACCGTTCCAGGCAGCGTATCTGCTTGGGTGTTGTCAGCCCCTCGTGGCGGCGCTTTTCCAGCCGTTCCAGCAGCAGCCCCGCCTTGCCCGCGCTGTCGATGCCGTCGGGCTGGATGCCCTGCTTTTCCAGGCTTGCCAGCTGGGTGTCACTGGGCGGCTGGGATTCCCACCCGAAGGCGGGCACGTAGCCGGTCAGGTCCTCGGCCTGGATGCTCATTTCGTATTGCAGCGGGTCCACCAGCCGGGCACGCTTGCGGCGCTGTTCGGCCAGCTGCTTGGCAAGGGCTTCCTCCCGCTGGGCCACAACGTCCTCACCGGCCTGCTTAGCGGCGTCCTCGATATCCTCGGGGCCGGCGGCCGCAGCCAGGTTATCCGTCATCTGCTGGGCCACAGCGCGGTCCTCACAGATCAGGTCTGCCGGGCGGCACAGCTCGTGGCGGTCGGTCAGCCACAAAAAATCGAGCAGCAGTAAATCTTTCTTGCCGGGGGATAGCCGCGTGCCGCGTCCCACCATCTGGCTGTACAGGCTGCGCACCTTGGTGGGCCGCAGCACCACCACGCAATCCACGCTGGGGCAGTCCCAGCCCTCGGTCAGCAGCATCGAGTTACACAGCACGTTATACTTCCCGGCGTCAAAATCGGCCAGCACCTCGGCGCGGTCGTCGCTTTGGCCGTTGACCTCGGCGGCACAGAAGCCGTGGGCGTTCAGGATATCCCTGAATTTCTGACTCGTCTTGATAAGCGGCAGAAACACAACGGTCTTACGTTCCTTGCAATAGCGGGCCATCTCGGCGGCGATCTGGTCAAGGTATGGGTCCAGCGCACCGCCCAGCTCGCCCACGGCGTAGTCACCGCCGCTCATGCCCACGGTGGAGATATCCAGCTGCAGCGGGATGGTCTGGGCCATGATGCGGCAGAGGAACCCTTCCCGGATGGCGTCGGTCAGTTTGTACTCGTAGGCCAGGCTGTCAAATACCTCGCCCAGGTTGCGCAGGTCGCCGCGGTCCGGCGTGGCCGTCACGCCCAGCACGTGGGCGGCAGGGAACCAGTCCAGAATGCGGCGGTAGCCGTCGGTCACGGCATGGTGCGCCTCGTCAATGACGATGGTGCCGAAGTAGTCATGGGGGAATTGTTCCAGCCGCTGGGGCCGCTGCAAGCTCTGCACACTGCCCACGGCCACGCGGTACCAGCTGCCCAGGCAGCTGTTCTCGGCTTTTTCCAGTGCGCTGGCAAGCCCGGTCGAGCGCTGTATCTTGTCGGCAGCCTGGGTCAGCAGCTCGCCGCGGTGGGCTAAAATCAGCACACGGTTCCCAGCGCGGACTTCATCCTCGGTCACGGCGGCAAACACGATGGTCTTGCCGGTGCCCGTAGGCAAAACAAGCAGGGTGCGCTGCACCCCGCTGTCCCATTGCCTGTGGATATTCTGCCGCGCCGTTTCCTGATACGGGCGCAGTTTCATTTAAAATGCCCCCTGTGCCCAGGATTGCTGCGGCGCGGCCGTCGGCTCCGGCGGCGGCAGGAAACGGGTGATCTCGTTGGACTGGCCGGTCTCACCGGCGTTGGGGCCGCTCTTTTTGGTGAACTCCCGCACGCCCACGTGGGCCAGGCCCTGGGCGCCCACCAGTTCATCCCAGCGGGGGCGCAGCGGCTCGCCGTGCTTGCGCTGGCCGATGCTCTCAAAGAAGGCGCAGAGCAGCCCCTCGCAGCGGGAATGCAGGTAGAGGCGGTGGGTGACGCTCGTCTCGCCCTTGTCGCCGCCGTGGATGCGGATGGTCAGCTTTGCCATCGAGCAGGGCGGCAGCTTGGCACCACCCTCGTAGCGGGCACGCTCAAACCCAGTCACAGTGAACAGGTAGTCTCCCTCGGGCAGCAGCACAAAATCGGGGCCGTCGTTCTTGATCTCGTCGTCCCAGCCAAACGCGCGTTCGTTGATTTCTTCGTAAGCCATAGTGTAAAACTCCTTTCAGTTAAAACGGTACATCGGCATTTTCGTTGATGAATTGAAGCCACTTGTCCCAGGATGCCACCAGGCTGCCCGCCACGAACTGCGGGTCATAGTTAGCAATGGGCGTATCCTCGGGGTAGCAGCCGCGCTGGTGCACGGCGTGGCGCAGGGTCGCACTGTCGATCAGGTCGTGCAGCATCAGGGCACGCAGCTTGTCAGGTACCTGCTCGGCGATCAGCGTCTTTTCCAGCTGCTCCCGGGCCGTGCTGCGCAGCCGTGTGGCCTGCTGGGCGGGGGATTCTGCAGGTGCGGTGTTCTCCGCCGCCACGCTGCCGTCCGGCGTCCAGGTTGCAGCGGGCGCAGGTTCCGGTGCGGCCGGGGCAGGGGAAGGCGGTGCGGCGGGCGCGGGGGCGCTGCCCTCGATGCAGGCGGCGATGCTGGCGTAGTCGAAGGGTACTTCCACCGGAAGGCCAAAGCGATTTTTCGCGTCCCAGCAGGCGTGGTGGGCGGTGTACAGCACCCGGCGTGCGCCGCTGGCCTTGTTTTTGGCGTTCTGGCCGCTGCCGGATTTTTCCACAATGGTCTTGTAGTTGGCGAACAGCAGCATATCGCACCATTCCCGCAGCAGCGGGGCGACCTGCTTGCTGGTTTTCATGCTCCAGCGGTCGTAGTTGCCCACGGCGTCGGGCTGTTCAAATTTCGTGATAGCGGCATGGGCCAGCACCACCACATGGCGACCGGTCGTCAGCACTTCTTCCAGGGCATCCAGCAGGCGGCTGAACTCTTCCTTCAGATAGGTGTAGCCCTTGCCGTACCCGAAATCCTCGATGCCGTGTACCTTGGCCCGGGCGCAGACGGCCTCGGTGCAAAGGCGCTCGGCCCAGTCTGCCGTGTCGATGACCAGCGTGCGGCAGGGGACATTGCCCTTGCGGACCTCTGCCACCTCATCCAGCAGCATGGCCCAGCTGGTCGGCGCGGGCAGGCGGGCCACGTTCAGCCGCTTGGTGCCGCCCTCGGTGTCAATGAACACCGGCTGGGGGAATTTTGCCGCAAAACTGCTTTTGCCGATGCCCTCCGGCCCATACAGCACGACTTTGACCGGTGCGGTCTGCACACCGCTGGTCACAGAATACTTGCTCATTTAAAACGCTCCCTTCATCCAGGCTGGGGCGGATGCCGGGGCTTCCTCGGCATCCTTGACCCTGCCGTCCTCAATAATGATCTGGCACTCGCCGCCGGTCGATACCCGCGTTGCGATGGCCTGCAAACCTTCAGCCTCCAGCCAGCGGCCAAACTCGGCCAGCGTGGCAAGGTCCATCTGTTCCAGCTTGTCCAACAGCACGAAGCCGCAGTTGGGGTTCAGCCGCCGCACAATGGCCGTGGCGACCCGCAGCTGGTCGCTGCCGCTCATGTCGCGCCAGCGCTTGCCGTGGTAGGTCAGGCAGCCGTCCTCGACGCCAAGGCCCGGCAGCGGCAGGTCTGCGCCGTCCAACAGGGCCGTGCGCTGGCGGCGGGCCTCGGCGATCTGCTCGGTCAGCTTGCTGTACTGGGTGGACAGTTCATCGGCTTCATCCTCGGCCCGGGCTTTGTCCAGGTTGGCCCGCACCTTGCGGTTCGTGTCCTCCACGTTGCGGATGCTCTCTTCCAGCGCGGCGGTGGATTCATCCTGCAGCTCGGCCACCGTCTTGGTAGCGGCAGTCTCGGCGGCAGCGGCCTCGTCGTAACTTGCCTGCAACTTGCCGCGCTGGGCCTGCAATTCCTCAATGCGTTCATCCAGCCGCTGCATTTCATCGAAATACCGATGTTTCGCGTGGGTGATTTCCACAAGCCGGTCACGCTGGCGCTGGTTCTCGGCGTTGCGCAGCAGAATCTCCTGCTGCTGTTGGATCAGTTCGATGGCGCTCACCGGCTCGGCGGGGGCATCGGGGTAGCTGAGCATCTCGTCGGCGTAGGCTTTTTTCTGGGTGGCGATCTGTCCCACTGCGGTGCGCTTGTCGTACAGCGCCTTGATGCGGCGGTCCAGCGCGGCCAGTTCGTCGCCCACGCCGATGATTTTCAAAAGCGTGTCGGCCTTTTCCTTGTCGCCCGCCTCCATAAAGCGGGGCAGGTCCAGGGCCAGCACCTCCACAAACTCATTCAGCAGCTGCTGCCCGGCGCGGCGGCCGGTTGGGTCGGTGACGGTCAGGGTGCTGTTTTTGCCGCGGCGCTCCACCACGATGCCGTTGGAGAGCGTTACTTTCAGGTGCGGCGGCGTGATGGCCCCGTCACGGGCCGCAGCCGCCGGGTGGAACTTTTCGCCGCCCAGTGCCCAGGCCAGAGCATCCAGCACGCTGGTCTTGCCCTGATTGTTGTTGCCGCCCACCAACGTCAGCCCGGTAGGGGCGGGGGTGATCTCTACCGCTTTGATGCGCTTGACGTTTTCCGCCTCCAGCGCAGTAATTGTCACAGACATTTCATGGCCTCCGTTTGTATTTCCGTCAAAGTTTTGTTCAGCATATCAATGGCCCCGGCGCGTGTGTTCTCGGGCAGCTTGGCCAGTTGGGGCTTGACCGACGCCCAGGCGTTCTTCATACTGCGCCCAATGAGCAGCAGGCTGTCGTAGGCGTTGCGGGCGTCCGTCTCGGTGTCGGGCACGGCGGCGGGGTGTGCCTTCAGGGCGTCCAGTTCCTTCCGCAGCGGGGCGGTCAGCTCAGCGGCCAGTGCCTCGGCGCGGCGGTTCAGCTCGTCCTCGTCCACGGCGGTAGACGGCACCGGCACGGCCTTGGCGGCTTCAACTTCCTTCTGCCACTTGTCGGCCCGCAGTCTGGCAGCCTCGGCCACCTGGCGGGCACCGTCCAGCTGCTTTTCGGCCTCGGTGCACTCGCTGCGCAGCTTTTTGTTCGCCGCGTGCAGGCCGTTGACATCGGCCAGGGCGGCGTCACGCTCGGATTCAGCCTGCCGGGCGGCGTTGATGGCGTTCACGCGGTCGGCGCGGAGTTGCTGGTTTTCTTTTAAAAGTTCCTGGTACTGCTTGTGGGTGGTAATGTCGCCGTCTTTGACCGCCTGCACCAGATCAGCGGGGGCAGTGGGCTTTCCCGCAGCGTACAGCAGCTTGGCCGGAGCCAGCTGCAAGTTTTTCTGCTGCTCGGGGCTGGCATCGCAGATCAGGGTGTAGGCGTTCAGCAGGTTGTAGGCGGTTTGCCGGGTAATGCCGATGTAGCTGCACCAATCTGTAAATGTGTTCTCCTGCTTTGAGAACTGCCCTTTGGTTGACCGTTGTAAAACCGTTTTACAACGGTTTCCCCCGCACAGCAAATCGTGCGCCCGGCCAACCTGGTAGGCCATGCCCCAGGCGTAACTCTGCTGCAACTCGGCCACACACTCTGTAATGCCGCGCAGCTTATCCGCCGTGTCGGCGTCCAGCCCGCTGTAATCAAACGTCTCTGGTGAATATGCAGCTGCGGCATGGGACTGGCTTGGTGCGGCAGTTGGCTCGGAAACATCCGCAGGGGAGCAGGGGTCCGGCGGGCAGTTTTTTACAGCCGCCGAGGTGGTCGATGTTGCCGCCTTGGCACCCGCAGCAGGGGCGGCCGTAGTCGCAGCAGCATCCGCAGTCGGGACATTTTTGCATGAAAGAATCTCCTTATTTGTCATGGTGAGCCTCGCTGTATTCGATGCCCGCGCGGAAAGCGTCGGCCATAGCCATGACGTGTTCGCAGGTGTTAAGCTCACTTTCGCTCAGCAGCTTTTCACGGTTCAGCAGGTCGGCCAGATAGCTCATACGCTCAATGGCGGCATAGACGTTCTGGGCCTCATTCCCGCTCTTGGCCTGGACGGTATAATCAGCCGGGGCGATTGGCTCTGGTGCGGTTTCTTTATTGTTCATAGCAGTCAGTCCTTCTTTCATTCGTTTGTAAGCATTCCAGCCTACCGATTGGCTGAGCTGAAATTTAGCGGCGGCGTCCCTAATGCTCATGCCGCCGTCCACCAGCGCACAGAACGCAGCGGCTTCGTCCGGGTGTTTTTTCTCCCAGGTGCGTACTTGGCCGGGTCAAGGCCCAGCGCCTGCATGACCTCCGGCTGTGTACAGCCGTGCAGCTCGGCCACGATCTTGACGTTGTGGGTGCGCTGCCAGTCCACTTGCATTTCGTCCAGCTCTTCCGGGGTAAACGTTTTATTCATCGTCTGCAAATTCTCCCTTGATGCGGCCAATGCAGAGCCGCGCACCGTCGGCGGCCGCATTCAACACGCGGCGGGTCACGGCGCCCAGTTCAGCATCGGTCTGGTGTTCTGCCATGCGCACGGCAGCGTAAAAGCACAGATACTTGCCGGGTTCGTTGTGTTCAAACGCTTCCCGGATGTCAGTCTCGCTCATATCTGCACCTCCACGCTGCTCCATTTGCGGCACAGTTCCTCGGCCAGGTCGTGCGGCAGGTCGGTCATGCGGTTGCTGCGCCAGCCTACAATGAGTAGCCGCCCATAGTACCAGCGGTCAATGTAGTGCCGGTTGGGCATGGCCTGTGTGGCCTGGTGGGTGTAGACCAGCGCCGCGAACACCTGCCCGAAGCGCCTGATCTGCACCGCCCCGCCGAGGAAACCGTTCAGTCCCTGGGCGGTGTCCGGCAGCTTGCAGACCTTCGGCTCACAACCGGGGTCAATCAGGATTCCGCGCATAAGTACGCCTCCGTTTCGTCCAGGCTGAACCATGCGCCCAGCGCCCAGTTGTCGGCCACGATGGCCGCCAGCATGGCAAGCACGGCCGGCAGCCCGCCGCCCTGCACCGCCCCCGCAAACGCCGCCAGGCCCAGCAGGGTCAGCGTGACGGCGCAGGTTTTGGCAAACAGCTTGCCAAACCGCACGAAATGCAGTAAAATAGTCTTGTGAGTTTGCGAAAGTTCACGTTTTTGGCCGTTCCGGTGTTCCAGCACCGGGGCGGCCGCTTTGTTTTGGGACATGGGATTTACCTCCTTTACTGGTGATGTCAGCAGATCATCGATGCGATCTGCTCACAGGTCAAATTGCGGAAGCTGCCGTAGTGCTGCCAGACCCACACCCGTGACCGGCCCAGAATGTGGGCCACCTTCGAGGGGCCAAACAGTAGCTCACCGGGGTAAAGCTCGGCAGCGCGGCTGCGGACAGATTCAAGCGTATCGCGGTATAAAGGTTTTTCGCGTGGCATAGGGGATCTCCTTTTTAGTGACGCTGCCTAAGATGCAGCTCGATTTTTTCGCAAATGTGACAAATATTGCTATAGAATTTGACTTTTTGTTCGGTGACGAGTATTTTTAGAAGTAAGACAATTTTTTCCATAGACTCTCCATAGAAAGGATGATGAATATGAGTGAAGAAAAGATCACGGGAAATACCATCAATGTAAATGCTTTACCGAGTTGCTTAGATGAACCTATAAAAGCAGTACTGACGCCCAGCGCTAAAGAAATCGGTGGATTTTTTGGCGATTTGTTGAGCATCGTAACCGGAAAGGTTCATTTTACTGCCGAAAAGCGCCGTATTCAGCAGGAACATGACTTACAAGTTTTTAAGGACGGCCTTATCAAGAAATTGGAGGAAAAGCCCACAGATTGTTTGACAGAGCCCCGCCTGCAGGTGGTTGGCCCCGCAATGGAACGCGCTGCATATTGCATGGGGGAAGATCAAATTCGGGAAATGTTCCAAAATTTGATCGCAAACGCGGCGGATTCAAGATACAACCAGAAAGTGCATCCATCGTTTTCAGCAATAATAGAACAGCTAACGCCTCTTGATGCAGAGAATTTAAAACTGTTTTCGGATAAAAAACATTATCCCATCGTCAACTATAGAATTGTAGCACAAAAAAAGCCCTTCTAAAGGAATTTCACACTTTTCTGACAAAGTCAAGGTGCTGTATGAGTTTCAAAAAGAATCTAAAAATCTTACGGAAAGGCCACGGTCTAACGCAAGAGCAACTCGGAAGAATATTTCATGTCAGTCGAACCGCCATTTCTAATTACGAAAACGGAAAAATGGAACCGAGTATTTCTATGCTTCTGGACTTTTCCAAATTTTTTGAAGTTACTGTCGATCAATTACTGCGATAGAAAGCTTTTCTGTAAGGAGTGCATTATGTCAGACCTTTATACGCAGCTTGCCGCCCTTGCCCGCCAATATGGTGCACAGCGGCTTATATTGTTCGGTTCCCGCGCAAGAGGGGACAACCGCTATAACAGCGACATCGACCTTGCCGTCTATGGTATGCCGCAAAAAAACCAAGGCCCCTTTTGGATGGACTGCGAGGAGCTTCCCACACTGCTGAAGTTCGACATCGTTCACATCCATGACGGCATGAACCCCGCGTTTTTACAAAATATTGAGAAAGATGGTGTGACCTTGTATGCTGCAGAAAATTGAAAACTACCACCACGCCGTTGCCCAACTGGAACAGGCCGTGGCAATTTACCGCAAAGAGCAAAGCGACTCCCTTTACCGCGACGGCCTAATCCAGCGGTTTGAGTTCACGGTAGAGCTGGCGTGGAAGTCCTTGAAAGAATATCTGGAAGACCAAGGCAGTGTGTTGGCGGTTGCATCGCCTCGCGCCGTACTGAAGGACGCCTACGCCGCCGGGGTTATCCTAGACGCCGAAATGTGGGATGAAATCATCCGTTCCCGCAACGTCACCTCCCACGTCTACGATGAACAGACGGCCATCGAGGTGGCCGACCGCGTGTGCAACACCTATTTGCCCGTACTGCAAAAACTGGATAACTTTTATCGCGAATAAAAAACGCCCCACGGCTGCAACCGTGAGGCGTTCAAGAAAGCGGCTCACCCGAACGGGGTCATCGCACACCTTGCACTTGCGATTATACCTCTTTTTGGCAGGCTTGTCAAAGTGTACCTATAAGGAGGTTTATCATGAAACGAACCAACACAGCCAAGTGGATCGAATCGGCCCACCGCTGGCAGATCAACGTGCAAAAGGACGGCGTGCGTAAGACGTTCACGTCCGCCAAGCCGGGCCGCACCGGCCAGCGTGAGGCCAACCGCAAAGCAGACGACTGGCTGGAGCACGGCGTAAAATCTGGCGGCAAGGTCGCCGATGCCTGGGAACTGTTTCTGCAATCCCGCGCCGCGATCTCCGACAATGAGTATTGCAGCGCCGAGAGCTTCGGCCGTGTGCGCATCCTGCCGTACATCGGGGATAAAAAACTGGCCGCCGTGACAGAGCAGGACTACCAGGCCATTCTGGATTACGCCTTCCGCAGTCCGGTCAGGCCTGGGCGGGATACGCTGTCTCGTAAAACGCTGCGCAATTTAAAGGCCACGATTACGCAGTTTGTCAAATTCTGCCGTAAAAGCCGCCTGCCCGCGCCGGAGCTGTACGACTTGAAGATCCCGGAGGCTGCACGGTACGTCGGCAAACGCGTCGTGGAAGTGGACGACCTTAAGGCCATCTTCACGGATGACACCACCTTGTATCGCGGTGCCGTCTGCCGGGATGAGTACATCAATTACTATCGCTTCCAGCTGCTTACCGGTGTACGCCCGGGCGAACTGCGCGGCTTAAAGTGGGCCAACATATCCGGCAATACCTGCAAGATCGACGGCGCGATCAACACACATGGTGCGCATACCCGCGGCAAAAACGATAACGCCATTCGCTCCATCGTGCTGTCAGATTACGCCCTGGCCGTACTGGACGCGCAGCGGGCCTACACCGGGCGGCAGAAATATATCTTCCCGATGGAGTCCATGCGTGCCTACTACCGCCGCTGGGAGCGTTACCAGCAGCTGCACAAGATGCCCCCGGTATCTCTCTACGAAATGCGCCACACGTTCGTAAGCATCGCCAAGCAGCTGCCCACCGGCCAGCTCAAACAACTCGTCGGCCACAGCGAAAACATGGACACATACGGCACCTACGCCCACGCGCTGAGCACTGACGCCGCCGAGACTGCCGCGAATTTAGAGACCGTTTTCGGCAAGATTCTGGGGCCGGAAAGTACACACTAAAAGTACACACTTTTTCTTTTCGGGGCGGTGCAGACGGGGAAAGAAGTTTATAAATTCACCCTATATACGTACAATTTTAAAGTCTTAGAACCGGCGTTTCAGCACATTCCTGGTTCGAGTCCTGTACCGCGCACTCTAAAAATCCCCACCGATTTGCGGTGGGGATTTTTCTTTTAGAGTGCAATTACGGCAGGTGAACGCTTCGAGTCCTGCCATTATAAACGCCCGGCTGCAAGGTGCAGTCGGGCATTTTTTGAACAAAAATCCAATTTTTAAAACAGATGTTCCTATTCTGGCGGCTAGGTATCTGCTACCATAGAGGTACGGTAGCGGCGCGGGGTCAGGCCGGTCTGGCGGCGGAACACACGGTAAAAATAGTTGTAGTCCGAAAACCCGGTCAGGCGGCTGATCTCCACGTTGGACAGGGACGTTGTGGCCAGCAGTTCCATGGCCCGCTGCACCCGCAGCCGGGTGATCTGCTCATTGATGCCGCAGCCGTAGGTTTGGCGGGAGAGATAATACAGCCCGGTGCGGCTCAAGGACAGCGCCCGGCAGATCTTTTCGCTGGTCAGTTCCTCTGCCAGGTGGTCGCTCAGGTATTGGCCCAGCCGTGCCTCGCTGCTGCCGGGGTTCAGCCGCGCCAAACCCTGTTGGTACAGCGCGGACGCCGCCAGCGCCAGCAGGTCCGATGCCGATTTCAGCGTCGGGTAGGGCGTGCGGGGCAGGGCATCGTAGGCGCTGTGCAGCGCCGCTTCGTCGATGCCGTAGGGTGCGCAGCGCTCCTTGGCCACGGTCCACTCGGCCGCTTCGTCCGCGCCCTGCACGATATGGCTTAGCAGCAGAAATCCCACCGCCGCGCCGTCTATCAAAATCGGCGTGATGACCTCGATCAGCCCGGCGTGGCAGGTGTAGATGACCGTCTCTTTCCGCCGCGTGGCGTTGCGGCAGGCGTTTTGGTCGCACAGATGGCAGCCGATGACCCCTTCCGGCACGCCGCGCACCAGCTTGCAGTAGGCAGGCAGCTCCGGCGGGTAGGAGAGGATATCCATGCCGTAGGTGTCAAACACCACGGTGCGCAGCCCGGTCAGGCGGTGGAAATCCTGCAACAAAACCAGCATTTCTTCCTTATTGAAAACCGTTCCCATAGGTTGCCCCCTTCATTTTGAACATACAGACAGTTTCATCATAGAAAACAAAGCTCCACTTGTCAAGGAGGAAATCCATGCTTACCTTACGAAATTGTACCCTCGGCATTGAGTTCGGCTCCACCCGCATTAAAGCGGTGCTGGTGGACGATGCCTGCAAGCCGGTCGCTCAGGGTGACTTTACCTGGGAGAATCGGCTGGAAAACGGTGTCTGGACCTACCCGCTGGACGAAGTCTGGCGTGGTGTGCAGGCCGCCTACGCCGCCCTGGCCGCCGATGTGCAGGCCCGGTACGGCCAGCCGCTGACCACGGTGGGCTGCATCGGCATTTCGGCCATGATGCACGGCTATCTGCCTTTTGACGCGGCGGGCAATCTGCTCGTGCCGTTCCGCACCTGGCGCAACACGATGACCGGCCAAGCGGCGGAAGCGCTGACCGCGGCGTTCGGGTTCAACATCCCCCAGCGGTGGAGCGTAGCGCACCTGTACCAGGCCATGCTGAACCGCGAGCCGCACCTGCCGCAGCTGGATTTCTTCACGACGCTGGCCGGGTATGTACACTGGCAGCTGACCGGGCGCAAGGTGCTGGGCGTAGGCGACGCCAGCGGTATGTTCCCGATTGACAGCGCCACCGGCGGGTATAGCGCTGCCATGCTGGAAAAATTCAACGCGTTGGCGGCAAAGCAGGGCTATCCTGTAGACCTTGCCAGTCTGCTGCCCACCGTTTTGCCCGCAGGTGAGGACGCGGGCACGCTGACCGCCGAGGGCGCGAAGCTGCTGGACCCCACCGACATTTTGCAGCCCGGCGTGCCGTTCTGCCCACCCGAAGGCGACGCAGGCACCGGCATGGCCGCCACGAACAGTGTGGCCCCGCGCACCGGCAATGTCAGCGCAGGCACGAGTATTTTTGCCATGGTCGTGCTGGAAAAGCCGCTTTCCAAGGTCTACCCGGAAATCGACATGGTCACGACCCCCGATGGCGCGGCGGTGGCCATGGTCCACTGCAACAACTGCACCAGCGACCTGAACGCCTGGGTCGATTTGCTGGCCGAGAGCGCGGCGCTCTGCGGGGCTGGCATCGACAAGGGCGCGTTGTTCACCCGGCTGTTCAACGAGTCTTTGAAGGGTGCGCCCGACTGCGGCGGCGTGGTGCCCATCAACTATATCTCCGGTGAGAGCGTGACCCACTTTGATGCGGGCCTGCCGCTGCTGCTGCGCCGCCCGAACAGTGATTTTACGCTGGCGAACTTTATGCGGGCCAATATCTATTCGGCCTTTGCCACGTTGGCGCTGGGGCTAAACATTTTGAAGCAGGAGCACGTGGCGTTGGATACGCTGCTGGGCCACGGCGGCATTTTCAAAACGCCGGGTGTGGCGCAGCGGTATCTGGCCGCTGCGGCAGGCGCGCCCGTCACCTGCATGGAGACCGCGGGCGAGGGCGGCCCTTACGGCATGGCGCTGTTGGCGGCCTACCGCCTGTACCGCAGGGCAGGGGAAACGCTGGCGGCGTATCTGAACCGCTGCGTGTTCGCTGATGCCAGAAGCGTAACGCTGGCCCCGGATGCCGACGATACGGATGGGTTCGCGAAATTTTTGTATGGGTATAAGACCGCGTTGGAAGCCGAGCGGGCGGTGGTGTCTTAAAAAATATTTTTTCCCCCCAGGGCATGCCCGGCCCAGTCGTGTAAGGCAAGTGTGCGCTTCCGGGAAAGTTGCGGGCCGGACATATCCGGCCCCTACCGAGTACTGCAGGCACTGGTTATTTAAAAGAAGGAGGAAACTTTTATGTTGCATACCTATGAATTTTGGTTCGTCGTGGGCAGTCAGTTTTTGTACGGCCCTGAAGTCCTCGAGACCGTCGCCGCCCGCGCGGCAGAGATGGCCGATAAGCTGAACGCCTCCGGCAATCTGCCCTGCAAAATCGTCTACAAAGTTACCGCCAAGACCAACACCGAGATCTCCGACGTGGTGCGCGAGGCCAACTACGACAAGCACTGCGCGGGCATCATCACCTGGTGCCACACCTTCAGCCCCAGCAAAATGTGGATCAACGGCTTTGCCAACCTGCAAAAGCCCTACTGCCACTTTGCCACCCAGTACAACCGCGAGATTCCCAATGAAGAGATCGACATGGACTTCATGAATCTGAACCAGGCCGCCCACGGCGACCGCGAGCACGGCTTTATCGCCGCCCGCCTGCGGATGCCCCGCAAGGTCATTGCGGGCTACTGGCAGGACGAGGACGTGCAGAAGCGCCTGGGCGACTGGATGCGTGCCGCCGTGGGCGTGGCGGTCTCGAGAGAATTGAAGGTCATGCGTTTCGGCGACAATATGCGCGAGGTCGCTGTGACCGAGGGCGACAAGGTCGAAGTGCAGGCAAAGCTCGGCTGGCAGGTCAACACTTGGCCCGTGGGACAGCTGGTGGACACGATGAACGCCGTGACCGATGCGGAAATTGACGCCCTGATGGATGAATACCGCGCCGCCTACGATTTTGCCAGCGAGGACACGGACTTTATCGAGACCGTGCGCTACCAGGCCCGCGAGGAAATCGCCATGAAGAAAATGCTGGACGCCGAAGGGTGCAAGGCATTTTCCAATACTTTCCAGGACTTGTACGGTATGCGCCAGCTGCCGGGCATCGCCAGCCAGCATCTGATGGCCCAGGGCTATGGCTACGGCGGCGAAGGGGACTGGAAAGTTGCCGCAATGACTGCTATAATAAAGGCAATGGCCGCGGGCAAGACCGGCGGCACCGCCTTTATGGAGGATTACACCTACAACCTCGTGCCCGGGGCCATGTACAGCCTGGGTGCCCATATGCTGGAAGTCTGCCCATCCGTGGCCGCCGCCAGGCCCCGCGTGGAGGTTCACCCCCTGGGCATCGGCGACCGCGAGCCGCCTGCCCGCCTGGTGTTTGAGGGCCACGAGGGTGACGCCATCGTCGTGAGCCTCATCGACATGGGTGGCCGCCTGCGGCTGATTTGCCAGGACATCCACTGCGTCAAGCCGATTCTGCCCATGCCCAACCTGCCGGTGGCCCGCGTCATGTGGCAGGCTATGCCTGATCTGACCACCGGCCTTGAATGCTGGATCACGGCGGGCGGTGCACACCACACGACACTGACCTACGATGTGACCGCCGACCAGATGAAGGACTGGGCCAACATGATGGGTATTGAATTTGTCCATATCACCGACGGCAGCACTCCGGAAAAACTTGAGGAGGAGCTGCTGATAAAAGATCTTGTCTGGAAGTTGAGGTGAGCTTTGTGCTGAATTTTTCCCGAACGGTGCTCGGCATCGAGCTGGGGACGACGCGCATCAAAGCGGTTCTGCTCGACGAGAACCATGCGCCTGTTGCCTCCGGCAGCCATGTATGGGAAAACCGGCTGGAAAACGGTATCTGGACATATTCTCTGGAGGATATCGTCGGCGGCGTGCAGAGCTGCTATGCCGATCTGCGCACCGATATCCGGAAAAGAACCGGAGAAGATCCGACGACATTCGGTGCCATCGGCGTATCTGCCATGATGCACGGATATCTGCCGCTGGACAAGACCGGCGTGCCGCTCGCACCATTTCGCACGTGGCGCAACACCGTTACCGGTGAGGCGTCCGAGAAGCTCACGGAGCTCTTCCGCTTTCATATCCCGCAGCGCTGGACGATCGCGCATCTTTATCAGTCCATGCTCAGCGGCGAAGAACATGTGGCACGCATCGGCTATCTCACGACGCTGGCGGGCTATGTCCATTGGCGGCTGACCGGCGAAAAGAAGG
>OIWQ01002176.1_pt1 | contig 20918 bp, 26 predicted proteins | sample 1587571 | NCBI WGS metagenome assembly OIWQ01 (sample SAMEA3888910, study PRJEB22519) | human gut metagenome | biome: human gut; feature: human-associated habitat; material: faeces | place: Denmark | collected 2010 | reverse complement strand
TATGATATAATTATCCATTATTGAATGGAGATGAATCACATGGCAAAGTTACAGCCAATTTCTAATATTACATTTTCGCAGAATTTACTTCAGCCATGGGGGAAGACTTGGCTTGATACTGTTTCGTCAACTGTTGGCAAGGCTAAAAATGCTAATTGTTTTGATAGAAAGCAGGCTATGGACTTTGGAAAGGCTCTTGATCCAATTGTGGGGGATGCTATTGCACAGATGCTTGGTGGCATTCCAGTGAAAGCACCATTAAGTCAAAATGCCTTATTACCGCCTGTTGCAGATTGTGTTGAGGTCGGTGATACAAGAATTATAGGCGGAGTACGTCCACAGAATTTTGATATGGCATATAGACCGGATGGGGTTCGGATTGCATATGATAGTAAAACTCTAAATGATGCGAAGAGTATAAAAAAGAATTGGCAAAATATGATTAATGATATTGCGGCTGAGGCTACAACATTACATACGCGTTTTAGATATGCGTTGGCTTTATTTTTAGTTGTTATTCCGGAACAAGCTTTAAATGACAGTCAGGCAGAAGGAAATATTCATACATTAGAGAGACGTTTTGGTGTTGATGAAGAGAATCATAAGGCTGAATCAATTGCTCTTGTAGTGTGGGATGCCGTGACTGGAAGAATTAGTAACACTATACCAGATATAAACTCAAGCTTACGAATTGAAAAGTATGCGCAACGAATTGAAGAGGTTTATACGTCTAGATATAAAGGATTACCGCCACATAATTAAATACATGAAAAGTATTTATTTTGTAAATAATATAAATGGATAAGGTGGATTTATGGTTCCTTATTCAGATTTATCTGGATACATTACTTGTGGAGAAACCGTAGAAATAAATTCACTGGATGCAAGAATATGGCTTGAAATAGTACTAGAAGATGTAGAGAATTATGAGCAGGATAGTTTTGAAGATTATTCAGGACAGTTAAAACTAAGCTTTCGAAAAAAGTGTAGGGATGATGAAAATAAATTTATAGTTCATAAAAAATAAAATTGTACTATTTAATAGTGGAGGGATAATGAATGAGCGTTATTAAATCTTTTTCAGTTGGTGACGGTGATATGTTTTATATAAATCATAATTCGGATAATTTTACAACAATAGATTGTTGTTATTCAGATGATGATAATAAAGGCTTGAATGAAAAAGTAAATTCTACATTCTAATATACCGGGGGTGCGGACAAAATCTTGGACTAAATTGCTATTCCTAAACTACGTCTATACTGAAATGGACTCATTCCACCCAACGATATTTTAATTCGAGTTTCATTATACCAATGTATATATTCGTCTAATTTATGTATAAATGAATCAATAGATGCATGGTTCCAGTTTCTTCCATAAAACATTTCATTCTTTAGACGACCAAAGAATCCCTCGCATGCAGAATTATCCGGAGAGCATCCTTTCTTTGACATAGAGCGAGTAAGACCGGCAGTGTCCATAAGATTTATCCATTCCGGCCAACGATAATGACATCCTCGATCAGAATGAACCAGAGGATGCTCTGAAGGATCAAGCTGCTCAATAGCTTTTTGAAGCATGGTATTTGCAAGTTTGGAGTTTGGGGAAGTGCCAATTGTCCAGGAAACAACCATTCCATCAAAACAATCTATAATAGGGGAAAGATAGATTTTGCCTGCTGGGATATGAAATTCTGTTATATCTGTAAGCCATTTTTCGTTTGGTTTTTTAGCTGAAAAATCACGTTTTATTATGTTATCAACTTCAGGAGTAATCTCCCCCTTATAGGAGTTATATTTTCTTTTTCTTGCTGCTTTAACGATTAATTGTTCTTCGTTCATTATACGACGGACTATTTTTTCAGAAACAATAATACCATCTTTTCTTAACAGACAATGTATGCGACGATAGCCATATATTTCTTTATTACACATAAAGAGCTCTTTTATTTGTTGGCGTAATTCTTTATATTTGTCTTTGCTTTTTATGCATTGTACCTGATAACAGTAGCTACTTTTAGAAAGCTTTAAAACAGGTAGCAGTTCATTTAATTTATATTTATTACGCAGGGCATCAATCAAGAAAACTTTTTCACGATTAGTCAATTGATCAAGATTGATGCCCTCCTCTTTTTTTAAGATATCGCCTGCCTTTTCGAGAATGTCACGCTCTAATTGAAGTTTATATACATCGTTTTCGAGACGTTTGACTTTAGCTTCCAGTTCTGCTTTCTCACGTATTAATTGTTCGATGCTTTTATCTTCAGCAGGAGGTTGGATCATTTTCAAAGTTTTCCCTTCACCAAGCAGTTCTTTTCTCCAAATAGAAACAGCAGATGGAGTAACACCATATATTTCGGCTATCTGTGCTATCTTTAAGTTACCTTTGCATGATTCCATTACTGCTTGTATTTTTTCTTCTTGGGAACATCTTACATGAGATTTAAAAGATTTACAACGTCTTTTACCTTCCTCTGGACAAAGTTCTTTAACCCATTGTATAAGAAGAGGTCTGCTTGGGTATCCAAGTGCTTTTACCGTCTGTAATGCATTTCGGTCATGAGCAAAGTAATAATCAACAGCGTCTCTCTTTTCCCTGTCAGAAAATTTACTGACCTTTTTGCGCCCCTTATGAAGATCATTAGACTCTGAATACTCTTTATACCAATGCTTGAGATTTGATGCATCAGGGTAACCTAATTTACTAACTGTGTATGCTGCATTATATCCACAAGTGATATAAAACTTTACAGCACGGATGCGGTCTTCGTAAGAATACATATGAACCTCCTAACTCTTAGTTGGTCCAAGATTTTGTCCGCATCTCCAAATTCCATATAGGTCGAAGTTACTTTTGCACACATATTTGCCATATTGTCTTTGATAATCATTACTCCGTATAATGTACTTGCAGCTGATTGCCTGCCTGTGCAGATTGGAGATAATTATGAAAAATAAAGGCAATCAGAAACATTTAACATTTGAACAGCGTGTTGATATCGAGAAAGGTCTTACTGAGAATAAAAGCTTCACTGAAATTGGACGAATTATTGGTAAAAATCCATCTACCATATCAAAGGAAGTACGTCTCCACGCACATACAAAAGAACGTCCGGATTCAGGTTACACTCACCCGCCATGTATTCATCGCAAGAACTGTAAGGTGACATGCTTGTGTGATAAGATGTGTGGCATTCATTGTAAGCTTTGCAGAAAACCATCCTTTCGCTGCACTGATATATGTCCCGCATATGAGACATCTGAATGTGAAAAACTGAATAAACCACCCTACGTATGTAATGGCTGTGGTAAAAAGACCCATTGTCTTATGCCCAGAAAGTTTTATTCATCCAAATATGCCCATGATGAGTACCGTAGCGTGCTAGTCGATTGCAGAGTCGGCATTAACCAGACTCCGGAAAGCATTCAATCCATGAATGATTTATTGGTTCCATTGATCAAGGAGAAGCATCAGTCCATCGGTCATATTTATGCTACTCATGCAGAAGAATTGGGTTGCTCCAGAAGAACACTTTACTCCTACATCAATGATTGTGTATTCGATGTCCGCAATGGTGACTTAAGACGTTCTGTACGTTATAAGAAACGCAAGAAACCTACACAGACCAGTGCAAAAGATCGTTCTTATCGTCAAGGTCATAACTACGAAAATTTCCAGAATTATATGAAAGATCATCCAGATATAAATGTTGTGGAAATGGACTGCGTGGAAGGAATGAAAGGCGAAAGCTGCGCCCTCTTGACCTTTACATTCCGCAACTGCAATCTTATGCTTATGTTCCTGTTGGAATATCAAGACCAGGAATGCGTGTTAGAGGTCTTTGTATGGCTTGAAACAGTGTTAGGACAGGATGCATTCAAAAAGCTTTTTCCGGTGATCCTCACGGATGGAGGTTCAGAATTCTCAGCTCGTGAAGAGATGGAGGAATTCTGTGACGGAAGTAAAAGCACGACTGTCTTTTACTGTGATCCATACAGCTTTTGGCAAAAAGGTGCCTGCGAAAAGAACCACGAGTATATCCGCTACATCCGTCCGAAAGGGAGTTCATTCGCTGATTTAAATGACGAGAAAGTCAGACTTATGATGAATCACATAAACAACGAAAAAAGAGACAGTCTTAATGGACATAGCCCATATGAACTCTCTCTTTTACTCTTGGACAACAAACTGCACAAAGCATTAGGATTAAAGGCAATCGCACCTGATGATGTTATGCTTAGTCCAAAACTTATAAAATAAAATAGTAAAGCACAGGCAGATTTCACTGCACCAGAATTTAGTCTTGCACATAAGGCATGTGGAATTTAGTCTCGCACACTATTTTCAGATGCCCGGTTAGTATGCATAAAAACATAAATCATGAGTGCTTACAGGTTTATTATAAGACAAAAAAATAGAATTGTTAAGGTGCATTACAGAATTTAATCCTGCATGTTTACTGAGATAATCCACAACTGGAATTTAGTTTTTCATTTAAGTAGAGGAAGGAGAATTCTTGCTATATATTATGTTAAAATGCTTCAATGCCTCCACAATTGCACTCTCTTTATCTTCTGGACACTGCGGTTGCCTGCTATCTTCATTTTTAGGTAAATTATAATTCTTTCCAACCTCAATTCCGCATTTTCTCTTTACCTGTGAGATATACAGATTGGAAACCTTCATGCCGGCATTATGTTCAGCCACATACTTCTTTATCTCATCATATGTTACCTTAGTCTCTGCAGATGTTATATCCACATTATCAAGTTCAATCGTGACATTAATATAATCATCCGGCTTCTATTTCAATTGGGACAAAAGAACGACCGTCTCCACATGGCTTGAGATGACAGCAAGTACGTCTGCTGCCAACGGTCGTCCAGAAAAACTGGTCCACCGTGCAAAATAAGCCTCTGGTCGTCCGTGGTAATTGCTCAATCTGTAAACGCCTGCTTTGCCTGTCCGCGGTAATTGCTCGACCATCACTTTATAATTTCCTTTTCACGCAAAAACGCTTCTACCTTCTCGAATTTCTTATTCTTGTATGGAATCTCATAAAGCGGTATTCCATGCTCCTTGGCGTAGGATCGTTTCAGCTCGTCGTTCTTCTTCTGGGCCGTGAATTGAGACTTTCCTCCAAATTCATCAACCGGCTCGTAGTGCTGTTCACCCTGGCATTCAATCAGGCACCTTATATTTCCTGCCTCGTCGTATACCCCGAAGTCATACCTGAGCAGATTCACCTTCCCGGCTCCATATAAATCAGGGAAAGAAACCTCAACCCTATAAGGCACTCCGTTTTCCTTCAGTAGTTTGGTTACAATCCACTGGAACGAGGAAATCGGGTGGCAATCACAATGTGCGTCACTCCAGTATCCGTTGTAGGCGTCATAGCCATACTCGGTCGGCGGGTTAATGGAAAACTTCGATGATTTTATCTCCTGCTCCTTACCGCACAAATAGCACCGGCACTTGTACAATTTATATATGAAGTAAGTGCCTCCGCCTTTTTTTCGCAGATCGGTTATATACCGAAGCTCCTCATAGTGATCATTGACACATTTCAACACCTCAAGTGATTCATGAATCGTGCCAACAAGGTCCAACGTATAGCTTTCATCAAGGACCCTTTTGTAAGTCGCTTTCTTCTTTTCTTCTTGAGCGGTCTTCAGGCCACACTCGTTTGCTTTATCCCATTCAGCAAACGCCCATCTGGAATTCCTGCTCCTGCGGATCGTCTCAGTGCAATAGCGGTGTTTTTTCTCCAAGAACTGAAACTCAGACTTACTCACCTTCTTACCGCAATCGCATACACAGTTATAAGTAGGGCCATAAATTCTGCTATAACGATCTGCCTCGTCCACTGGCGTAACGCTAAGAACCGTCAAACACCCATACTTAGTACCAACAGGGATGTATGCCTGTTCCGGATGACAAATCGGGCAGCCCAGTCCAAACGTGGTTCTTTTCTGTACAGGAGCATACCATTCGTGCCCCTCGCTACATTTCCACCATGCAGAAAGTGCAGTGCAATATTCTGTTGTATCTGGTGCCATCGGAAATCTCGACTTGGAGTTCTTCTCCTCATCCCATTCCCGGAGCAAATCCTCTCTATCATTATCCTGGCACCATTGCTCAAGACTCTGCTTTTGCTTCTTTGCCATGGGCACCTCCAGCCAGCATCATTTACAGAGTAAACAATGCGAGTATTTCACTTACGAGTTTATCCGTCCTTGCCTTAATCTGATCAACCGTCCAATTGTCTGTGCTTACAAGGTCAGCATTCAAATTCAGTCCATTCAAATAACCGATCGGATTGCCATTGCTGTCCTTACGCTCTTTCTTCTCTTTAAAGGATTTATTACCGAGCGAACTGTTGTATCCAGTGATCGTCAGATTTCCGAATGTGTGAGCATACTCCTCAAGGTACTCATTAGCCTTGTCTCTATCGCCACCGGCAATCATATCAACCCAGGCATCTGGGATGTTCTTTCCTTCCGGGAAGATGTGTTCAATGGTCCAAATATACTGATTGCTTCCGTTTTTCTCCCACAGGTTTTTCTGGCTCTCCGCTGTCATACCCTGCTTTGCTATCATGCAAAGAATAAATCTTGTAGCACCGGTATTTTCTTTATAAACCGGTCCACGAAGCTTCTCCTCGAAAACAGCATCATCTGCAGAAACCGCTATCAGCTTTTCACGCAGTTTCGTATAGATAGACTCGCCGGTATAGCTCTGCTTCTCCATCTCTTCGATGAAGGCCATGAACAAACGAGTTACATCTCGCGTAGGAGGAACGTCGGTCATGTTACGTCTTACAAAGAATGTGATCAGGCATCGGATTATCTTTACATATAACGCCTCATCTATCCCGAGCGCATCTTTTTTCTTATCCAGATAAAGCAGGAACAGATATGAAGGAACGCCTCCCTCGCGCTATCATCATCACCAAGCGCATCCATTATCTGGGTCCAACGGTCAAAGTAATAATCAAGATTATCACTGTCGGTGATGTCCAACCTGGCCAGGAGTAAGTTCTTTATCAGGTCAAGTGATGTAAGCGGCGTACCACGATCGTTTAATGACTCAAAAAGAGTGTACGCATCAGAGTGATTTGAGACCTCGATCATAACAAGAATAGCCGTGTTGACCTTCTCCAGAATCTCAAACATTGTAGCAACCTTATTATTGGAAGCTTCCAGTTCACTATCGATACGCCTCTTGAAATAGTTATAGCCTTGGAAGATTCTACGGTTACCAGCAAACTTAGGTGTCTGATGTGGCGCAATGATCTTCTTATCTGCAAGCAGTCCCATGTAATCCTCAAGGTTTTTATGCTGTACCTGAGGAACAATACGAATCTCAGACTGCGTCTTCTTTATAACAAGTTTTCTCTTTAATTGTAGGATATCGGATTGCTGATCTTCATCCAGGGAATCGCGGTTAGAGTCAAGGGTGATGTATAAGGCCGCGAGCAGAAGGCTGAGTGTAGTCAAACGCTGCTGACCATCAACCACTTCGAATTTCGGATTGTTCAGGGTGTCCTGTGTAGTATTAATACAAATAATAGAACCCAGGAAATAGCCTGCTCCATTCTCCATCAAGTCATTAAACAGTTCTTCCCACTGCTTAGTGCCCCAAATATACTCTCTCTGATATTTCGGGATCTCATAAATCGTCTTAGACTCCGGATCAAGAATCTGAGAGATCGGATACTTGTTTACATTGATATTGTTAATATTCATGCTCTCACTCCGCTTCGTTATTTATTTTAGAGCCATCCGGCAGCACAAATCCCAGGTCAAAATCCACCCCGACAGCATCCGCGATCTGCTTTAATTCATCTACTGAGAGTGTATCCCTCTTTAGCTTCTTATTCAGATTCTGAGGTGTCTGTCCGATCCTGCGGCTGAGCTCCGCTAATGAAATATGCTGTTTCTTACAAAGCTCTCTAACCAGGTCTGATGTCTTCATCCGTAATATCCTCCAAATATATATTATAAACTTTCAGGTTGATACTTTCAATGCTTTTGTATAGCCTTACATTAACAAAAAAACACTCCGAGCATGAAATTCCACGCCCGGAGCAACATTTTTGGAGTATTCATTTTTCTATCTCAATCTTGAGTCCCACCTTAAATTCGACTTCGAAGTAGTTGTCAAAAACAGTTATCTTTTCGATGTATTTACGAACCATCTGCTCATCGTATTCGGTGAGCTCCTGGCTTATCCCATTAAGGAATGTCGTCATCTCCTCAATTCGTAACTTCCGACCTTCCTGCATGGCTTTGTCCGTAAGAACCTCTTGAAATCATTAATCCCAACTTGAAGTTTTGCCATAAATGCTCCTTACAATAAGATATCCTTCAGTTTGCTTTTGAGAAGTTCTTTCCTCTTAGCGACAAAAGCCAAGAATACCGGATAAGTATATTCCATATCAGGAAGATAATGGATTTTTCTGTACTGAATTTTATCTGTTTCAGTAATCTGCTCCGTGTTAAACCAAGTATCAAAATCGCTGTTAAGCTTCTCTTCATTCAGCTGTGCTGGAAGTAATTGCAAATTGCTGATATCGTTAACAGTGTCAATATATTCATCCAGTTTTTCTTCAGGAACACCCATCTTCCGCAGATATGACTTCCTGAATTTGCTCTTCGGATACATGTGATCTTCGTGAAATTTATTGCTGAAATCCAATGAAGGATATAGCAGCATAAGCGTAGAAAGAGTCTCGCTCTTACCATACTTCAACTTAAGCAGGTATTCATCAATATCATCTTCTGTAAACAGAATTGACTTATTCGTACCCTTGAACCTATCAATAATCTGCGATATAGGAAAGTCTCCTGTTCCGTTTTCACGGATAATATCACGAATAGGTCTGATTACATTGTCAGGCTGTCCACTGAATGCTTTCTTCAGAAGAGCCATGATAAGCCATTTCTTTATCTTTGCCTTATTATCCCTCGTTGTTCCAGATTCAACAAAGTTCTCCGGCATACCAATTGTAAGAAGATAATACGCTATTGGTATCAGAGCATTGTTCGAACTTAATGTCTCCCCCGAATATCCAAACGAAGAAACAAGATTCACTGACTGCTTGATGGCGCGTTTAATGTTATCCCAATTCGCCTCTATCTTCATCATATTAGGCTTATTGAAATTATCTACCTTGAACGCAATATCCGTGAAATCTGTAAGCACCAATGCCGTCTTAAGCACAAAATCCTTATTGATACGAAAGCCGCCACCAATCGCATTTACTTCTTCGACAAATTCTGTGATTTCTTCCCTCGCATCATGATTCTCCCACTGCGCTGATGCTATTGAGAGAAGGAGATCTGAATATGTAAGAACGGTACCACCGCTATTTACACGGATGAAAATATTAAGAACCTTATCCAACTCCACAGACTTTTCTTTATAATAGCTGAGCGTCTTATCTGTATGGACAACATTATAAAGTTTCTGCAGCGTGTTATTGGCATGCATCGTCTGCTCTTTTGTGTATGCCCCTGCAAACGCAATATGATCCAAAACATACTGAGATGTCTCGCCAGGCTGAGTCATAGTCAGAATATCACCAACCTTATACCAGTACCCTTCCGTCATTCCCTTATACTCATCGTCTGTGAGGAAACGGAAATCATACTTATTTGACTCATCTTTGGCATCCTCCAGAAGATTCAGATACAGATACCTTGTTGGGTATGCATTGTCATTCTTCTTTTGCTTATACTTAAGCCTGTACGCATACGACCCCTTTAGTCCTATGTAGATTGATGTGAGGCGTTGCTGACCATCCAATACGGCCGTAACACCATCAGATCCTTTCAAATCAACTTTTTTATTATGAGTTCCCGTCTTCTCGTGATAGTTACGAAGGAATTCATAAAAATCATAATCTAACAGTCTTGACTTATCGATTTTCCAAAACAGAAATGCACCTATCGGATAATCCTGCATAAGGCTATCAAACAGAGTCTCTATCTGATCTGTATCCCACACATATTCTCTCTGAATGGATGGAAGCACATACTTATTCGTGGAAATATCCTGCATCACTTCCGCTATGGTTAATGGAGTTTCGTAAGCCATATATCCAGCACCTACCTTTCATTTTTTATATCAAAGGCTTCAGTTCCCCATAATATCTATGCGGGTATTCTTCCTGATAAGCCTTAAACTTTCTGATTACATCCTTGTTTAAGAATGGTGGCAAACCACCAACAGTATCAATAAACTTTCTATCCTTATGAATCTCTTCAAGGTTAATCATTGACGGGACTTCCAGATGAACCGCCTCAACCAGGTCCTCATCAATCAGATAGTACTTATCTTCAAACATCGTATATTTCCCAACCTTGCTGGTGATTATCAAATAATATACATCATCCGTCAAATCATCTCTCACTATCGGTATAAACGATGGGTGACAAGGTCTGGGATCAACATCGCCATTATCAAATACAGTTCCGATTTTCAGTACAATTGAGCCCTTCTTATATTCCATCAGTAAATCACCAACCTTCCATCGCCTGAAATTGAAGCAGACCATTGATTCCCTTTGCTCTTATCACCAATTTGCTCCAGTTCCTGCCTGTATTGTTCGATTGGAAACTTATCTTTACGGTAAGTAAAAGTATTTCCGTTTATCTCTTCTGTTACAAGTGAATCAAAATCATAGTTCTTATACTTATCGACCAGTTCCTGTATCGGTGCCGATAATTCTTTCTGCTCTGCTGTCAGCTCAGCAAACCTGGTCATATAGGCCATCATCCTTTTTTCAAAGGCAGCCTTTTGATCTGAGGCAATTACCTCGGAATAATCCTTATCCTTTTTTATTATTTCTTGCTCCGCCTCAGCAGCCTCATTTTCATCCATACTACTTACGACAAATTCTATCGTCTTCTTGGTATGCACATCTTCAACTTCATTCTTGTGCTAAAGCAAGGCATTGTAATAGGCTTCTATCCTCTTTTTAACATCTGATTTACTATCCACTTTTTTCATCACCCTTTCTATTACTTTTTATTTCCTGATTTTCTATAAGAGCATCCCGATCGACTAAAGAACAGGTGATCGTTTATTCTTTACTGTAATAACTCCAATGATAACCTTTTGCCTTTTCTTGCTCTCCTCTGCAGCATCTATAAATAGAGCTGGGTTTAGCTAAGCCGACATACTTCGCTGCACTTTCTCCATTCTTAAATATCTGCCCAGTTTCTACACATACAACTGATGGACTTCGTCTTCCCTTATAACAAATCGGGCATTGAGAATTATCTTTACACCTTTTATTTGGGGTGGATTGCCATTCATGCCCGCACTTTCCAAGCCACCAGACCTTTTTCCCACTTCCGGGCATTATATCCGATGGATGTAGTGTCCCATTCTTTGTTGGATGCCATTCTGCAGCAATATCAGGATATTGTGATTCCATGTCATTAAAACCAGCCAACACCCTCTTACTGCTACAGTACGGACAGCCTTGAGGATTATGAATTTTTCCATTTTGATCTTCATACGGAGGGCGCGTTCTATCACTGACCGCCATAACCCAATCATGACCACATCTTCCATGCCACCAAACTTTTCTTCTCGCCGCTTTACTCACTTTATCCGGTGTTAAAGCACCGTTTTTTGTCGGATGCCATTCTGCAGCGATTTCCGGATAACAATATTGCAGACTGTTCTCATATTTTTTCGTGGCATACTGACTAAGAATCTGCCCACCATCATGGTCCGTATCTACATCAATATCGCTGATGTGAAGATACCTAAGCAAACTTGAAATCACTTCATCAAGAGACTTGCTTGAAATAGAATCCCGTCTAACGAAAGAAACACAGCCAGTAATAGGATCTAGCCTCGGTTCCCGAATTCTTATCATAGAAATGCCAGACTCTTTGCATTTTTCATTCTTTGCAATGTCTGTTTCCTGCTTCTTTACAGATTTATGCCATGCCTCGCCATCATACTCGATTGCAGTTTTAATCGAAGGAATATAGATATCTAACTCCATGTAGATGTGCATATCGCCATTGACTGCATCAGGAAAGGCTTTCTTGATATAATAATATACAGCTTGCTCACAGAACGAATTAACATTCTCAATGTTGCATTGAGGACATCCTGACCCATTTACCCTGTTTGATACAGTAGCTTTCCAGCTATGTCCCTCAGCACATTTCCACCATACCTTTATTCCAGAATAGCAGGATATCTCGTCTGGAGTTATTGTATTCTTCTCAAAGTCCCATTCATTAACTATTTCAGGCTTTTGCGACATCAAATCCGTTTTCCCCTTGATGACCAGCCTGCCAGAACAGTATGGACAACCATGTTTTATCGTATCATTTTGACTAGCTATTGTTGCAAACCAGCTGTTTCCGCACTCTTTGCACTTCCACCATACTTTAGCAGAAGATCTCGCTGTCAGCGTTTCAAACTCAATACCAGCTTCTCTATTCTTCTCAAAATCATATTTTTCAACAAGTTCCTTATTATCTTTAAGAAGACCACTGGTGTTTTGAATACATCCGCATGAACTTGTTCTCCCGGTAACCAAGGACGCCATATTTACTGTAACTGTGTTTCCACAATCACATTTACATAGACATCTTGAAAGCCTATGTCCTGATGGCGATATATAGTCCGTATCCATCGAAAGAACAACCAACTTACCAAAGCGCTGTCCTGTAATATCCGTCCTACGCTCTTTAACTAAGCACTGTCTACATTTTTGACTTTTTAGCGCATTGGATAATCTAACATCGAATTCATTTCCGCAACTACATCGGCATCTTACAATTCGCTGTTTTGAGCCATTTGGCGTGATATGAGGCTCTAACTCTTCTAATATGGTCAACTGACCTATTACCTGTCCCACATAGTTTTTCGGTTGTGGACGATTCACATAAACCGGATGTTTCCTGATTGTTTTACATCCACAATGGAGTTTTCTACCAGAAGTTAAGTATTTTTGAAGGACCTCTACCTCTCTCCCACAACTACATTGGCAAATATACTTTGTAGGCTTACTGCCTTCGATTTTTCTTATAACAGACAGCTCGCCAAATTGCTGTCCAGAATAATCTTTACTTGGTCGATTTATTTTATAGTTACTGCATCCGCATGACTTTGTATCTCCGTTTTTAAGACTCATGCCCAAAACATCAATCTCACTTCCACAATCGCAACGACAATGCCACTTTGCCATATGCAATCCTTTCGGAGATACGTAATCCTCTGCCTCAGAAATAACCGTTAACTTTCCAAATTGTAGTCCTATCAGACTTTCCCTTCTTGATGTGCAACCACACGATGAAATCCCTCTCTTCAATTGAGATGTAGTAGCATTTATGACATTGCCACACTCACACTGGCACTTCCATCTAAGCAGACGAGATCCAGAAGGAGAGATGTAGTCTTCACCCCGTCCTAAGACTGTAAGCTTGCCATATTTTTTTCCTGTTAAATCCTGTGATCTCATTTAGCTTACCCTGTACCTCCTAAATCTTATCGGCTAATACACCTTAATGGGATTATACCCCAACACATCAAAAGGCTTTCACCGGCGTGTAAAAAATGCCCGTAGAAGCCTCTTTATATCCTTTACGCCTATTATGTGTTTAACTTTATAACTAACTCGTAATCTCTTATTCCTGTTCCTTCTCCGCATCCTTAATCTTGTAGTAATCCTCTACATCCAAGCCAAGATCCACATGAGATTTCGACCTCGTAACTGTTTTACCCATGAGAACCACAGTCTCATTTTGTGTATCATTGTCCAAACTTAGTGTAAACTCTTTTTCTATAATCGGCAACTTAAATTCTATAGATTTCAGCCACTGGCCATTCTCTTTGCGTTCTTCGTAAATCTGCACATTATCCACTAACTGCGACAGGAACTCCCGTTTCTCTGCTTCATCTATTTTATCATAAGTCTTGTACAAATGGTTCTCTAAATCTGTTTTTCTTCGTTGATAATGCTTATCCTCATAATCAAGAGAATTTTTCTATCTTTGTTCTTTTGAATGTATTTTGAGATTTTCTCATATTCTTCTTCGTATTTTTTCCCTTGCAGAAAATTCCCATATCCTCTTACCCACGGAAACATTTCCGCACCACAATGAGGGCAGCGAGGAATCAGTTCATCCGGCACCATTGTCCCCTCTCCCATAGCCGCAATCATATCTGCCACAGGTTGTACGGCATCCCATGTTTCATCCTGACAGCACTGGGAACACTGGAAGAAACGATGCATCATTGCGCTAAAAGCACCTTTGAATCCATACTTATCTGCAAATTTTCCAAAATACTCACGAAAAGAAGGGGTATCACTATAATAAAAGTCACCACCTCCAGCCGCTGATAAACCGGATGCTCCGCCTACTATGATACACTCTGCCTCCTGCACTCTGCGAACAAATTCCTAAATCTGTTCTTCATAAGGAAGTGGTTTTTGTTTGCTCAACACTACAGCAGTACCACCGGATGCATAGGTACTATAGTGTCTGGAATAGTTCATTTGTGTTTTCATTACCAAATTTTCATAACAGCTCATTTTTCATTCTCCTATCTCACAACTGTAATATCTTTAACCACCTTACTTAGTCTATCCTTCCCTTTCTGATTCCATCGGCAACACCTCGTCAAAAGCCCGTATTGCATTGCGAATGCAATCATCGCATTCACAGAGTACAACACCTGTATCCTTTCCCTTTAGGTCTTTACATATGGTTGCACCTGAATATTCCTGAAATTTGTTTAATATCTCCCGTGCCGTTATCGCACTTTTCTTCCCCGGCTTTACAATTCCCGCCATCATGGTTGCTCCAATCAATGCACCACAAGTTGCTTCCATACCTCCCATACCTACCGCAAATCCGGATGCAGCATTCGTCAGTATTTCCTTATCGGAATCTGGTAAATCAATCATTGCCTTGATAACCGACTGACAGCAATTAAATCCATTATGTTTGTAATATACTGCTTTTTCTTCTCTTGTCATTTTCCTTAGATTTCCTTTCTGATTTCCTTTAACGCTACCATAAGATTACCATCCACACCGATGGATTTTTCTTTGATTTCCTCTGGAATGTAAATTTCGCCCTTGTTAAATGTGATATAACTTGCCTGTGGTTCTACTGCTGCAAGCTGCATCAAAGGAGCTTTAATCATCTGATTTCTCCAACCAATGCCAAATTCCAGAATTACCAGCTTCTTTCCATGTAAATTCTGAATAAATTCTTGATAGCGGGCAGCCTTTTCCTTCCAATTTTTCGTTTCTGTAAACGAGGACATCTCACCCCAATTTACTTCCATATCTCCACCGCATTTTGGACATTTCGGCAGTAACTCTTTGGGTACTCTTCCGTTTACTTCCTCTTCTGTCATGGCGAGAACTGCTTTTTGATTAGGATAGACCTCGTCATGACATCTGTTCTTGCACCGCATCTGGGTTAATTTCCCTTCCATTTCAAAAACACGATCTGCCTCAAAACCTGCCGGCACAAAATGATCCTCCGCATTGGAAGTTACTACGAAATATTCTTTATCATTTACTAGTGCATAGATGTTTTTCATAATCTCACTCGGCTCATCCTGCATAGCTTTTGCCTTAACAAGTCTGCTTACAAACACCCTCTTTTCTTCTACCTTCATTGGCACTGAAAATCCGTATATGCTATCTGCATCAATCATATTGAGCATCTAATCGTCTCTGTAAACTGAAAAGGGTGCAGCAGACTTACCACAACACCTATTCATCCGTTGCTTTTCATTAAAATAATTCCTTTCGGTATTTCACGGAATCCTCCTCCGTTATCTCGCGTATAACCCTGCAGGGGTTTCCTACCGCAAGTGAATTCGGTGGAATATCCCGTGTTACCACACTTCCGACACCAATAACGCAGCCTTCGCCGATTGTCACGCCGCCTGTAATCACAACATTGCTTGCAATCCAACAATTAGCTCCAATCGTTATCGGCTTACCGTATTCATCATCATATGCCGTCCCATCTTCCTTATATTTAATAGTTCTCTCCTGCCATCTCAAAGGGGGTACCGGTGTCGCAATAGTACAGTTCGGTCCAAAATAAACATTATTTCCAATCCGTACAGGACAAGTATCTAAAACTGTGAAATTAAAATTTGCATAGCAGTTATCGCCCATGCTTGTTACTCAGTATTGCATCGCTCGGATCATAGATTTTTCCCGAAAGCATTTTTTCCTGTTCCGTCATAGTAGTCTCCATTTTCTTAAAATGTAATTTGTTTTAAAATCTCCTCTTCTTCCGGCATGACTCGAAGTGCGCCTCTTCTGGTGGTAATGATGGAGGCGGCCGCGTTGGCTAAAGTAAGCATTTCTTCCATGTCCTGTCTGATCAGGTTTTGATATCCCTTCTTCAAAATCTGATGCAGCATACAGCCCATAAAGGTATCTCCCGCGCCGGTCGTTTCAATCGTATTTTCATTCAGGAATGCCGGAACCTCTGCCCTCTCCTCTCCGCAGTAAGCACGGCTGCCGGCTTTTCCCAACGATAAAAGAATCAGAGGAATCTGAAACTCTACACGAAGCTGCTGTATAGCCTTCTCATAATCCTGTTCACCGGTAAACCATACCAGCTCATCATCGGATATTTTCAATATATTACAATGTCCCAGTCCATATCGAATCTGTTCCTTTGCCAGTTCCTCGCTCTCCCATAAAGGCTTTCTTAAGTTCGGGTCAAAAGAAATCCAGATGCCCGCTTTCTCAGCTGCCTCAATAGCTCTCACGGTTGCCGTTCTCACCGGCTCATCTGTAAGAGAAAGGGAACCATAATGAAAAATCTTTGCATTTCGTATCAGTTCTTCCTTCACTTCTTCCTTGCGAAGCATCATATCCGCTCCCGGCTTCCTGTAAAAGGAAAAATCCCTATCTCCATCTTCTTTCTTTTGTACAACTGCCAAAGTTGTATGTACTTCTTTATCAAAACACAAGCCTTCTGTTGAAATTCCGGTTTCCTTTAAGGCTTTCTCCAACTGTAATCCAAAACCATCCTGACCAACTTTACCAATAAAAGCCGTTTTCCTTCCCAGCTTTTGCAGCATGGCAAGCACATTACAGGGGGCTCCTCCTGGATTCGCCTCAAAGATCGGATTTCCCTGTTCACTATATCCATTTTGTGTAAAGTCAATAAGTAATTCTCCCATTGCTACAACATCATATTTTTCCATTACTTTACCTCAATATCATATTTGGTTACATCCAAATATGTCTTTCCGTTACTTGCAAAACGAATTCCAGAAGCATCTACCGGTGTATAAATCAGCGAGGTCATTACCTGTTCCCCATCATTTACGAATATCTCCACGGAAAATCTGTCTACTAAAATTCTAAGATTTATCACATCTTTTTTATCTGAGACATACATACTGCGCGTGCTTATTGTATCTTTCCTGAAGCCAGAATGATTACGGTCAAATGTAAGTGTTTTTTCATCCCTGTCATAAATTACTTCTGAATAATGCTTTTCATCCGCAGCCAATTTTATTCTAAATTTCCCATATTTCTTCCCTTTAAGAGCTATTTGCAAATCGATACTTCTTCCATCAATGCCTTTCAATTCTGTCTCTTCGTGAATACAAACATTATCGTAACTTATAACATTGCTACGATAATTTTCAAGCTCACGCACAGGCATCTGACAAATTCTTCCACCCTTCATTGATAACTCTCTCGGAATAGTCATCATACCTGAATATCGCTGAGTATCAGGATACATTGGATTATCCCATGACTGCATCCAGCCGATCACAATCCTTCTTCCATCTTCTGTCTCCATAGTCTGTGGTGCATAGAAATCAAGTCCATAATCCACACACTGTACTTTTTCTCTTGTAAACTTCAACTTTTCCCTGTCATAATTTCCAATCAAAAATGCTGTATTGTTACCGTTGTGGAATTCCAATCCTTCTGCTTCCATCTCCTGCGGTGAAATCATAAGAACCTGTTTTCCATCTAAAGGATAGAAATCCGGACATTCCCACATCCTTCCCATCTTATTTTCACTACGATCTACAATTCCTGCAAATTCCCATTTTTCCGGCTTTTCTGCACAGAACAACGCAATCTGACCGCTTCCGTCACTATGGCGGCTTCCGGCAACCATATAATATTTACCGTTTTCCTTCCATATTTTCGGATCCCTGAAATCTTCCAGACTACTTCCTTCTGGTAACATATCTGCAGTCACAACCGGGTTATTTTCAATTTTTTTATATTCAACACCATTTCCTATTGCAACGCATTGATTCTGGCGAATGCATTTTTCTCCATTTTCAGCTACTTTTTCCTCTACACCTGTATAAATCAGTATCTGCTTTTCTCCATCTTCAATCGCACTGCCGGAAAATACGCCAAAACTATCATATTCCTGTTCTGGAGCTAAGGCTGCTGGAAGATATTCCCACTTGATAAAATCCGTACTTTTTGCATGTCCCCAATGCATAGAATCCCAATGTGTTGCATAAGGATAATACTGGAAGAATAAGTGATGTTCCCCTTTATAGTCAGAAAACCCATTAGGATCATTCATCCAACCAACCGGATTTGAAAAATGATATACCGGTCTGTTATCCTTTGCTATTTTCATGCTTTCTTCCATCTCATATTTTCTTGCTTTTTTTACCATTTCACTCATGTTTATCACTCTCGTTGTATACTAATTTTCTTCTGATAACGACTCTATATATGCATCAAAATATTTCTGTTTGATTTCCAGATACTCTGAAAGTCCATAGTACTCCATTTTCTGCAGATAGCTATCCCATTCTTCTTCAATTCCACCATTTAAAATTCAACTTGCTTTCTAAAATCATATATCATCTTCTTAGTCAAATGAATAAAAAATAAAATTGCAAAATGACTTATCATCAGGCTGATAAAAATATTATTTGTCGTTATAACCTCTAAATGTAATCCTATTCCTGAAATAATTCCAGTTAGTAAAAATGCAATAATTAACGGAATAAAATACGACTTCAAATTCTTTACACATCTAATAAATCCTTTAAGCGTAGAATCAAAATAAATAAATCTTCCAAGAACCAATCCTATATAGCACAATAAGAATTCATCATATTCTGCCGTCTTAAAATATATCTTAAGAAACGAGAATAACATAATTATACTACAACTACTTATCAGTCTTATGTTTCCTTTGTCTTCTTCCTTAATCATATCTTGTTTCAATTTTTCATCTAAAAAATCATTCAGCAATATTGCAATTATGATTAATACAAGCATAATAATTCCTAAATACTTTTCTAGAAATAGTAAGTTTTTTGCCAACCTATAGTAAACATACATTATTACAATAATACATGTATTGCATATAATTATTTCAAAAACCATCTGAGATATTTCATAAGGTCGATTCACATATTCCTTTGCTATCGCATCCATTTCTTCCATTGTAGTATTTTCATCAACTTTTCTTCTTTCATACAGAATAATTCTTGTAACAATAAAAATGACTGCAACAATAGATAGCAATACAAAAATTGATATTACTGCCCAATAAAAAAATGCCTCATTTTCCATCAATTGCATAATTTCATTCACCATTAGTTCCTTAACCTTTTCATTTGAATAGTTTTTGTTTTACATATTTATCAGTCCATAAAACCTCAACGCATCCTTAATATACTCCACCTTCTCCTGCGGACACTTCTTCACCTCTGGATTCTCTTTCTTGGACTTATTATAGTTCTCGCCCATATCCAGTCCACACATCCGCTTCACCTGTGCAATATGAGAAGTATGCACATTCACATCATACTTATCCTTCACCTAATCTTTAATCTTTTGATAAGTAGCCTTTTCTTCTGGTGTGTAATTGCTCTCTTCATAAGGTTCCATTGTCACCTCAATCTTAGGTGTATCTTTTTTGAGGGATAATTTGACCACCGTCTCAAGTGTTGATAACTTTTCCAAGGAAACCATATGCTCATCTAATTTCTCCTTGTCCAAAGAAATCCCCTTGATTTGTGCTACATCCTTGCCTTCTTTAATGATCGGTACTGGAAACTGAAACTTAATATTCTAAATCCAATTTCCATCTTCCCGTCTTTCTGGGAATATATCAATGCGTTCAATAAATGCCTGCATGAACTGCTTCTTTTCTGCATCCGTACATTCCGAATACACTTCATTAAAAGCACCTAAAATCTGTATATGCTATCTGCATCAATCTGATTTTTCTTAAGCTCATAAATCTGAGACTTCAGTTCTGCCATTGTTTCTTCCACTTCATCTATTTTATCATATTGAGCATCCAATCGTCTCTGCAAATCTACTATTTTTTTATCGTAATGGGTATCTGTAACATCCAGATTATCCATCTGCTGTTCAAGGCGTGTTTTAATAGTCTCTGCCTGATGAAGACTTGCATTTAACACAGATAACTGCTTTCCAGGTCCGTCGTGTCAACAGTTGCTCCTATTTTATCCTGAATGGCATCCTTGAATTTTCCTTCTTTTGTCATTGCTGTAATCAGCTTTGCAAGCATATCATCAATCTGTGTCTGCTCGATGTTACGTCGGAACGTACACTTGTGCCCGGTAGCATTCACGGTATTCTTACAATAATAGTAATATCTGGTCTTGTTATCTTTTCGCCCTGCTTTAGCAATATTTCCATATATTCCTTTTCCACAGCAAGGACATTTTAATATCCCAGACAAAATATGTGCATGTTCCGGATCATGAATTTTTTCACGCTTGTAATTATTTTTTGAACATTTTTCCTGTGCAAGTTCCCAGTCTTCCTCGGCAATAATTGCTTCATGAACTCCCTCATAAACAGGGAAATCTGATTGCTCCACTACATGAGTTTCATTACGGGTTCCTGTTTTCTTCTC